>Ga0310786_10005153_pt1 | contig 17878 bp, 17 predicted proteins | sample AusTroGonzalo_MG_FD_203881 | JGI IMG/M metagenome (GOLD analysis project Ga0310786, IMG submission 203881) | Bovine rumen microbial communities from tropical cattle in Woodstock, Queensland, Australia - Gonzalo_03 (v2) (version 2) | ecosystem: Host-associated > Mammals > Digestive system >... | reverse complement strand
TAAAAACCTTATTAAACAGATGGCTTCCGAAGGACTTGAGGAAGGTGTAAGTGATATCCTCAACGAATTTGTGGATTCAGTAATATATTCAAAAGATCCTCAAGTAAAGTCAAGTTTTCAACAGAGGATCGAGGAAACAGGATCTGTCAAGGGAGCTGTAGGAGACTTCCTTATAGACATGGGCCTGGATACGGTATTTGGTGCCTTGTCAGCCGGCCCTGGTTCAGCTACAACAATGGGCCTGGGGGCACGTGGGTACCGCAATATGGCTCAAAACATAAGTCAGAGTGCTGCCCAAGCTTCTCAAAACATACAGGGTGATTCGACATATGAACAGTCTGTAAAGGCTCAAATGGAGCAATATGAGAAAAATCCCACAAGGTATGTGGCAGATAATCTTGCAGAAAACACAGAAGATGACAGGAAGCGTAAAGCGGAAGTCATGAAGCTTGCCAAAAAGGAAGCAGAAGGCGGCAAGCTTACAGCCGGAGAGAGGCTTTTTATACAAGAAGCCATTGCAGATTCACAGGCTTCGGAAGAGCAGGCTATACAAGAAGGCAAGACAAATGAGCGCAGGGAAGAGGAGATAAGAACAAATGCACAGGTTCCTGTTCAATACAGGGACAAGGTATCCAATCTTACAGAGGATGAGGCAAGGGAGAGACTTGCAGAGGCCGCAAAAGCCGGAGATACAGAGGCCTTTATAGATGCTATGCGCATGACAAGGAATTCCTCATATGAAGAGGTTGCCAAAAACGCAGAACAGATAATAGCAGACTATTCCGGCATGGCGCAGTCTCATGGAATTTCAAAGGAAGATATCGGCAATTCCATATTAACGGAGAAAAAAGCATATATTGCAGCTTTGATGGGAGAAGAGCTTGATACAGATGCTATGACTCCGAAGGTTAAGATGGCATATAACGATGGTAAGATGGATGCCATTAACCAAAAGGTGCGTACTACCATAGACACAACAGATTCGCTTAAGACGGATGTTACCACAAAAGAAGGTAACACGGTCAAGCTAGATGGTGTGTTTACTTCTGATGGCATTCAGACAAGTGATGGAGTTGTCACAATGGACAATCTTGACTTGGATGAGAACAAGGCCACAAACAAGGCATATGCTTTCGCAGACAATTACGAAAGTATCAACGTCAAAAACAATTTCCTCAACAATATAAAAGATGGTCAGAACATAGAAAACTACAACAGGGACTATGGCAGGGTGTATGACTCTGCTCTTGCCGGCCTGTCTTTGGAGAGCGTCAAAAAAGAATCCCTCAATGAGCTTGACGAGGATCAGATCGAAAACATTTATGAAACGGCTGTAGTTGAGAGACAGGCAAGGGCGGCAGAGAGCTTTGCAGAGGTATTCAATGGCACAAAGGGCAAGGGACAGGGCAAGGCCTTCAACGAATCATCATCCACAGATCCGAAGATGCTCAAGATTGCCTCTATGCTTGCAAGGGGAACAAAGTACGATATCCACTTGGTTGACGAGGTTCCGCAGAACAAGAGTGCAAAGGGTGCTTTTGTTAAAAACGAGAATGCAATATATGTCAGAGCAGATGACTTCATGCGTACTTTAGGGCATGAATTCTCACATTACATAGAGACATACAACAAGGGTGAATATGACAGCCTCCGTAATGCTGTAGCTAATTTTGCGGCAAGCAAGATGGGTTCCGATGCTTTCATGAGAGCCGTAGATCAATATAGGGGACTGTATAAAACCAAAGGCAAACAACAGCTTTCCGCTAGTGATATATCGGGAGAGATGTTCAATGATATCGTGCCTATTATCCTGGAGAGCAAACAGGGAAGTAAGGCTCTTGCGAAGTATTTAGCAGAAAACTATGGTGCAGAGGAAGCGAAGTCTTTTGGTGAGAAGATCAAGGATGTCATTGATAACCTTGCCGGTACCATAAAGAATTATTTATCAAATGCGGATCACAACACGGAATACGCAAAGGAAATGCGGAAATATGCCGATGAGCTTGGGCAGTATGCAGATCAGTTTATTAAGGCTCTTGATGGTGCTATACAGAATTATAACAAGGGGCAGTTCAAAGGAGAGGATGCCGGAGATGAGACAAGGTTCTCTATGGCAGAAAATGTACGCAATCATGATTATTCTTATGATACGCTAATAAAAAAAGATCCTATACCTGTATTCAATGTAAACGATTATGATTTTGAGGGTATCAAGTATGATGGCAAAGTAAATTCAAAAGATGTTATTGAGATTGCTAGAAAGAATATTGCAAAGTATAACGAAGGGAATAAGTTAGGCGATAATGCGTTGGAAAACGACGAAATTGGAGTCGCTCACACAGGAAAAGATCCTATAGATCACACATTAGTCCGCAAAACACAGAATAGAATCGATGCATGCACTTATCTTCCTGTATATTTTAAGAATGCTATTGTTCTGAATGAGGCAGATGGGCTAAGAAAAGGTGCAACAAAATCATATGTAATGTTTGGGTTATATAACGATGGGGAGAATAGATCTCTCGTTAGAATGCTTGTTAATCATTATGATAATTCTAATGCCCCTATTATAAATTCTTTGTATGCGTTAAACCTAAAAAAAGAAGAAGCCGCATCTAATGATGCGCCTGGCTTTAACCAGCTAACTTCTTCTAAAGTAAGTATAGCGCAGCTTCTTGAAATTGTCAAAAAATATTTTCCTAATGACTTGTCGGCAGATGTAGCTGAACATCTCGGATATACAAGGGGTGAAACAGATGTTAAAGGTTTGAGATATTCCCTTGAAGAGAATTCGGATAAACAGGCTCTTATAAACAGCACTATGACTATGGCAGAGTGCAAAGACATGATTGAGAGAGCTTTTGTCTTAAGCGGCACAAAGGAATGGTCGGAAGGAGAGATTAGAACAGCACAGCAATGGTTGGATGAGTACGGTATAGATTCTGTTGTTTTGCAGATCGAGAATGAGTACACATTACAGCAGAAGTTCTTGAACAAGATACCGGCAGTTGTTGACGGAGATGTATATGTAGAGGACATTATCCAAGCATATGTCAACGGTACATTGACAGGTGGTAACAGGGTTAAGAAGGAGACGAAGAGACTTGACGTAAGCAAGGAAAATGGAGTCAAGGATAATAGGTTTTATTCTCCTAAAGAGATTAACAATGTTAAAGAATTGTACGATGTCGCAAAACAGCGTGTAACAAAGGCAAACGAAAAAGAAGTTTATGGTGCAAGAGCAGCTATATTGTTGTTTGCACATAACAAAGGTGCGGCAGAGCAGTTAGGAATTACAAATGCCGAGCTTAACAAGCTCCTTCGCAAATGGGGCAATTATTCCGCAGGAGCAAGAGATGTATCCGAGAGAATAAACAGGGATGCTTCACTTGAAAACAGATGGACAGGCATAGAGAATTCTAATTGGTTGAGCAGACATTCTGTAAATCTTGATGAGTTATCCAGGTTGGTAGGCAATATAGAAGGTGATCCGTCATCCACACAGAGGAATTATATTGCCCGAGCTATGCTTGCACTTGATACACACATTGATTATACCGGCTTAAACTTCAAATTTATGTCTACAGTAGACGAGGATAGAAGTTCTGTAAATGGCACATACAATAACTATGATAGGACAATAAGAGTAAAATACAATGCTCCTAACACAGTTGCACATGAGATGGGACATTTCCTTGATTATTTATGGGGAAGGGATCTTGGCAATTCCTCAAGGCCGATATCTGAAATAGCGGCCTCAAATAAGGAATATGATGATCCTATGGTCGCACAATGGATGACAAACTTAAATAACTTCTTTGAGAGCCTTGAGGATGTATCGTCAAGGTATAGTGAGTATGCTATGGATCGCAAGGAAGTGTTTGCAAGGTTCGTTGATCATTTTGTGAGGTGGACAGAAAAACTTGCCACAGGATATAGCTATGATAAAGGTTTAAGTTATGGAGATGACTTTACAAATGCTCAATGCATTGAGTTCGCAAAGTTATTACAAGAAAAATCCGCTATCAATATGTATGAACAGAAGGAAACGTCTGATGTTAAACTTTCTGTTTCAATGGATGCAGAAGATTCAGAAGGCCGTCATCTTTCAGAAGGTCAGCAGAAATACTTTAACAATTCACAGGCACTTGACGAGGAAGGCAGATTGCTAGAGCTTTATCATGGAACAGAAGCGCAGGCCTTTTCAGTATTCAATACCCCTGGAATATGGGTAACACCCGACAAAAAACTTGCCACAGACTATGCCGGAGAATGGAATAATTGGCGTAATGAGACCGAAGGATATGGCAAGATAAAATATGAAACAAACGGCATGGAGCCGGAAGTATACGGAGACAAGTACCTTCGTATGTATAAGGTGTATGCAAATGTCACAAATCCTGTTTCTCTTGGAGAATTGAACAGAACATTGCCGGATGACTATGCAGGTTTGGAGATGGACAACTTCGGAATAAAGACAGAGGAACAGTTCGACAGGCTCTATGCTCTTGTCCAGGAGCATTTAGGGGATAAGATATGGCAGCTTACCGAGACAAAAGAGTTCATTGATCTGATGAAGGAGCTTGGATACGATGGCATGTTTGCGACAGAGAATGGTCACAAGACTATATGCGTGTTTGACTCAAGTCAGTTGAAAAACATTAACAATCTCAATCCTACATCATCTGATGATATCCGCTATGCACTTGGCCTGGAAGATGATTGGGTAGACTTTGCCGAGGAATTGGGCGTAAACACAACAACATCCGAAGAGAAGGCTGTAGACATCCTTGCAAAAGGCATGGAAGCAATGAAGAACAAGGAAGTTGATGTACCCAAGCTTCGTTCCCTTGCACTTAAACTTCGTAAAGAATATGGTAGCACATACAATGTCAACAAGCTCACAGAGGATCTTGAGAAGGCCTTTGCTTACATGCAGACCGAGGATCATGTCGATTATCCTACGATGATGGGAATATTAAGGGATATTGCAAGGCCTGTTATCGAGGAAGCCGGAGAGAAGGTCGGAGAAGAGGACTACAAAAACTTCATAGACTATTTCAAGGGTAAGAAGATAAAACTTACACAAGTACAGAAGGACAATGTTGCTTCGGCCTTTGGATCATATGGCAAGTTCAGAAATGCTGTAATGCCTATTACGATATCTGATAACGGAGATTATACCCTTGATCAGATATGGGAAGAGATAGCGCAGGCAAGCGGCAATATGGTTGACTTAAGTGCCACAGAAGGCAATCAGCCTCAAGAGCTTTATGATGCGCTGCAGGCCTTGAAGCCGTATGTAAGCAATGACTTTGGCGGTGATACAGAGGATCTTGCAAAAGACTTGGCAATGCGTATCGTTGAGGAATACATCGAAGGTGAAGCCTCAAAACAGATGCACAAGCAGTTGACCGATTATAGGGACAAGCTTAAGAAGGACTACCAAAAGAGGCTTGACAACCTTAAGGGCAGGGCAAATGCGGAAGTATTGGCAAGGAATAAGAAGAGAGCAGAAGAGGCCAAAGAGAGAGCCGAAGTTCGTGATCTGAAAACCAAGATCAAACAGAATGCTAACAAGCTCTATACCTGGGCAATAAATCCCAAAGAAGGCAAGTCTGTACCTACTAAATTTATGATGCCGGTAATGCAGTTCTTACAGGCTATTGACTTTGTTGATCCTGTAGTTACGGTATCCGAGGATGGAAAGTATCATATCAGACTGTTTGACCGTGTAGATTATGTGGACGGTAAAAAGAAGTTCATATACAAGGATCTTGTCGGAGATACCAGGGAAGATGTTCTCAAGCAGTTCAATGAGGCTGTAGGAAGAGGCGAAGGCTCAAAAGAACAGCGTTCATGGACTGATAAGATGCAGGGTATCCGTGATATCTATAACAGAGTTCTTGCCGACAAGGAATTCGAGGATGCTTCTTTAGATTTCCTTATGCAGACATTGGATGGTGTAGGACTTGCAGAAGATTTCGATGAGCTTCTGTCAAAGCATAAGGGACAGGCCGATATGAACCATCTCAATTCGGAAGAGCTTACCCTTATCAATAATATCCTTAAAAACATCTTTAAGGCAGTAAATCAGCAGAACAAGGCTTATTCACAGCCTAGTGTGGATCTTGTCAACCTTGCGCAGTCTACCATGCAGGATGCGGAAGGAAAGGAAGTGACAACAGGCAATGGGTTCCTGGGTGGCCTTCATAAGATGTTCCGTCTTGATAATGTTACCCCGAGGACGTTCTTCAAGCTGCTTGGTCAACGTGGTCATGAGATATATGATTTCCTTCGTGAAGGTCTCAACAGGCAGATAAAGGTATTAAAGAATGCTTCTGACTTCATGAAGGGTGTTATGGAAGGCATAGACACGAGTAAATGGACAGGCAGAAAAGCCACAGTTCATGACTTCGCTTTAAGTAACGGCAATGTTCAGATGACAGATGATCAGATCATGGGACTTTATCTCACTATTCGTGATAGTGATGGCATGGACAGGATAAGAAAAGAAGGTGTCAGAATAGATGATATCAATACAAAGTCTCATAAGATCAAGAGACAGGCTCCGATAAAGCTTAATGAAAGGGATATCAAGCAGATTGAATCGGTTCTTACACCCGAGCAGATTGAAGTTGCCAAAAAGATGCAACAGTATATGGCAAATGACTTGGGCGCTTTAGGTAACGAGACATCCGAAAAACTGTATGGATACAGGAAGTTTACAAATCCTACATATTATCCGAGAACAGTTGACAAAGGGACGGTAGCGACAACAAACGCTTCCGAGGATGTGCCTAGAGTAAACGGTATCGAGAGAGCCGGTATGACTAAAGAGCGTAAGAAGGAAGCCACAAATCCCCTTGTTATCAGAGGCATATTTGATGTCTTTGCAGATCATGTAGCACAGATGGCGGCATATAACGGATATGCGGCTCCTGTTAAAGATACTCTTCGTTGGATGAATTACCGTGAGAGAAGTGATGAAGGCGGCAATTATACAAAGTGGGCAATCAATAAACTTGTAAACAACGATAACGGTGTGGGATATATCACAAATCTCCTGTTTGATATTAACCAGGCAAACAAGTCGAGATATATCGGAAACTTCACAGATGCACTCATCGGAAGGTATAAGGCGGCAGCAGTTGGTGCTAACCTTCGTGTAGTAGCACAGCAGCCGACAGCGTACTTTAGAGCATTGAACATGATCAGTCCGAAGTACCTTCTGTCTGTCAATCCGGCAACAGCCATAAAGAACATAAAGAGATCACAGGAACAGTCTCCGATATCATGGTGGAAGAGTAAGGGATATTACGAGACTAACCTGGGACAGCCTATCAAAGAGATAGTCACAGGCATTGCCTCACCTACAGAGAAGGTAAAAGATTTCATGATGGCTCCGGCAGGATGGGCAGATGACTTTACCTGGGGATTCTTATACACGGCAGTAGAGAATGAACAGAGAGCCTTACTTAAAGGACAGGATATAACTCCCGAGCAGTTCCGTGAGGCCGTAAATAAGAGGTTTGATGAAGTGGTCGATAATACACAGGTTGTTGACAGTACGCTTCATAGATCGCAGTATATGAGGTCTACAGACCGACTTAACAAGATACAGACAGCATTCATGGCAGAGCCTACAAAGTCTTACAACATGCTTCTTGAGGCGGCATTAGAAGATAGGGCAGAAGGCAAAACCATGAAGAGGACAGCAAGGGCGGCTACAGCCTTCCTGTTAAGTGCACTTGCTACAAGTGCGGCAGCGGCAGTAGTTGATGCCTTGCGTAAATCCCATGATGACGATGATTGGTGGGAAGTATGGCTTGACAACTTGCAGGAGAACATTGCGGATAATATAAATCCGTTTAATCTTCTTCCTATAGTTAAGGATGTATCAGCCGGAATATATAACTTGATACAAGAGCTTTCTACGGGCAAAACAAATTATAACAAAAATAGTAACAGATTTGATCTTGAAGCTATTTCAAGTTTAATGGATGCTGCAAGTACGATAATAAAATGGTATCAGGGAGAAGGCAATAAAACAGGATATGGCAAGTATATGGCTTTGGCAAGGCCTTTTTCGCAGATTACAGGCATACCTTTATATAACCTTTCAAAAGATTTGGTAGCACTTTATAATGCCTTCTTTAATAACCTTGAAACTACAATAAACAGCGGCAGTACAAAGAATAATGAGATTAAAAAAGGTTTTGTCTCTGATGTGAACAAAGAGAGATCAGAGAATACCCTGGATGAGGGCATAGTAGAAGCACTCAATAGCGGTGTTTCAATATATGACTTGAAGGGTGCCGTGAAGTCCGAGTATAAGAATAAATACTTTGATGCGTATTCTGAAGGCAATATGGAAGAGGCACAGGCCATAGCCGAGAGAGCTGCTAGAGCTTATGCAAGGATGGGCATGAGTGACGAGGATATTGACGAGGAGATCAATGCATGGCAGGAAGAGACAATCACTTATTCCCTGCTTGACAAGGCTATTGCCAAAGGAGAAGGCATAGAGGAAGAGATCAGGCACGTTCAGGAAGGCAAGGATGATGACAAGATCATTAAACATATAATGGACAGGTATTCCGAGACTATTGCCTATGAAGATACCCATGAAACGGAAAGTGATTGGAGAGGTAACGTAGAAAAGGCTCTGCAGGCCATTGATCCGACATTAACCTTCGATACAGCTAATGAGGAAGCTATGCAGCAAAAGGCCGAGAAGGAAGCAGAGCAGGCGGCACAGGCAGAAAAGAAGGGATACAAGGAAGAATTCTTTGCTTCAGTAGATGCCAAAAATGGAACAGCCGGCAGAAAGGCTCTTGACGGTCTCAAGGCTATGGGTGTGGATGCCAAAGGCGCAAAGACGATGGTAAGCACACAGTATCACGATGCCTGGAAAGAAGCCAAGACACCGGCAGAAAAGCAGAAAGCAAAGGCCGATTGGATGAGCGCATACAAACTTGTCTGCAATTATTACGGTGTAGAGTACAAGGATCTTGAAAAGACATGGTCTGAATGGGAAAAAGATCAAGAGAATAAATAGGGGTGTTGTATGTTTTAACGGCATTCTTTTGTATGATTGAGGAAAAGGAGATACAACCATGATATGTAATTATAACATGATCATAGACTTTGCGAGACCGCAGAAGTCGAATACGATAGTCCTTTCAGAGAACGATGCCGAGACCAGGATGTGTAATTTCAAGCTCTTGTTTGATAAAGAGCCATTTGATATGACAGGTGTTGTTTCGGCAATAGTCAAGGGTGTTACGCAGAGTGGTGCAACCATTATTGATACGGCAGAGATAAAAACAGATGCCCAGGGAAATTATATCAATGAGTTGTCCTATCTTCTCCCTTTGGCAGTAACAGAGAATGCCGGTAACGTCACCATGACTATTGAGTTGGATGGCTCAAACAGCGAAAGGATCACATCTTTTGAGTATTATCTCAAGACAAGGAATGCTCTTTATAACGAAGATGATGTTATAGACCAGGAAGATTTAGAAGGGTTCCATGAGCTTCTGATCAGATCGCAAGAAGCACTTGCAAGAATGGAAGAGATGGTTGAGCGTGATGCGCTTCCCAACCCTTATCCCCTTCGATACAAAGTTGATGGTGTAACGGTAGAGTACACAGGTGAGCCGATGGTTGAGATCGACCTGGATGATGTTGGATATCTTGGAGATGCGACAGGCCTTGTCGAAGTCACAGAAGATGATAGTTCCGCACAGATTGCTTTGGAAGCGGCAGAGGCGGCAGCGGCAAGTGCGGCTGTAGCTGATGAAAAACTCACAGAAGTCACGAATATTACGAATGACTTTGAGAATAAGATCCCCGTAGCTAATGTTGTAAAGACTGAAGGTACATCAACCATAACGATTAGAGATCAGTATGGCACTACCACAGCAGAGGTAGAGGATGGTCTGTTAGGCCCGACACCGAGTATCACGGCAGCAGTTACAGTAGACTCGCAGACCGGCACACCGTCCTGTACTGTAACAAAGACAGGAACAGACGAGTATCCGACATTGACATTTGCTTTTTCCGGCTTAAAGGGAGCAAAGGGTGATACAGGTTCCGGCTCAAGTGTTGAGTGGGGTGAGATATACGGTGATAACCTCGAAGCTCAGACAGACCTGGTAAGCTATATTGAAGGCAAGACATATCATCGGATAGTCAGAACGGGTGTTACGGCTTCAGCAGGCGGTGAGATAAGAATACCGGCAGGATCAGATACAGACAGTAGAATATCTACAGCAAGCACATGTGTAGTCCGTCCGATATGCGAAGAGAAGAGTGGCGGTAAACCTTATAAGTTTAAGTCGTGTGTTGTAAGTAATGGATACGCAACAATCACAATGGCAGAAGCAATAGCAAGTCCAGGAGTGACGATAGGTGTAGAGGTTATAAATTATTAGTAAAGGAGAACAGACATGAAATACGCAATCTCACAGGTATCAAACGGAAACTTTTCAATAGTATCAGAGCATGGGGAGGACAAGCAGGCGGCTTTTGTTGCATACCATGATAGGGCAAAGATCCTTTGGAATGCTTCCGATGTAGTTACAGCAACGGTAGCAGTCGTTGACGAAAACCAGGATGTTGTAGAAGGCAAAAAGGAATACATTAAGCACGAACAGTAACCCGTTCATTTTTTCTTCGTCCTTCAAAAAGCGGTCTGTCCTTTGGGGCAGATCGTGAAGGGCGCATACATTTCGGATTGCGACATAAATTGATAGAAGGGAGATAAATAGATATGGCTTTAGTCCCTATGGAATATGAGAATTACACAAAACCCTGTGTGTATAATTATAGTACATCGGCTACGTCAATAAATGACTTTCTAGTCAAATTTTTAACAGCTATTAACACGGCTTTTGAAAATGATATGAGTTATATGGGCTATACAAGGTGGACAGGAACAGGTACATTTCAGTATTTAGCGTCAAAATTTAACAATACGGTATATGTTACGATAATCGCATTAAACAAGATATATACGGCATATATTGATAGTAGCAATAGTAAAGAAGCGTGGGAATATTCTGGAACATCTCATTCGCTATAATAATTACGTCATAATCTGAAACGTAAGTGAAACAATTTAGTCTTTTATTATATCACGGAGAATATATTATGGAGTTAATAATCAAACTGATTTTTTGTCATTTAATGGGCGATTATGTATTGCAGATAGATTATATAGCACATTCAAAGGGCAATAATTGGTATCACTTATTCGTGCATTGTGGGTTATATACCTTGCCATTCTACGTTGCTTTTGGTCTTTCGTGGCATTTAGCGGTTATATTTGCGGTGCATTTTATAGTTGATGTGTTAAAGGCGAGATACAAGAAAATCAACTATTTAACAGACCAAGTATTTCACTATTTAACGAGTTTAGTTTATTTGGTGTAACATCAACACCATTCTGAAACGATTACGCAACTTAAGTTAATTCCATTTAACTAAAATCACAAACTAAAATTCTTATTAAAAATTTGAGTTGTTATTTTAGTTACAGACATGGAACAGCAATTTCATACATGGCACTATCTGTAACCCCTTTTCACCTGTTATGCTTAAGCCACAACAGGAAAGGGGGTACACAATATGAGTACAGTTACAATTTTCAGTTTGTTGGTTGGTTTGGCTTTTGTAGCCGGTGGATGTTTTGGATACGCAATAACGACAATGATTGATGCGGCCTTTAGAGATAGGCAGGCTCGGTCATAAAGAAATACGGTTTTTGGTTTAGGGGTGTTGTATTTTTACAACATCCCTTTTGTTATGATGAGGAAAAGGAAGGGGATCACGATATGGATGCTACAGTTATTACAGCGGTATTAGCACTTGTTGGAACACTTGCCGGAACATTCGGGGGTATTCTTACAAGCACTAAACTTACCAATTACAGGATAGAGCAGCTTGAAAAACGGTTTGAGAAGATATCTTCTTTTGCGGAGAAGATAACCCTGCTTGAAGGGAATGACAAGCTGCTTCACGAAAAGATTGACGTAGCTAATCACCGTATATCGGATCTTGAGGCAAAAGTAGGTTGAAGGGAGTGATGATCATGAAATTATCAAATAAGTGGTATGACATTCTTAAATGGGTAGCAATCATATGCCTTCCGGCATTGAGCAGTTTTATTGTTGTGATCGGTAAGATATGGGGATGGGGAGATATAGCCGGCATGGTAGCACAGACAATCACGGCTGTAGCAGTCCTGTTAGGCGCATTGCTTGGTGTGTCTCATATCAATTATCAGAAAGAGAGCAATGGATGAACACACCCGACAAAGTATTAAAGATAGCCGCAGATGAAGTAGGTTATCTTGAAAAATCAAAGGCGGCTTATAAGGCAGATCCTAATGTCTTGTACGACAAGGTAAAAGGGGCCGGAAGTGATAACTATACCAAGTACGGCAAGGAAATGCATGACATTTACCCTGCTGTAATGGACTTTCCGGCAGCCTGGTGTGATGCATTTGTTGATTGGTGTTTTTATAAGGCATATGGTGTAACCACAGCAAAGAGCATTATTGGTGGAAACTTTGATGATTATACCGTCAACAGCTCTAATATGTATAAAAACAAGGGCGCATGGTACACAACACCCGAAGTCGGGGATCAGATCTTCTTTAAGAACGATACCCGTATATGCCATACAGGACTTGTTGAGAAGGTAGCCGATGGTAGGGTATATACTATTGAAGGCAATACAAGTGACAAGAATGTCCTGGAGCCTAATGGCGGTTGTGTAGCAAGGAAGAGTTATCCGCTTGATTATGGGAAGATAGCCGGATATGGCAGGCCTTTGTATGATCATGTCGAGACTGTAACAAGGTACATTCAAGGAATAGATGTAAATGAAGCACAGGGCGTTATTGATTTTAACCAGGTAAAGAATGCAGGCATAGAATTTGTCTGTATGCGGTCTACAAGGAAAAGCGGTAAGCCCGATGCCTATTTTGACCGTAACCTTGCAGAATGTATTGACAAGCATTTGGACTATTCCTGTTTCAAATACGCTTATTCCAAAACACATGAAGCAGCTAGGATAGAAGCAGATGGTGTTATCAATCTGATCAAGGATCATAAGATGCCGATATGGTATGATCTTGAGGACAGTTCGCTTCTTTCGCTTGGAAAGGATGGCATTGAAGGTATTACACTTGCATTTATAGGTGAGTGCAAAGAGGCCGGATATGATGTAGGTATATACTGTAACAAGAATTGGTTTGATAATTACATATCAAATTATCTCAAGAGCCGGTTTAACTTTTGGATTGCACGATACGGAAAGAATAACGGAGAGATAATGGAAATGTATAAGCCTAAAGGAAAGAATGTAATAGCTTGGCAGTACACTTCCAAAGGTACGGTTCCTGGTATTTCCGGCTATGTAGATCGGGATGTTTTATTATGATAATATAGTCAAGCAATAACATTAACTAGCATAAAAAACGCATTTTTGCTATATATGTATCAGCAAAGGCTTGACTATGTAAAGGACTCATGCAAGAGCATGGGTTCTTTTTTGTTCCATTTTTGTAATGTCAGTATTGGCACTATTTATATGGACTTCATGGGAATACTATTAAATCAGAAAGGAGACCGTCATGAAAAATGAATTATTTGCAAAATTGCTTGAACACAAAAAAATAAAAGAGGTTCCACTATCCTACGTTATTATTGTCTTTTCGGCAATACAGGAGATACAGGAGCAGGAAAAAGCAACACAGAAACAGATGGATCGGGGGTAGAGTATGTTTAATATAAATCCACAGCAGCAGGGGCAGATGCCCCAGGTAAGTCGGGAACAGGTTTCTATGGTCAAAGGATTGCTTCAAAAGAAGGGAATAAGCGCAGAGACATGGGTAAGGCAGTTATGCGCACAAAGAGGTATCAATGTTGACGAGTTCATGGAACAGTTCAAAGACGTATCCCTTCCGTGATGCGCACACGGTTCGGTATAAATATATAAAGAAAGGAGTATAAACAATGGATAATGGATCAGCTTTTGGTGAAGGCTCATGGATCTTTGGTCTGATCGTACTGTTAGGCCTCTTTGGTGGCTTTGGTGGCGGTTTTGGTGCCGGTAACAATGCAAATGTTGCGGCTTATGCTACAATGGCAGATGTAAATGCGGCTATTAACAATCAGAGTACACAGCAGGCTTTAGGTGCAATACAGCTTTCGTCAGCAAACAACAACTATGAGACAGCACAGCTTATCTCAAATCAGAATCTGCAGATGATGCAGCAGAGCAATAGTGACTTGATCAATGCCATCCAGGGATTTAATACCGTAACAAATAGCCTTAACACAGGTTTTGCAGCGGTTAATCAGAATATCTCTAATCTTGGCTATAAGATGGAAGAGTGTTGTTGCTCTATCAAGACTATGCTTCTTGAGAACAGGTTACAGGATACGCAGATTGCGCTTCAGAATGCACAGAATATTTCTGTCAATGCGGAGCAGTCGCAGTACATCCTGTCACAGCTTGGTAGCTTCGTACCCAAGAGCGCAGCTACAGCGGCTCTTACAGCGAGGTGATTGACGTGACAAAGATTAAGAAGTATATTGATGAAATGGCAGATGAGTTGAAGGGTGCCAAAAACTATATGGAAAAGGCACTTGAGTACAAGGCAGCAGGCAATTCAACGAGATATGCCCGTTACAAGGAGATGTCTACGCAGGAGCTTGCACATGCTATGTCTCTACATGAATTCGCAGTACAGGACATTGAACAGCTTAAGACTGTATATCCCGAGATCCCACAGGACATGCAGGACGAATGGGATCGCTCTCATGCGAAGTTCGTAGAGAAGGCAGCCTGGATTCGGCAGATGCAGACCATGTAAAAAGTAGGTAACAATTAGGTAACAAAAATACCTGTAATGCCTGTAAATACGTTAGGTGTGCTTCTGCATCAAGGATGCAATGCCTTAAATTACATCTGTTACATAACCCCTGTTTTTGCGGCAACACGCATAGGCAGGGGTTTTTCATTAAAAGCAAATTTGAGATAATTCGAGTTAATTTGAGTTCGTAGGTAACAGATAGGTAACAAATAGGTAACAGATAGGTAACAATCAGTACATTTTATAGGACATATCATTCCATCTTTGCGCCGCAATAAGGGCAAAACTTATACATCGGCTTTTCATCAATTCCACTCTCGTCAACTCTTGTGGTATTGCTACATTTTGAACAACTGTATTTATCTTCTCTTCTGTATATCCAATGTCCTGTCGGTCTGTCCTCTCCGTTTATGTGATTTAAGATAATATCAAAGGCATCGGCTCTGCTTAAAAACTTATCGCAATCTTCACAAGGGCAAACTCCTAACCCATCATGCAAATTACAGCACGGTATAGATGCGCCCATATCGTGAAACTCTGAATAAAAATAACATTTTTCCTTTTTCATTCTGTTTCTCCTTTCTACATTGTTTTATATGACACCTTATTGATTGCTTCATAGAGTTCTTCCATAGACAAATGTGTATATACATGCTCAAGAAGGCTGTCGGGTTTATGTCCTATAATTCTCTGTATAACGAGCTTTTCTATTCCTAATCTATTGCACTTCGTAGCAAACGTGTGCCGGACATCATAGGCTCTGTGTCCGAGTACCTGTTTGGTAAAGCGTTCAAACTTTGGTTTACTCATGGTTGTCATGTTATCCCCAGGAGCATCATACATCTTCTTGATCAGAGGATAGACCGTATCATGTATCGGGATCATCCTTATTGAGTATTTGTTTTTCGCCTGGACTATATTGATAGTCCTGTTTTCAAGGTCTACGTTCTCTTTGGTAAGATCAAACAGCTCTTTAAGTCTCATTCCCTGGTGCAAATAGATCAATGTAAGAGCATACTCTTCAATATCAGCGTGTTCCCACAGCTTGTTTACTTCTTCATCTGTGTATATTTCTCTTTCAAGGATAGTTCTTTCCTGCTCAAATTGTATGAAGTCAACGTAGTTTTTATCTACAAGATCATTTTGGCAGGCATATCTAAACAGGTGCTTCATGACAGATCGTATATTTGACTTGGTAGCATATCCCTGTCCGCATTCATCAATACATTGCTGTAAGTGCTTTGTCTTGATATCCTTTACCGGCATTTCTCCCAGGCCGGACATGTACTTGTCAAAGACGGTATTGTATACTCTCTTCCTGTTATCCGATGCGTTCACATCATCTTTGATCGAGTTCCACAGGTCTCTTAACTTCATGGAAGCATCAAGAGCGCAGTAGGGGTTCTTTGAATACCTGGCAAGAGCCTCAAGAGCTTCGGATTTTTTGGCAAAGTATCCCAGGGTAACACGCTTTTGAACGTAGTCCTGCTTCTTCTCATCGAATTCTTTGCCGACTGTCACCCTTGCAATATATGGTTTTCTTCTTGTGCCGGACAGCTTCGTTACTGATCCGTATCCGTTAGGTAGTCTCATCTTTGTATACCTTAAAGCATAGTATTCTTCCTGCAATATACGTTGTCATAGGGCCTACTATTACAGCAATCATTGTAATTTGGGGATTACGGTCTGTATATTTTCCTATAAAGAATGTTGCGATAGTTATGATGGCGGTAGCTATAAAGCCTATAACAGCCGCATCAAAAAGGACGTTTAAGGCCTTAACCCTGGCTTCTTCAACTAAATCTCTTCTCATTTGTTTGCTCCTTGACAGTTCTTATGGTACGGACAGGATAGTAATTGGTTGATAAGTTGCACGTTCTGATCCATGAGCTGATCAATCCGCTTATCTTTTAGGTCTATCTGTTCCCGTAGAAATGCAATGCTTTTCTGAAACTGCTCTGTCTCTTCACTTAACTTCTCCAGGTATTTAACCTTTTCATCACTTGCCTTCTCTTCAAGTTCAATAATGATATCCTTCTTTAGTTTCAAAATTGACTTATACAGATGAGTAGCATTGTCATCATCTGCTTCATAGGTCTCTATGTCGAGAAGTGCGTTAGCAATAGGCCGGAGCGTTCCTTCGTAGTTAAAGGTCTGATTTTCAGATCCTTCACGGAACACCCTGGAGAGTGTCGTTTTTGAAACGACATTGGTATAGTCGCTTTCTTCCATGAGTTCATGGATTTTATCAAGGGAAAGGTTCTTATCTTCCTTTACCTTTTTGAGTGCAAGTATAACTTCTCTAGTGTCAATCATGGTATTATTCATAGTTTTCTCCTTGCCATTAGTGGCACTATCATTTATTTATATATCACGCTACAATCACATCACAGAAAGGAGCAATGTATGAGTTACGAAGAATTCAAACAAAAATGGGACAATGCCGGTGAGGAAGTCAAGGATCTTGTTCGTCAGATCCTAACAAGGCCCGAACAGCAGCACGAATATTTGGAGCAGCGTCCATGTAATGCTGATATAGTTGCATAGCCTCATAATGCTCAACAGCGGAAGCAGGCTCATCTATACCAGGGGGAATAACATCATAACCCATTACCCAGGCAGGATCTACGTTAAAGGCATTCGCTATTTTTTCTGCATTGGTGCCGGATGGAACATTTCTGCCATTTACATATTGAGATACCGAGGCCTTGCATAGTCCTGTACGTTCTGCAAAGCGTTGTTGGCTCCCACCACAATAATCTGTAATGAGATTATTTATTCTCTGCATACAAAGTTTTTCATAAGGAGACATTTCTTTCTTTTTGTCCATATCTGTATCGTCCTTTCGTATATATAATAGCATAATGTTCAACCAAAAGAAACAAAAAGTTAAAAAAAGTTGAACAAAAGTATTGACACCGATGTTCAACTATGATAAACTTTTTTTCGTCGGAAGCAGATGTCCGATAATACTAGGAAAGGAGAATA
>Ga0310786_10005152_pt1 | contig 17878 bp, 14 predicted proteins | sample AusTroGonzalo_MG_FD_203881 | JGI IMG/M metagenome (GOLD analysis project Ga0310786, IMG submission 203881) | Bovine rumen microbial communities from tropical cattle in Woodstock, Queensland, Australia - Gonzalo_03 (v2) (version 2) | ecosystem: Host-associated > Mammals > Digestive system >... | reverse complement strand
TAGGTCAACAATGACTGACTCGGAAGTTTTCACATCCTGAATACTTGTGGCATTGTTTGAGGTTTCTGCAAGATAAACCTTCTTAACGTCTGCCGCATCGAGCTTAACGGTAACCTCAGTGCTGGTGAGGGTTACCTCATTGTCAACATACGTAATGCGTGGTTCGGTCGTCAGCAGATACTCGGCCTTGTCACCGTTAGTCTGCTCAACCACTACGCACGACGCTGTCGTCTGTGCCCATGCACTTACGGCAGAAACCGCAAGTACACCTAATAGCATCATAAATTTTTTCATAAATAACTGAATTATTAAATTGATAGATGAATTAAAATTTTCATAACCATTTCGTTCTTTTCGCTGTGCAAAGGTAGAAAGAATCAAAAAAATAAGACCTTCTAAAGGTCTATCTGTAGGTCAAAAATGCTGAATTTTGAACGATTTTCCCTATTCTTAGACACTCAACGGACGATTTCACCACAGATTTAACGGATTAGAACAGCGTTGAAGTCTAACAAAAACAACGAAAACCCCTCTTGAAAGTTTGGCACTGTGTGCCTTGTTCTGCTGTCACCATAAATCTGGTTGGAAGTGAACTTCCACCATCTTCCTGCTGACATCAGAACCTCCTCCTACAGAGGACTCAAACTTTTAAGAGGAAAAACATCGGTTTGTTCCAAACCTAAAAAACAGCTTCGCTACAGTAAGCTGTAAGCGGTTATCAGTTAGCGGGAACCTGTAAACTATAAACTGTTTTCTTGGTTTTTCTTGATTGTGCTGCAAGCCGTAGGCTGTCTGTGGGTGTCAGGCAAGAGATGGTTATGCTTGCATAAACAGGGCTTGACTGATGCCTACAGACGAATGCTCGCAGAGCATGCAGCACAAGCAAGGGTTTTGATGGTTTTGGTTAATCAAATCTGTGGGATCTGAGGAATCTGTGTGACATTGAAAATTCGTATCATTCGTGTAATTCGTGTTCCCTTAAAAATCCGTGCAATCTGTGCAATCTGTGGTTGTTTCTTAACTTCCGGAATTTGAGTTATTGTCCCTTACCGTTTTCATGTATTCTGACGGTGCGACGCCACGGAAGCGTTTGAAGGCATTGAAAAAAGAGGCACGACTGCCGAAGCCGACACTCTGACCGATGGCTTCGATAGTCAGGCTTCCAAATTCTTCGGTGTTCTCCATGCGACGGCAGGCCTCATCCACACGATGGCTGGCCAACAGATTGTTGAAGTTAGAACTCGTACGTTCGTTAATGACCTGCGACACATACTTCTGGTTGCTCCGTATGCAGTCAGCCAACTGCGTAATGGTGAAGTTGGGATTGCTGATAATCGTTGTGTCAGCCATGACACCTAAGATATCCTGATAGATAGCGTCCTTACGTTCTTCCGTGAGGGAACTGCCCTGATAGCTGTCGTTGGCATCGGAGGCAGGTTGAGGGGGAGCAACGGACGAACGCTTCCGACGACGCACGAAGAAGAAAAAGACAGCTACCGATGCCAGAGCTAAAAGCACGAATAACCCAACATAAGGCCACCACTGCACCGGTTTCTCAGCGGACACCTCTTCATCAGGACGGAGTTTATCAAGGAGGCCGCTCTTGAGCAGGCGGTCGAAGCCTCCACTGACGAATAGTGAGTCGCGCAAATCCATGCTCAGGCGTTTGTAATGCGTCGCCTGCTGGGGGTTGTTCTCCTGGTCGTAGTAGGTGACCAGGTCGTTATAGACACCTAACAGCACTTCGCGGTAACCATTTTCGCGGGCTATCGCCTCACACTGGCGAGTACAGATGTAAAAGGAGTCACGCTGCCCCATCTCCTGGAATACATAGGCCATCGATAAGAGGTTGTCAACCTTGAAGTGCAGGTCGAGTTCATCGAGGAGCGGCAGATATTTCTCACGCGTCGTCCGCAGCAAAGCAAGGGCCTCGGCTGGTTTCTTCTGGTCCAGACAGTCTATGACGCGGCAATAGTTACTGACATAGATGGAGAAGATATCGTACGACTCCTGGCGCTTGAGCATCATGTCGGTAGCCCAGCGGTTGCGGCGGCGCGTCTTCTCGTCCATGCCGAAAGAAAAGAGGTTCAAATATCCTATATTCTCTCCGCTAGTATCCTTCAACTGACAAGCTTTGCGGAAGTTCTGCTCCGTATAATAGTTGGCCAGCTGGAGATTGTCGTCAGTAGGCATGACAGTGGCCAGCACGATGAGCGCCACCACCAGAGTCTTCTGGAGATCATAGCGCAGGGTATCGTCGTTGCAAATCTGCTCACCCGTTATCAGGCTGCGCACACTGGCCTCGTAGTCATTTTTCTCGTATGCCTGCAGCCCAGCTTGATAGTAATAGCTTTTGGCAACGAGCTTCTGCTCGTCTTCCTTCAGCTCGCCGATGTTGCTTTCGTTATAGCGGCTGGTGATGAGCCCCAGGTAGTAGAGGGCACTATCTGTCTGCTGCGTCACGTAACGTTGGCCAAGGCTGTAGGCCTCAGCCAGAGGCAGTTGCTTATCGGGTTGCGAGTTTTGGAGTGAGTTACTAAAGGCCGCACTGGTTGCCAGCACGAACAATATGGTTATAAGAATCTGTTTCATCTATCTCTTTAAATATTTTGCCTACTCCATCACGGAGGGACAGTATTTTTGTGCAAAGATAGGACAAAATACGGAAACGGCCAAACAAAATCGGATTTTTTATAGAATCACATCACCACGACCTTGCGACCATTTACGATGTATATACCTTTCGGCAGACGGCTGGTGTTGGTGCCTACCTTACGGCCGGAGAGGTCATAGACATCCTTTGAATCATTGTGCCTGATGCTGCTAATACCAGTCGTTTGACCGTCTGAATCTATCATCAGGGTTCTGAAATCATTGATGTCTTTCTGGGTAACACCCATTTTCAGGGCCATATCTTCAATCTTCTCATGGAGCGTATTACCGTTGAATTTGTTATTGACGTACCATATCAACCCTTTATAACCTTGCTGATGATTTTCTTCATCCACATTCCTATATCGATCTTTATATATAAAACTTGTCAACTCGTAATCCTTTGCCATATCGCTTTCCGAAACCCCAAGCAGACCTTCCAAAAGGAATGCAAACGTGCCTGTACGGTCAGCTCCTTTATTACAATTGAACAGGATCTTCTTGCCTTGACGAAGACCTGCTACCACCTGCTCAAAACAGTTTTTGTACTGCTCTCCCTTTCTATATAAGCCTCTTGCATATTGACTTATTTGATAATCATCGTCATTATAGTAATCAAGCTGGTCGGAAACAGGGCTTCCAGGGTAATCGCCAAAGTCTATTTCGACTCCAATGTGTAGAACATCCATCAGTTCATGGATTCCATCCTCAGTAATCATCTGATTTCCCATTTCCAATTCACCACTGCGGAATATCTTGTCATATTTTACATACTTACCATCCGCCAGTTGCCATCCTCCAATGTCACGGAAATTGTACATTCCACTTATGTTTATCATCCTCATCTGACCTTCTGTCTTGAATGAGCCGTCAGTTACCTTGCTCTTCGTACCATCCGTCGCAATCTGATACAGCTTGTATGTGTATTCGGCCTGTGGTATGAGGTTCCAGATTTCCAATACTCTCTGGCCAACAAGATAATTATCCGAACGCACCAATGTTTCGTTGCAATACGTCTCTAACAAAAGAGATTCTCCACCTTTCGTAATCGGGGCTTCAATCCTTACAGGCGAAGGAAGGTCTTTCCGGTAACTTGTAGGAATGGCCATGTAATCAGTTATCTTTGTAACAGAATAGTCATCATCATTGGTATAGTCCACCTCATTCATAAAGGCTGCTGTAACACCATTCTCTATGTTGTAGTTCTCTTCAACAGTCATTTCGACATCAGGTTCTGACATCAGGCTTCTGAATTCATTGATATCTTCCTTGGAAATACCCATTCCTATAGCCATCTGTTCAATTTTCTCATGGAGAGAATTACCGTTGAAAGTTTCATTGATGTATTTTATCGCCCCTTTAAAACGCGAATTCCTATATCGTTCGTCAAATACAAAATTTGTCAACTCGTATTCCTTTGCCAAATCACTTTCCGAAACCCTAAGCAGACCTTCCAAAAGGAATGCAAACGTGCCTGTACGGTCAGCTCCCAGATTACAATGGAACAGAATCTTCTTGCCTTGACGAAGACCATCAAGCACCTGCTCAAAACAGTTTTTGAACTGTTCTCCATAATCTTGTAAACCTTCTGTATATGGCTCAATTTGATAACTATCGCCATTATAGTAATCAAGCTGGTCGGAAACAGGGCTTCCAGGATAATCGCTAAAGTCTATTTCAACTCCAATATGTTGAACATCCAGCAGTTCATGGCGTCCTGGCGCAGTAATCTTAACCTGATCTCCCATTTCCAATTCACCACTGCGGAATATCTTGTCATACTTTATACGCATACCACCCGCAAGCTTCCATCCTCCTATGTCACGGAAATTGTACATTCCCTCAATGTTCATCATCCTCACCTGACCTTCTGTCTTGAATGAGCCGTCAGTTACCTTGCTCTTCGTACCATCCGACGCAACCAGATACAGCTTGTAAGTGTATTCGGTCTGTGGTATGAGGTTCCAGATTTCCAATGCCCTCTGGCCCACAGGGAAATTATCCGAACGCACCAATGTTCCATTGCAATAGGTCTCTAACAAAAGAGTTTCTCCACCTTTCGTCATCGGAGCTTCAATCCTTACTGGCGAAGGAAGGTCTTTCCTGTAATCTGTATGAATGTCCTTATAATCTGTTATCTTTGTAACAGAATAGTCTTCATAGGTATAGTCCACCTCATTCATAAAGGCCGCTGTAACACCATTCTCTATATGATAGTTCTCTTCAACATCATCGTCTTCCCCACTTGTCCCGCCGAGTGAGGGCAGTGTTATGTCAAGCGTACGGTCGGCAGTCTGACACTCGTGGTTTTCGCCATAATGGCTCTTGTTGTCAAGAACACTATAGATGGAGGCATCTTCAATGCCACCATATCCCAGAGCTGCACTATACACGAAATCTCTTTTATAACCTCGATATCTGGTTTTTAGTCCTTCTCTCTCTTCGGCATTCGCCTCAGAGTTTTCATCACCTTTAGCATGCAGGATAAACAAATCGGCAGCAAAGTCTGCCAGTTCGTTGATATACGTAGCAACAAAAGGCGCATAGCTTCCTGCTTTCGCGTTCATTTTTGATTTTGCCAATGCTTCCAGGCGGCCGTGCAACCATTCCTCGCTGCCAGCGGGATTAAGACTTTCAGTAGCGACATGGAGTGTCTGCATATCTTCTGAGAGCGTGAGTAAACGATAGTCGCAAGGATAGGAAATGAGCGAACCGGTGTTGATGTCATAAATACCATTGGCTTCATCATCATTCCAGTCGTAAGCAATATCGGAAGCGTGGAAGTGACCAGTCAGTATCACCTTGACGCCTGCCTCAATCAGTGCATCACGAACGGCGGTGTTGCTTCCTACGGTATAGGTGGAGATATACATACTGGCACCCTTGATATGCTCAACCAGCGGATGGTGCATCATGGCGATGACCTGCTTGCCATTGGCGCGTGCGTCCTTTGCCTGATCGCAGAGCCAAGTGAGGGTTTCGGAGGGAATGGAACTGGTATGTGAGTCGATGCCCAGGAGCACCAGGCCTTCCACAGGTTCTGCCACATAACTGAGCGAACCATTCGGGTCGAGCGTGCTGCCTTCGCCATAGCCGAATGCTGCATAACCATTTTTGAAATTCTTTACAGTAACTACGGTAGCCGCCTCAGTCGTGCCGTCAGCATTAAACTTGGTAGCGTTTCCTGAGCCTCCGAAGTCGTGGTTGCCAGGTATGACATATATTTTCTTCAGGCCCGATGCCTTGAGTTTTTGTACCACATATTTGTGACTGTCCAGCTCGCCGTCTTTCGTCAGGTCGCCTGTTATAAGCAGGATATCAGCGCTGTTACTGACAGCCGTCAGGAACTGGTCGAAGAGTTCGACACTCTGCTCCAGCATTTTGCGGTCCCCAGCATAGTAGTTTTTCCAGGCATCCTGCGACTTTGCCTCCTCGGGAAGCAGACTGGGTGCCATCACGTGAATGTCAGAGACAACCGCAATACGCGTTTGTGCAGCCGAGCGCAGGGGTTGCTGATCCTTGGGCTGCGATTTCTGAAGTGAGTTACTAAAAGCTGGAACACATGCCAGCATGATCAACAATGATACAAAGATGTGTTTCATGTTTTTATTATTTTTTTTTCATTATACATTACTGAGCAGCCAGCCAAGATAGCTCAGGAATCCCAGCACAAGCAGGGCACCCTCCCACCGTTCTACGGTATAACGGGTGAAGGAGAACAGCCACACAAGGACGATGGAACCCAGCATGACGCCGATGTCAACCAGCGTGATGCCCTCCATCTGCAAGGGGCTGATGGCGGCTGTTGCACCTAATATCAACAGGATATTGAAGACATTGGAACCGATGACATTGCCGATGGCAATGGCCGACTGACCTTTGCGGGCAGCCACAACGCTCGTGGCCAACTCAGGCAGCGACGTGCCGCCTGCTACAATGGTCAGACCGATGACGCTCTCACTGACTCCTAACGATGTGGCAACGCTGGAAGCAGAATCGACAAACAGATTACTGCCGAAAACAAGACCGGCCAGTCCTAACGCAATATACAAGACTGAGAGCCAAGGGTTCTGCAGCCTCACAGTATCAGCACTTTCTGTCTTTTCGCGCTTTGCCTGCCACAGCGTATAGGCCATGAAGACTGCGAAGCCCACCAACAGAACGATGCCGTCAATGCGGCCGATGACGGAGTCGATGGCCAGCAGGACAAGCAGGATGGAGGCTCCCACGGAGAAGGGAATGTCTTTCTTGACCGTTGAGGGACTGATGACCATCGGGGCAACCATTGCTGCGCAACCCACAATGAGCATGGTGTTCATGATGTTAGAACCGACCACGTTACCCACGGCCATGTCGGGCGTGCCATTGAGGGCTGACATGAGGCTGACGAAAAACTCCGGCATCGATGTGCCGCAAGCCACAATAGTCAGGCCGATAACGATTTCGGGCACACCGAAACGACGGGCCAGCGCACTGGCACCCTCGGTCAAGCGGTCAGCACCTACCAGCACCAGCGTTACACCTATTATAATATAAAGGACATCTAATACCATTTGAGGTTTGAGATTCTAGGTTTTAGTCGTCCCAGTCGAAGTCGTCGAAGTCTTCTATGACAGGGCCGATAAACTCATCGAGCGCACGGCGTTCCTTCTTGGTAGGACGGCCTGTGCCACGGGCTCGGTTGACGAAGCCGCTGATACGGTTCATCTCCAAAAGCTCGTACTGGTCAGCGGTCGTCACATTCTCATAGATCTCGGGAAGCAGCTTCGCCCCTACCCGCTGTTCAATGGGCTTGAGAATCTTAAACGAATAGGTGACGGGCGGCTTGCGCACGCTGACCGTCTCGCCCGCCTTCACCATGCGTGAGGGCTTGACGTTCACGCCGTTGATGGTGACGCGGCCGTTCTTGATGGCATCGGCAGCAATACTACGCGTCTTGAAGATACGGGCTGCCCACAACCATTTGTCTATTCGGGCAAGAATCTGCAGACTCTCCCCCTGCCCCTCTCTGTGAGAGAGGGGAGAAGATACACTTTTTGCATTTTTATCTTGCTTCATATCCAATTATCTACCTACTCCCCTCCATTCAGGGAGGGGTTGGGGGCGGGTCTTCTCCCAAGTTTATTATACTGATTCATAGTGACATCGATGCCAGCCAAGACGAAACTCTTGATAATATCGACACCAAGGTCAATGGCGGGCTGCAACTGCTGCAACTGCTCATCGCTGTAACGGCCAAGCACCCAGTCAACCTGCATACCCTGCGGGAAGTCGTTGCCGATACCCATACGCAGACGGGCATACTGCTGACCGATGAGCTGCTGGATATGACCCAGTCCGTTGTGACCGCCATTGCTGCCGTTGGCCTTCAGCCGGAACTGGCCGAGGGGCAGTGCCACATCGTCACTGATAACGAGCAAGCGACTCTGGTCGATATTCTCCTTGTTGAGCCAATAACGCACTGCATTACCACTGAGGTTCATGTACGTGGAAGGCTTGAGCAGAAAGACCTTACGGCCCTTCAGCGAGGTCTCGGCCACAAAGCCATATCGCTTGTCGTCAAAAACAATATTGGACGCCTTCGCAAAAGCGTCCAATACCATAAATCCTGTATTGTGGCGGGTCATGTCATACTCAGCGCCGACATTGCCCAAACCGACAATTAAGTACTTGTCCATTACTTATTCTCTCTGTAAACCGTAAACAGTAAACTGTAAACAGTAAACTATTAAGCCTCCTCAGCAGCAGCTGCAGAACGAGAAGCACGGGTAGCCTTCACAGAGCATACAACAACCTCGGGTGAGGTAGCGATGTCAAGACCCTCGAAGCTCAGTTCGCCCACCTTGATGCTCTTACCGAGCTGCAGGTTGGTAACGTCGATGTCAAGTACCTCGGGAATGTTCTTATAAGGAGCGGTAACGTTGATCTTACGGATAGAAAGGTTGATACGACCACCGTCACGAACACCCTGTGCCAGACCGTTCAGCTTAACGGGAATACCAACAGTGATGGCCTTCTCAGCGTTCACCTCGTAGAAGTCAGCGTGCAGCAGAGCATCTGACGTGGGGTGGAACTGCAGTTCCTTGATGATAGCCACGTGAGCAGCACCATCAATAGTCAGGTTGATAACATATACATGAGGCGTGTAGATAGCCTTGCGGAGCTCTGCCATAGGAATGGCGAAAGCCAATGCTTCGGGCAGACCATTCTCGCCTTTTTTCTCACCATACAGATTACAGGGAACCAGACCCTCCTTGCGAAGCAACTTGCTGGCCTTCTTGCCAATGTCGGTGCGCTTCTGACCGTTCAATGCGATTTCTCTCATAATTAAAAATGTGTTACTCTAAATTAAGTTGTTAATACTTCATTTTGCTTAATTCACCATCACACGGTGCCTAAAAAGCGGGTGCAAAGGTAGTCTATTTTCTGCAAATACGCAAGAAATCTGAAAAAAAACTCAATATTTTCGCTGAACATTTGCATTTTACCGCTTTTTTGCGTACTTTTGCAAGTGCAATTAATAGAGAAGTGAAATTATGATTAACCGCGAGATTATCAGAATCAAGATAGTTCAGTTAACCTATGCGTACTATCAAAACGGCAGTAAGATTATCGATTCGGCTGAGAAAGAGCTCTTTTTCAGTCTCTCAAAGGCCTACGACCTGTACAACTACCTGCTGGCCCTGATGGTGGCAGTCACCAAGGAGGCCCGCAAGCATCTGGAGCTGGCACAACAAAGGGCTCGCCGAGAAGGCACTGCACAACCGTCAGACAAGTTTGCCTTCAACCGTTTTGCGCTCCAGTTAGAGGAGAACAAGATGCTGAACGACTTCCTGGAAGTCCAGAAGAAGACCTGGGACAACGAGGCCGACTTTGTACACAGCCTGTATAACCAAATTGTGGAAAGTACCATTTACAAGGAATACATGGACAGCGAGGAAGACTCGTACGCTGCAGACCGTGAGCTATGGCGGAAGATCTACCGCACGTTTATCCAGGACAACGAGAACATGGACAGCATCCTGGAAGAGCAGAGCCTGTACTGGAACGACGACAAGGAGATTGTCGATACTTTCGTGCTGAAGACCATCAAGCGTTTCAACGAGACTAACAAGGCAAGTCAGGAACTGTTGCCCGAATATGACAGCGAGGAGGACAAGGAATATGCACGCAAGCTTTTCCGCGCCACCATCATGAATGCCGACGAGTACCAGGGATACATGAGCGAAGCCTCGAAGAACTGGGACTTCTCAAGACTGGCATACATGGATGTGGTCATCATGCAGATTGCCATTGCCGAGATGCTGACATTCCCCAGCATCCCCATCAGTGTTACCATCAATGAATATGTCGAGATTGCCAAGCTCTACTCCACCCCACGCAGTGGCGGCTACATCAATGGCATGCTCGACAACATTGCCCGTCACCTGATATCCACTGGCCGTCTGTTGAAACGCATGGACGAACCTAGAAAAAAAGTCAAAGAATAAAAAAACTAAACATTTTCAATTATGAGTCCTAATACACAAATGCTCATCATGATGGTGGCCATCTTCGCCATCTTCTATTTCTTCATGATCCGTCCGCAACAGCAAAAGCAGAAGGAGATCAAAAGGTTCCAGAACTCACTGACCGAAGGCACTACCGTCTTCACCAGCGGCGGCATCTATGGAACCGTCAAGAAGATTGACCTTGCCAACAACATCGTCGAGGTTGAGATTGCGAAGGGAACTGTTATCCGTGTCAACAAGAACTACGTGTTCAAGGATGACAGCAGTACTCCCATGAACAAATAACTACCGCACAACGTGGGCATCACGAGAATCCTATCCTTCGTCAGGAACTTCTTGTTCAGCAACATCAACAAGCAGTTCCTGATATTCTTGTTCTTTCTGGCACTCTCGGGGATATTCTGGCTGATTACCACCCTCAATGAGACCTACGAGAAAGAGCTGAAGATTCCCGTGCGCGTCACACAAATTCCCCAACACGCCGTACTCACGTCGGCTGAGGTGGACACCGTACGTATTACCGTCCGCGACAGGGGATGGCTTCTGTTGTCATACATCTACGGCAACCACATCAAGACTATCAACGCAAGTTTCAAGAACTTCAACCGAGGCAATGGCTACGGTTCCATTTCCATGTCGGAACTGCAGAAGCTGATTCACAACCAGATGCCGGACATGACTTCGAAGTTCATCAGTCTCAAACCTGAGAAACTGGAGTTCTTCTACAACGACGGTGCCCACCGACGGGTACCCGTCAGATGGAGCGGACGCGTCATCCCTGACCATCTGTACTTCATTGCACAGACGCAATACTGGCCCGACAGCGTTGACATCTATGCCTCGCCAGAGAAGTTGGACAGCATCAAGGTGGTATATACCGAAGCACTTAACTATGTCAACTTCCGTGACACACTCATCGTGGAGTGCCAGATGGCCAAGATGAAAGGCGTGAAGTGTGTGCCCGATCGTATCAAGGTAGGATTCTATACTGACGTGCTGACCGAGGAGAGCATGGACGACGTTCCCATTGTGCCCATCAATGTGCCCGAGGGAAAAGTCCTGCGTACCTTCCCCACCAAGGTAAAGGTCAACTTCGTCACTGGTGTGAGCCAGTTCCGCAACCTGCGCCCCGAGCAGTTCGTCGTCACAGTCGACTACAAGGAGATCATTGCCAGACCCTCAGACAAATGTAACATCAGTCTGAAGTCCGTACCACATGGTATCAGCCGTGCCTCACTGGAAGTGAAACAGGTGGATTATCTCATTGAGGAAGAATAATGAAGACAGGCATTACCGGCGGTATAGGCAGCGGCAAGAGCTACGTATGCAGACGGCTGCAAGCTCGTGGCATCGAAGTCTATGACTGCGACACAGCAGCAAAACGACTGATACGCACCTCGCCCGACATTCACCAGCAACTGACACAGCTCATAGGCCCCGACACCTACGACACGGACGGACGGCTGAACAAGGCTGCCGTAGCACAGTTCCTGCTCAGGAGCGAGGAGAACGCCCACGCCATCGATGCCATCGTGCATCCTGCCGTGTTTCGCGACTTCGAGGAGAGCGGTATGCAGTGGATGGAGAGTGCCATCATGTATGAGTCGGGCATCTATCGGCTGGTCGATCGTGTCATCGTGGTGACGGCACCACAGGATATCCGCATACAGCGCGTCATGCAGCGCGACGGCATCAGCCGCGAGAAGGTGCTGGAGTGGATGCAACGCCAGTGGGCACAAGAAGACGTCAGGCAACGGGCCGACTATGAAATAGTGAACGACGGCGTTGCCGACATTGACGAGCAAATAGACGACATCCTGCTTAGGATAAAAGAATAAGAATATTATAATCCGTAAATTGTAAATTAAAATTATGTCACAGACAATCTTAGCTATCTCGGGTAAACCGGGACTCTACAAACTCGTGTCACGAGCCAAGAACAGCCTCATCGTCGAAGCACTCGATGAGACACACAAGCGTATTCCGGCATTCGGCACAGACCGTATCACGTCACTCGGCGACATCGCCATGTTTACAGAAACCGAGGACATCGCACTCTATAAGGTGTTCAACGCCGTAAAGGAACTGGAAAACGGCAAGGTCGTCAGCTTCGACTACAAGAAAGCCAGCGGTGAGGAGCTGAAAGATTACTTCACCAAGGTGCTGCCCGAATGGGACCGCGACCGCGTACACACCAGCGACATCAAAAAGCTGCTCCAGTGGTACAACATCCTGATCAACGCCGGCTTCACCAACTTCGATGACCTGGTTCCCACCGAGGGCGACAACATCGACGACCGCGAAGAGACAGAGTAACGTTCAAGGACATATTAACAGACGAACAAATAAAGACAGAATAACATGAAAAGAGGATGTGTCAATATTTCAACACACCCTCTTTCTTTTTTCAGTTATTTATGTTTAAAAGTTAGAAGCGAGGACGTCCGCCGCCGAAGCCACCGCCGCCACCAGGACGACCGCCACCGAAGCCACCACCGGGAGGCATTGGCATACCGCCACCGAAGCCGCCACGACCACGGCCACCCTGACGTCCGCCAAAGATGTTCAGGCGATAGATGACGTGTAGCATAGCATACTGATGAACAGAATTGTACTCCGTATCACTACGCATCATTTCGTTGATAGTACGCGTGAGGTTCGACTGGCGGTTCAGGATGTCGTAGAACTGGAGGCTCACCGTCAGGGCATTGCCACGCAGGAAGCTCTGCGAGATCTGAGCATTCCATATCAGCTCGTTGGTGTTCAACGAAGCATCGCTGAATCCACGACGGCTGTTCATGCTGATGTCTGATGCCAGACGCGTACCCCAAGGCATCGTCACGTTAGCGCTAAGTCCATAGGAGAAGGTCCATGTATCAAGGTCAGCATCCTTCTTTACGCTGTTGCGTGAACGGTTATAGTTGAACGAACCGTTCGGTTCAATCTCAATCCACTGGTCACGATAGCTGAGACCAATACGCTCACTGAGGCCAAAGGTCTTCGAAGTACTCTTTAATGTTCCGTTAGTGTTATAGGTCTTCATATCCACGAAGCCCACTCTGTTCTCATAGCTCAGGTTGGTGAACGTGTTGATGTTGAAATAACCGGCTGAGTCGATGGATGCGTTATAGACAAGGAATCCTTGTGTGCTCCAGTTGCCGTTGATATTCTCCGGTCGTGTTGTTCTTACACCCGTATTATCGTCATACGACACCTTATTGGAGATGGAGTTGCTGGTCATGCGGAAGTTCAGATTGGCCATCACCGACTGCTGGTGGCTGGGGAAGTAGTTGTTATACTGCAGACGGAAGTTGTTGGTGAACGAGGGCTTCAGACCCGGGTTACCCTTGGTAATGTTCATGGGGTTGCTGTCGTCGGTAATATCTAGCAGGTCGCTCATAGAAGGCTGACCGGTCTGTCCACGGTAGTTGATGCGCAGCTGGCTGACATCCGAGATCTTCCAACGGAAGTCTGCCGTCGGCGTGATGTTGAAGACGGTACGTGTGGTATCGGTCTCAACGCCGAGATAGCGCTGCACGAACTTCGAGGTTTGCGGAATCATCTGTACGCCAACGTTGAAGTTGTAGCTGTCACGGACGATGCGCAGCATCACCTCTGCCGTATGAATATAGTTCTTATACTCGGAGAAACGGCTCAGGGATTCGCTTCGGTAGTCTTCCAGCGGGTTAGTCAGACGCATCAGGTAGTTGTCCCATCCACGGTAGCCGGCTGTAATATCATCGAAGTCATAACCTGCAAAGTCGTAAGTAGAGCGGTCGCTCTTCTGGTATCTGTACTGGAACTCATAGCTGAACTGCAGGTAGGTTCTGGGAAGCAGCGGCTCGCTGTATGTCAGACGTACATTGTAGTTCCAGTTCTTGGTCGGCGTCAGGTTGTAACGGTTGGTTCGCAGAATGGAGTCATTACCGAGAGCATCCTTTAGCTGGTAAAAGTGTGACAAGTCTGTCTGGAACTGGTTGCCCTTGTTCTCACCATAGCTACCACCCAGCACAAGGGTGACGTTGCGTCCCAGAGAACTAAGACGGCGGTTCAGCTGCAACGTACCATTGAGGCTGGTGGATGTGGTATAGTTGATGGAAGAGTTGAGACCACTGTTCACTACGATGGTATCGCTGATAGCCAGCATACGTGCTATACTTCCCACTCCGAGGGGATCATCAACATACTGGTAGGGGTCAGACTTGAACGAAGCAGAGGTGCCGGAGCTGAGCTGATCGTTGCCGTTATAGCTGAACGTGGGACGGAACAAGATATTGGTCAAGGGATCAATCTGCCATTCAATACGCATCTGGCCGTTCCAGCGATTGGCACGACTGAAGTTCTGGTTCAAGCTGTTGGAGTAGGAGTTTCCCTTAGAATAGAAATTCTGCGTTGACTGACGCGAGAGAGCATCACCGTCGCTGTGGTTCCAGCGGATGCTTCCGTCCCACTTGAAGTTCTGGTTGGGCTCGTAGTTCAGGTTGACACCCACCATCTTATTGGCCGTGAGACCCTGACGGCCCATTCCACCACGGAAGCCGCCACCACCGCCGGGGAAGCCCATGTCGTTGGTGTTGTTGGCATTCAGCATGGCGATGGCAGTCATCTTCTCATCAAACTTACCACCCATGATACGACCAGCGTAGCGGTCCTTCGTACCGACAGCCAGGTCAGCATTACCCATGAGTCCGCGGTTCATACCAGGCTTCACACCGAAGTCAAGCACCGTTTCCTCGTTGCCGTCCTCAATACCGCTGATACGGGTCAAGTCGCTCTTCTCATCGTATGCCTTGATCTGGTTGACAATATCCGTCGGCAGGTTCTTCAGGGCCGTCTGTGTATCACCGGTCATGAACTCCTTACCGTCCAGTTTGATTTTCTTGACTTCCTTACCGTTAATGGTAATCTTACCCTGGTCGTCAATCTGGGCACCAGGCAGACGCTTAACAAGTTCCTCAATAGTAGAACCCTCGGGCGTCCTGAAGGCGCTGGCATTATAGACAAAGGTATCCTTACGCAGGGTAACCTTGGCAGCCTGTGCCGTCACCACGGCTTCGTCAAGCATGATGGCATCAGCCTTGAGGTTGATGGTACCCATCGCCTGGTCTTTGCCACTGACGGTGACACGCTTGGTATATGACTCATAGCCGACGCTGGTGAGCTGCACGATATAACGGCCGTCTTCAGTCGTGACATCGAAGTGTCCATCCTCGTCAGTGAGTACACCCTTTACCATCGTGGAGTCCGTCTTGAGCAACTTGACGGTCACGCCAGGTAGCGTCTCACCCGACTGTTTATCTACTACTTTTCCTGTGATTTTGTGTTGAGCCTGAATGGTCAACGCCGTAATGACGGCCACTGTAAACAATAGAATTCTTTTCATGAACAATTGAAATTTATGCTTCTTTGACGCACAAAAAGGGTGATGGTTTAAAAATAAAGTGTATTTTTGACAAATAAAAAAGAAAATAGTTGTATCTTTGGCCATTGTCGAAGGTACTCACATTCGAAAAAACAAGAAAATCTTGCTTTTTTGCTCATTTTATCGTACCTTTGCATCCAAATCCAAACAAAAACGAAAGATGAACCCGCAAAAAGTAATCATATCCGAGAATCTCGCCCAGTCGCTAACGACAGCAGTAGCCGAGATAGAGTACGACCGTCTCTTCGTCCTCTGCGACGAGACCACCCGCCAACTGTGCCTGCCGCTGCTTCAACTGGATGAAAGATTAGGGATTAAGGATTACGAATCAAACCTCATCACCATCGGAGCAGGCGACACCAACAAGACACTTGAATCGCTCAGCCACGTATGGATCGAACTGCAACAGGGCGGTGCCACACGCCACTCGCTGATGATTAACCTTGGTGGCGGCATGGTGACCGACCTCGGCGGCTTTGCGGCTTCTACATTCAAGCGCGGCATACACTTCATCAACATTCCCACGACGCTGCTCGCCATGGTCGATGCCAGCGTAGGCGGCAAGACGGGCATCAACTTCGGAGGACTGAAGAACGAGATTGGCGCCTTCCGCAATGCCGACAGCGTCATCCTCGATACGGCGTTCCTGCGTACCATGGATATGGAGAACCTGCTTTCCGGCTTTGCCGAAATGCTGAAGCACGGACTGATCTCAGACGAGAAGATGTGGGCGCAACTACTGAATACGGATATTCAAGAACTCAAGGTGCAGGACATTGCAGACAGTGTGGCCGTCAAACAGCGCATCGTACTGGAAGACCCGACAGAGAAGGGCATCCGTAAGGCCTTGAACCTCGGACATACCATCGGCCATGCCTTCGAGTCGTTTGCCATGAAGCGCCAGCCCGTGCTGCACGGCTATGCTGTGGCATGGGGCATCATTGTCGAGTTGTACCTCAGCGTTGCCAAGACTGGTTTCCCTGTTGACCGCCTGCGTCAGACGGTACAGTTTATCCGCGAACACTACGGAAGCCTTTCCTTCACCTGCAAGGACTACCCTGAACTCCTGGAGCTGATGCGCCACGACAAGAAGAACACAGGTGCGACCATCAACTTCACGCTTTTAGGCAACATCGGTGACATCCGCATCAACCAGACAGCCACCGAGGAAGAAATCTGCGAGGCCCTCGACTTCTACCGCGAGGGCTAAGGCTTAGGGCTGAACAGCCAACCGTTCCGCTTCGGCACGAGCAGGCTTGCCCGTCTCGGTCATCGGAATGCGCGGAACGGCAACAATACGACGCGGCACCCAGTATTTCGGCAACACCCGACGACACACGTCCATCGTCTGGTATGTATCTCCCCCTTCTGTCAACAGCACCACTATCTCACCAAATTTCTCATCCTTCGCGCGCGTAATAATATAAGGTGCGGAAAGATGAGGACGGAGCAACCGTTCCACCTCTTCTATCTGTATCTTGATACCGCCCGAACAGATGACGTTGTCCTTGCGGCCAAGAATCTTAAAGAGACGTTGGTTTTGCTGGAAACAGACAATGTCGTTGGTCTTGAGCTGCCCGTCATGAACGGCTGGGGCATCAATGACAAGACATCCGTCAGCATCTTGCGACAGACTGACACCGTCAAACGGAACGTACCACTCAGAACGTTCCGGCCCGTTCAACCGACGCAGAGCAATGTGCGAGAGCGTCTCGGTCATGCCGTAGGTGCTCCATACGGCATTGGGGAATTCCTGTAGCTCACGTTCCAGTGCCTCGTCAATAGCACCGCCGCCGATGATGAGATGACGAACCTGCTTCAGGCGCTCACGTCCCTCGGCATCGTGCAGCAGGTTCCATACCTGCAGCGGCACCATGGCGGCAAAGTCCAGGGTGGAAGCTGAAGGGAGCTGAGGAAGCCCGGAGGGTTCTTGCACGATGAGCCGCAGTCCGCAGGTCAGCGCACGTACCACCATCATCTTGCCGGCAATATAGTCGAGCGACATGCAGAGCAGTGCCGTGTCGCCCTCGTGCAATCCAAGGAACCCACACGTCATACGGGCCGAGGCTTCCATGCGGCATTTCTCCACCAGCATGGGCTTCGGCTTTCCCGTCGATCCGCTGGTATGCACCAGCACCGTCGGGCTGTCATTGTGCCATTCGGCTAAAAACTCTTCTATAGACATAATAACTTTAGAAAGACATAATAACAGACGAACATATTATTAATAACGAATTGAAAAACACTAAAAACTTTTACGGTAAATACGATACTTCCGCTTGAACTGAAGCTG
>Ga0310786_10005151_pt1 | contig 17879 bp, 17 predicted proteins | sample AusTroGonzalo_MG_FD_203881 | JGI IMG/M metagenome (GOLD analysis project Ga0310786, IMG submission 203881) | Bovine rumen microbial communities from tropical cattle in Woodstock, Queensland, Australia - Gonzalo_03 (v2) (version 2) | ecosystem: Host-associated > Mammals > Digestive system >... | reverse complement strand
GGGAATCGGCTTGTTGCTGTCACTATCGTCGCTGCAAGCCACCAATGCCATCGTCAGGCAGGCCGTCATCAATAATTTCAGTCGTTTCATCGCTTCATGAGTTTAATCGTTCTATCTCTATAAACTCCAAAAGCCGCAAATCTTGTATGGAAGCCGAAATATTTAACAAACTTTAATGTAGGGTAATAACACTATTTAACCTTTTTTGATGCAGGATTTTGAGCACTTGTGAGTTTAGTGGGCAGAAACGGATTAATTTTGCAAACAGAAAGGAAAGCATGATGAAAAAGAGTGCAATGTGGGTGGCCATCGCCCTGATGATGGCAACGGTTATGACGGGCTGCACGAAAGAAAACAACGAAGCAGACCCCATGCAGGTAATAGATCCTGTGGAGCCAACGGTTATTGAGGACGGCGACTCTGTGCAGACGCCAGAGAACAACGAGCTGAAACCCATCCCGCTGACTCGCGCAGAACAGGAGCTGGTGAACAGCAATAATGACTTCGCCTTCAACCTGTTCAGGATGATGAACGTAACATCAGCTAATGGGAGCCAGATTGTCTCACCCATCAGCATCACCTACGCCCTTGGTATGCTGAACAATGGGGCTGCTGGCGAGACGCAGGCACAGATCAATAAGGTGTTGGGCTTCAGCGAGGCAGGTGCCGAAGGCATCAACGCCTTCTGCCAGAAGATGCTCACAGAGGCCCCCAACCTCGACCAACTGACGAAGGTTCTGATAGCCAACAACATCTATATGAACAAAGGCTATCAGCTGCTGCCCGACTTCGTGAGCAAGGCCAAACTCTACTACAACGCAGATGTAGAGACACGCGATTTCTACGACGGCCTGACACGCGATGTCATCAACAAGTGGGGCAGCGACCATACGATGGGAATGATTCCTGAGGTATTGAAGAAGGACGAGTTCGATCCTACTGCTGTCAGCTATTTGTTGAATGCCATCTACTTCAAAGGCGCCTGGGCAGAGAAGTTCGACAAGGACAACACGAAGGAAGAGGAATTCCAAACTGACACAGAGAAAAAGCTGGTGCCGATGATGCATCAGGAGAATGAATTCTACTATGCAGAGAACGAACTCTGCCAGGCAGTCCGCCTGCCATACGGCAACAAAGCCTACGCGATGACCATCCTGCTACCCAAAGAAGGAAAGACCATCAACGACGTGCTAATCACGCTGACAGCCGAGACCTGGCAAGGATATCAATTTAGCACACCATACAACTACAAGATGGATGGCAATGCTGTGGGTATTAGGCCATGGAATTACCAAGATATGTGTGGCAAATTCATCGTAGATGTGAAGCTGCCACGCTTTGAGACGGATTTGGATGTCGACCTGAAGCCCATCATGACAGCACTCGGTATGCCCAGAGCCTTCGACGCTAATCTGGCTGAGTTCCCCAATTTCTGCAAGGTTCCTATCTATATCTTCCTGATGAAACAGGTAGCAAAAATCAAAGTCAACGAGGCGGGTACAGAGGCAGCAGCCGTCACGGTGATAGGAGCGGATAAGGGAGAAAAGCCTCGACGTGTCAACTTCCACGCCAACCGCACGTTCCTCTATGTAATCAGCGAGTGGTCCACGGGTGCCATCTTTTTTATTGGTAAATATGTAGGTGATTAATCACACATAGGCTATGTTATAAAGTTTGTTAAATATTTCTGCTTCCATACAAAATTTTCAGCTTTTGGGGTTATATATACAGAACGATTAAAACTCATGAAGCGATGAAACAACTGAAATTAATAATGATGGCTATGCTGGCCGCATGTCTGTTGGCTGCCTGCTCAAGCGATGACGAGACGACTGGCTACGAAGAGTACGATGCTGAGTATCAGATCAAATACTACAGTCGGCCACCCTATGCCGACCTCGAGCAAGGCTATTGGTATAAGGACAATACGAGGGAGGTGTTCTTCAAACTGACGCCCAACACAGAGGCGCCCTATCAGCTACTGGTATGCCCGAAGAACGACAAAGGCAGAAGAACACTCGAGTATATGGAAGAAAAGGGAGACGGCGTTATAATAAATGTATATAAACAGGTACACTACTTCGATATGAACTTTACGGACTCGACGACTCACTACTTCGTGACCTCCACCAAGTACTTCGAAAGTCCTGACCTCTATGTGTCCGACAACTATTTCTCGACAGAATGTGGTATGAGAGAGGGTGACTACTGCCGAATTGTACCCACAATCATCATTAACCTGAATGCAGGGGCCGACATCAAGAACATCGAAGCGGAATACAAGGATGTGATGACGCTCAGGTATACGAATGGCCGACACGATAGCCGATTTACAACTTACCACTTCGACTGTCAACTCAGCAACTCCTACGAAGTGCTTCGCTTGGCCGACGAACTCTACAGACGCGACGATGTCAACTGGGCCGATGCTGATAAATACTCACCCATCTATTTTGATATATAAGCGATATTTACGTTAAGATTTGATCATTTTCTTGCCGTTATCGGCAAAAATTAGTATCTTTGCACACGAAATCGGTACTAAAACTTGCCGATAGATGAAGATATGGAGTTTATTTCAGTAGTGGAATTCGCCAATAAGTATGGCATTTCAGAGCGAACGGCACGAAACTATTGTGCCAACGGAAAGATAGAAGGAGCGTTCCTGACTGGTAAGACTTGGAACATTCCCGTAGATGCAGAATTGCCAAAGCGCAAATCTTCAAATGCAAAGGTATTCCCTCTGCTCACTAAACTCCGAGAACAGAAAGAAATGAAACTCAAAGGCAATATCTATCATCGAACCCAGATAGATTTGACTTACAATTCCAATCATATTGAAGGCAGCAAGCTGACCCATGAACAGACGCGGTTCATTTTCGAGACCAACACCATCGGAATAACTGATGAGAGTATTAACGTGGATGATATCGTTGAGACAGTAAACCACTTCCGATGTATCGACTATATCATCGATCACGCAGAAGAAAAACTTTCGGAAAGCCTCATCAAGCAACTGCACCTGATTCTAAAGACAGGAACCTCAGACAGCAAGAAAGATTGGTTTAATGTTGGTGATTACAAACGTTTGCCAAATGAGGTTGGAGGTCAGGACAATTGCCCTCCAAACGAAGTTCACAAACGGATAAAGTCTCTTCTTTCAGAATATAACGCCATCAAACAAAAGTCACTCGAAGACATTCTTGACTTTCATGTTCGCTTCGAGCAGATTCATCCTTTCCAAGATGGCAACGGTCGTGTTGGTCGCCTCATCATGTTCAAGGAATGCTTAGCTAATAACATCGTTCCCTTTATCATCACAGACGACCTTAAGCTCTTCTATTATCGCGGCCTTCGCGAATGGGGCCACATCAACGGCTATCTCACAGATACCTGCCTCACAGCCCAAGATCAGTATAAAGCCATCCTGGCCCATTTCAACATCAAATAGGTAAATAATCCGTGTTTTACAATGCCGCTACCTTTTTCAGCTCATCTTTGATGGCTTTATTGATGAAATCATTGATCGTAGTACCTGTTGCAGCTACAAAAGCAGCCACACGAGAATGAAGTTCCGATGACATTCGCAGATTCAGCTTGCCGCTATAGGGTTTTGCAGGTTCTACGCCATCAGCCTTACAGCCCTCAAGATAGCTGTCTATACCATCCTCAAAATCCTTACGCAGTTCATCAAGCGTCTGACCCTCATACGCTATCAGATCCTTGCTCAATCCCTGCACTTTACCGAACAGGCAGTTATCTTCCTTGCTGTACTCCACGCTACCCTTGTAGCCTTTATATTCCAGAAAATCCATAATCGTCTTCCTATTTTATTAAACCATTATTCTTTAAATGCTGATAAATTGTCTTCACCATCCACTCTTTCATGATGCTTCCAGGATGTGGTCGATGAATGTCAATAAAGGCACCCGTAGCCTCGTTCTTGAATCTCACACGTGAGCCCGAGGTGGAGCCTTTTGTATGCTCCTGATAGCCGAAGTGTGCCAACAGACTCAACGTTTCCTCATACGTGAAGTCCTTCGGTTTCTTCTTGAAACGCTCTACTAATTTATCCTTTGAACCCATATTTGTTACTTTTGGGCGCAAAGATACTAAATTTGGTACTAACTTCCAAATGATTTGCGTATTTTTTTATGTAACGAAAGTCCCGTCCGAGCTCACTCATTTAGTATCTCCCCATCTTCGAACGTCATATCGTTGACCCTGCATCCTAAATGTCCCAATTGTTCAAACCTGGTGATATCTTGGTCCTTAACAAGGACTTTAGAATAAAAGATGACATTTCGGCCATTTCTCAAATAGCGGCAATCGTCTGACAGTATTTCAATCGGCTTTTGTACCGAATCGACCCTCTTGAAAACGGCTTTCTCCGCAGCGGAATCCCAATAGTCCATATAGATCCAGTCCTTGTCAACCCACCACATCGTATTGCCTAATTTTTTGAATGTACTCCTGTCAACGTCAACCTTTTCTTCATTAAAATATACATCGTCCTTATCGCGCATCCATCTATGATCCATTCCAAGAAACTCTTTTTTCACTTCCGTTTTGGTAAAATCTTGATAGACATTCGTAACATACATAGGAATGAAATATTCTGCTGTCTTAACATCAATACCGCAGGTAGTAGGCCGATAATCATACAAAAAAGCTTGAACATAGACGTGGTCTTTGTCCTTTGGCATACCACTCTTGTCAATGAAAAACGAGGTGGCATCGGCTTCCTTAACGAGGCAATCACAAGACCACACATGATCCTTATCCTTGGCCCAATTGTCCGCTAACACTTGAAAGCTCTTGGTATCTACGTTGTCAAGGTACCCATAATGGCTATGATTGAAAAGCGCCAGACAATTGTCCACAGAAATATAGTAAGTTCCCCTAATATTTTTATAATAGGTAGAATATTGCGGATTTACACGCTCACCTCTGGGTATAGGAAAAATAGTTGTTATAACCCATATCCAAAACAAAATAGTTACTGCCGATGCAATAAATATGCCTACCTTGAGGGAACTTTTCATAAAACTCTATTGACTCACCGAAGATTTGACACTGCAAAGATATTCTTTTCTATTGTAACTGCGACAAAACGCTCTTATAACTGCCTGATATTTCGCGTTCATTAAATATTATTTTTAGTTACTAACATTGTTTCCCACAAACACGCTCTTTTTTAATTATCGGAAACACAACGGGTCAGGACTATTGTGTAATTCCATGCTGTTCCTCATATTTGTGACACGAATTTCACGATACAGTCGATGCAAATAGCTCGCGAACTGACTTCATCAACAAATACATTGGCAGGATGCATATCCTCCAATGCAATGCGGTCTGAGATATAGTTGACGCCTTGACCAGACCAATTGTCTCGAAAACCTTTGTCGAACACAAGTTTATCGATTTCTTCTTTTGTGGCCAGTCGTAGACAGCGCACGTATGGTTGAGTAAGAATGATACGAAACAACCCATCTTTATCACGGGTAAAACCAAAAGTATTCATTGCTGTTTCAGGAAAAAGATAATTGTGCAAGACTATTGCATCTAAAGCTTTTTCCGTAGTAGAATAAATAGACGCCCTCTCCTTTGTAACTGTGGGATCGCCCTCACGATAATAAACAATGGCTTCAGCACCCTGTGCAATCATTGGACCAAAATTTTTCTGAAGGATACTGTCTGAATTGCTAAACCACAATCCTTTTGCTTTCGCCCATTGCACGATAAGTTGCTCCTGCTTTTCGTCTATTTCCCAGTTTGCTGGGCCTCCTTCGCTGCCTTCAGCATGGCAACTTGCTGTAATGCTTCTTCGCGCGTAGCTCGCGATGATGGACGCCCCAATGAGAGGCGCACCTGCCTTACAGAGGCCTGCATGCTCTTGTTCATTAAATCGAGAAAAATTTTTTCTTCCATTTTCTATGTCAATTATAAATTCGTCTATGAGTTGTAATGTTGACTCTTTGAAGCCATTAGCATTAATTGCTTCGTATATGTCGTTGATACTTCTCATGCTCAAAACCATTTTGAAATTCTTGGTGCAAATATAAAAACTATTTTCGATAAATCCAAATTTTAACTACGTTTTTTGTGAATGATACAATCGGGCCTGCCCCTTCTGTGTCATTCATTATTTTCCTGATTTCCACAATGTGCATATATCTGTTCGGCTATTTCCCTCGCCAATCCACCATCGTAGCCCACCCGTAGGTGTATGGCGGAACGTAGCGGATTCTTGGTGGTGATGATGATGGCATATTCGTCGACAGTATAAGGCGTAGCCATATTTTTCGGCATGACGCTAATCATGTCGCTTATCATTAATTCTTCGCCAGCCACCACCATGATGTCTTGGGCTGTATAGAACAGAATGAGTGCAGACAACTCGTTGGCTCTTGAGGCATCCAACACCACCACGTCGTCAGGCTCTCCGTATTTCAATTCTACTTCCTCTGTGTTAGCATATGTTACCCTTGGAGGTTCTCTCTTTTCTATATACTTATTGGTATAGTACCCCAAAGGGATAACTACCAATAAAAGCAGAAGCCAAACGTTGTAATAATATGCCAACAGAAGAATGGCAATGACAGCAAGTATTATGTTCCGTTTCATTTTAAATGTATAATTATTCAATTGAAATGTTTTAAAAGAACATCGTTGGCAATGAGTTTTTGTGCTTTTGGGAGAGTTCGGACTTCATGCGAGAGATGGCGGTTTTGAAAAAGAAGGCAACCAAATGCATTCCCGAGCAGAGCTCGCCTACCCGTAGCCTTTCGTCTGTGCCATCTATACGGATTTGCTTGAGGGCGGAGATGTAGGCCGCACGATCTTCAAGGCGGATAATGAGCAGGGGATGATTGGCGCGATGGAGGATGAAGTTCGAGAGCAAGCGGCCTGTTCTGCCATTACCATCGCGGAAAGGATGGAGATATTCGAAATATCCATGCCATTTGGCTGAAACGACTAATGGGTGCTGTCCATCATCGAGAGCCTTTTGTGTTGAAGTCATCAGATTTGGAACGCGCGCAATCAGGGTCTCGTGGTCTCCAAAGACGGTATCGCCAGCAGCCATATCTTCTGTGGTGTATTCGCCAGCGATGGCGCCAGGAGCACGATAGCTGAGTGTGTGTTCAGTTACTAAACGGTTTATTTCTTTTAATAAGGCTTCATCAAAGGGATGTTCTAAGTGGCTCGCCATATAGTCGAAGGCTTGGAAATGGTCTGCCATTTCTGTACATTCGAGCAAAGAGCGACCCACAGGAATCATCGCCATTCCCTGTTCGCGAAGGATGCGCGTATCATCAACCGTAAACGTATTTCCCTCGATGGCACAGGAATGCGCAGAGAACAGAATCTCGTTGTATTCCATCCACTGTCCTTTGCTCATCCTGTCGGCAATCTTCTGCTGATATTCCTGTCGGATGCGCTCGTATTCCTCTATTTCCTTCTCAAACATTGGGGCAAAGATAAGGATTATTTCTTAAACCACAAAGAAAATGAGGAATTTTTGATGAATTCGGCCTTTTGGGGTAATGAATCGCGGAATTATTTGGTAGTTAGAGAGAAAATATCTACTTTTGCATCGCAATGGATACAAAACGAATACTTGGATTTCTCCGTGAAATAATGGCCAACAACAATCGGGCTTGGTTTCTGGCACATAAGGCAGAATATGATGCCGTTCGTCAGGAGTTCGAACGGGGCGTGGCTCAGGCTTTGGAACGTATCTGCAGTTTTGATACGGAGGTTGTGCATCTGACGGTAAAGGACTGCACCTACCGCTTCTATCGCGATACGCGTTTCTCACCAGACAAGTCGCCCTATAAAAACCATCTTGGTGCCTATATCGACGCCAAGGGCAAGAAGGCGCTGAGGGGTGGCTATTATCTTCATTTGGAGCCGGAACATTGTCTGTTGGCTGTGGGTAATTATTGGTTGCCGACTAACATCCTGACTTCTTGTCGCAACAAGATCATGGCAGAGACAGACGAGTGGCTGCGATGTGTCGAGAACAAGCAGTTTCTGAAATATTTCGGTAGTACTGTCGCCAGTTCCTTCCAAGAACCTACGAACATCTCGAGTTGGGATCAGCCACAGGGTTTCGGATTGGAGAAGCTAAAGACCTGTCCTTCAGGCTTTCCCAAGGATTGGGAGTATGTCCGTTATCTGCGACTGAAGGACTACTGTGCCTGGCATGCTGTCGATGACGATTTCTTCGAGGGCAATGACTGGCTCGACGAAATGGAGAAGATGTATCGTGCTGCCAAGCCGATGATGGACTTTATGAATGAGGTGATTGACGACTACGAGTAGTTATCTTCTTTGTTGAGGAGGAGGCATGCGGACAGGACCTCGTGGCATCATCTGGTCTTGTTTGCCCCAGATAAGATTCTTGAGCATGTGGCCGAAATCGAAGCCGAACTTCTGGCCGTTGTTGAATTTGATGTAGGGGCTGACAATTGGGTCTGTCACCCATTGTCCTGTCATGGGATTCAGGTAACGCCTCACGCCTGTATCGACACCAAAGTTCTTGTGGAGTTGGATGTCGGCAAAACCGCCGAAGTTGGTGGTTCCCAAATAGGGATTTACCGCAGGACTTATCATCAAAGAATTGGGATAGTAGTAGCCGAAGGCATGAAGCGAGATGGCGTCATTGAGTCTGTAGCCAACCGTTCCGCCCACACCATATCGCGTTTCCAAGAATCCCATACCCATCATTCTGTATTTGTCTGCCAGTGCTGAGGCAGAGAAGCTCCAACGGCCAAGATCCTGGTATAACGTCATGGCTCCTGATTCATGGTCGAGCAGTCCAGGCATTGAGTCTGCTCCTCCACTGACGACAACTGCCGATCCCTTCCAAGGCGTGAACAGCTTAACGCCCTGTATGGTGTTCACCTCCCAGCTTCCTCGTCTGCCATCATAGAGGCTGGGGTCAACGTCGAGTTTGGTTGCAGCATCTTTGACAGCCGTCGGATGTGTCTGGTTTTTCCACAACATCGTCGAGTCATACTGTTGCAGGAGAGAATCTTTCGGCAGCGCGTCCCCCTCAAAGCGAACGGAATCCTTCTGCAACCTTTTCCCGTCGTTGGCATCTGTCTGTGCAGCTGCACCTATTGCCATTGTTAGTAATATGGCTATGAGTATCTTCTTCATATACTTCGTTTTAGAACTTTGCAAAAATAGGCATTATTTCTGAAACAAACAAGAAAAAGACAGCAAAACTTGCTGATATCACCAGAAAATGCTACCTTTGCAAACGATATGAAAAGGATTCTGTTTATTTGCTTGGGCAATATTTGCCGTTCGCCGGCTGCTGATGGGATTATGAGGCAGATGGTGGCTGAGCGGGGACTCGACGATGAGTTCCTCATCGACTCTGCAGGCATTGGCTCTTGGCATGTGGGTCAGTTGCCAGATCGTCGTATGCGAGAGTGTGGGCAGCGACACGGGTATAATTTCGACCATCGTGCCCGCCAGTTCTCCTCGAAGGATTTCGCCCGCTTCGATTATATCGCCGTGATGGACCAGGAGAACTACCACGATGTGGCTCGTCAGGCCAACAGCCAAGCAGATTTGAAGAAGATCATCCGTATGAGTGACTATCTGCGCCACCATCCTGGCCAGAAGACCGTTCCGGACCCCTACTACGGCTCTACCCGCGACTTCGAGTTCGCCCTCGAACTCCTCGAAGATGCCTGCGAGGGCCTGCTCGACGAATTGAATAAGGACAAAAAACATGCTTTTGGAGAAAAAAGTGCAGAATAATTTGGCGGTTGATGGAAAAGTGACTACCTTTGCAGAGACCATTAAACAATTACAACGTATGAAACAGTTACTTACATTACTCCTTTTCGTAATCGCTGTAGGATGTACAGCAGCAACAGTAGAGAAAGACGCTGAGGGCCGTTATTGCCTGAAGAACGGAAACCTGACGATGACGATAGATGCCGAGAAGGGCGGAAAGATCCTCTCCTTCAAGTATGGCGATCAGGAAATCATCTCGCAGTCGAGGTGGCCGGAGTCCTTCGGCAGCACCTTCTGGACCAGTCCGCAGAAAGAATGGTACTGGCCCCCTGTGCCTGAATACGACAAGAAGCCCTACACGGTGGAAGAGAACGGCGACGTGCTGAAGATGACCAGCGAGGTATCCGACAAGCTGAAGTGCAGAATCAGCAAGGCCTTTGCCATCGATGAGAAGGACAAGGCCATCGTCATCACCTACTCTATCATCAACGAGGGTGACGAGACACGGAAGGTGGCGCCGTGGGAGATCACCCGTGTGCAGAACGTGGGAGGACTCATCTTCTTCGATGCGCCCTTGGACAGCATCAAGCCCGCTGGACTGATGAACTTCAAGGAGGCTAATGGAGCCGTCTGGTATCAGGCTGACGAGGCCAATGAGAACCGTAAGATCAATGCCGACGGCAAGGGCTGGCTGGCATATTGTGCCAACGGTCTGTTGTTGGTGAAGCGCTTCGAGGACCTCGATGCTTCGCAGCCGGCACCCGATGAGGCCGAGATTCAGGTCTATGTGAACAGAGGCAAGAGCTATATTGAACTGGAGAGCCAGGGTGCCTACACGGCGCTGAAGCCCAAAGAGGCACTTAGCTGGACGGTACGTTGGTATCTGATGCCTTACGAGGGTACCCCTACCCCATCGGCTGACCTGTTGAAGCTCATCAAGAAATAACCGACACCCACTCATGGCCAAGAAAGACGGGGAGCTGACCCCGATGATGAAGCAGTTCTTCGACCTGAAGGCAAAGCATCCCGATGCTGTGCTGTTGTTCCGTTGCGGCGACTTCTACGAGACGTATTGCGAGGATGCCGTGATAGCGGCTGGCATCCTCGGCATCACGCTGACACACCGCAACAACGGTTATAACAAGGGTGACGAGATGGCAGGATTCCCTCATCACGCCCTCGATACCTATCTGCCGAAGCTTATCCGAGCCGGCAAGCGTGTGGCTATCTGCGACCAGCTCGAAGACCCCAAGCTGACGAAGAAACTCGTGAAACGAGGCATCACGGAACTGGTGACGCCCGGTGTGGCCCTGAGTGACAATGTGTTGAACTACAAGGAGAACAACTTCCTGGCTTCCGTGCATTTCGGCAAAGCCTCCTGTGGTGTGGCCTTCCTTGATATCTCGACTGGTGAGTTCCTGACAGGTGAGGGCACGCAGGACTATGTGGAGAAGCTTCTGGCGAACTTCTCGCCCAAGGAGGTGCTCTTCGAACGAGGACGTAAAAAGCAGTTCGAGCAGTATTTCGGCAATAAGTTCTTTACCTTTGAACTCGATGACTGGGTGTTTACGGACCAGACGGCGCGCCAGAAGCTGTTGAAGCATTTCCGGGTGAAGAACCTGAAGGGCTTCGGCGTCGATCATCTGCAGAACGGTGTCATCGCCGCAGGTGCCATCCTGCAATACCTCGAACAGACACAGCATACGCAGATAGCCCATATCACCAGCATCTCCCGTATTGAGGAGGATAAGTACGTGCGCCTGGATAAGTTCACGATCCGCAGCCTCGAACTGATCCACCCGATGCAGGATGACGGCAAGTCGCTGTTAGATGTCATCGACAAGACGGTAAGTCCGATGGGCGGGCGACTGTTGCGCCGCTGGCTGGTCTTTCCGCTGAAGGATGAGAAGCCCATCAACGAGCGCCTGGACATCGTGGAGTATTACTATCGTGAGCCAGATTTCCGCCAGTGTATCGACGAGCAGATTCATCGTATCGGCGACTTGGAGCGTATCATCTCGAAGGTGGCCGTGGGGCGCGTATCGCCTCGTGAGGTCGTGCAGCTGAAGGTGGCTTTGCAGGCCATCCAGCCTATCAAGACCGCCTGTCTTTATGCCACGAATGAGGCCTTGAAGCGGGTGGGAGAGCAGCTGAATCTCTGTGAGTCGTTGCGCGACAGGATAGAGAAGGAGATTCAGAACGATCCGCCGCAGTTGGTTGCGAAGGGTGGGGTGATCCGTAATGGCGTGAATGCCGAACTCGATGAGCTCCGCAGCATCGCCTACAGCGGCAAGGACTATCTGTTGAAGATTCAGGAGCGTGAGGCCCAGCAGACGGGTATCAGTTCGCTGAAGATAGGCTATAACAACGTGTTCGGCTATTACCTCGAAGTGCGCAATACCTATAAGGAACTGGTGCCGCAGGAGTGGGTTCGCAAGCAGACATTGGCCCAGGCCGAGCGTTATATCACGCAGGAGCTGAAAGAGTATGAGGAGAAGATTCTTGGGGCTGAGGATAAGATCCTGTCGCTTGAGGCCAAGCTCTTCAATGACCTGATACTTTCGATGCAGGAGTTTATTCCGCAGATACAGATCAATGCCAACATCATTGCCCATCTCGACTGTCTTCTGAGCTTTGCGAAGACAGCCGAGGAGAACAAATACGTGCGGCCAGTGATTGATGCGACGGAGGTGATAGACATCAAGCAGGGTCGCCATCCTGTGATTGAGAAGGAGCTGCCGCTTGGTGAGCGTTATGTGCCGAATGATATCCTGCTGGATAACGAGCGTCAGCAGATCATCATCATCACGGGTCCGAATATGGCTGGTAAATCTGCGCTGTTGCGACAGACAGCGCTCATCGTATTGCTCGCCCAGATAGGTTGTTTCGTGCCCGCAGAGGCCGCGAGAATCGGTCTGGTGGACAAGATATTCACCAGGGTAGGGGCTTCAGACAATATTTCCCTTGGAGAATCCACGTTTATGGTGGAGATGACGGAGGCCTCGAATATATTAAATAATGTCTCTTCGCGCTCGTTGGTGCTTTTCGATGAGTTAGGCCGAGGCACCAGCACGTATGATGGTATCTCGATTGCCTGGGCGATTGTGGAATATCTGCACGAGAACGCCAAGGGCCATCCTCGTACGCTCTTTGCGACCCACTATCACGAGCTCAACGAGATGGAGAAGAACTTCAATCGTATTAAGAACTATAACGTCTCAGTAAAGGAGGTTGATGGCAAGGTGATTTTCCTGCGCAAACTCGAACGGGGTGGGAGTGAGCACTCGTTCGGTATCCATGTGGCAGAGATAGCCGGTATGCCTCGTAGCATTGTGAAGCGCGCCAACGTGATTCTGAAGCAGTTAGAGGCCGAGAACGCCCAGGTAGGCACCGTTGGCAAGCCCACAGCAGAGATCGCCGCTTCTCGTGAAGGGATGCAACTTTCCTTCTTCCAACTCGACGATCCCGTCCTCTGTCAAGTCCGCGACGAAATCCTGGGTCTCGACGTGAACAACCTCACTCCCCTCGAAGCCCTCAACAAGCTCAACGACATCAAAAAAATCGTCTCAGGGAAATAGCATCGGACTAACACGGACTAACACGGACTAACACGGACAAAAATCTCTTGATTTCTATTGTTTCTTATAAGTCCGTGTTAGTCCGTGTCAGTCCGATGCAAAACTTAATTATTGCTTTTCTTGGCTCGGATCATACAGTAAACTCCCAAGATGATAAAGGGAATTGAAAGGATCTGGCCCATGTCGATGGGGAGCGAGGCCTCGAAGGCTTCCTGAATCTCCTTGGTGTATTCGATGAAGAAGCGGAAGGTGAAGATATATGTCAGGCAGAAGCCGAAATACCAGCCTGTGCCGATCTTCTCGGGCATCTTCTTATGCAGATACCACATAATGCCAAAGAGGATAGCGTAGGCGATGGCCTCGTAGAGCTGTCCTGGATGGCGCGGCATTGAGTCCACCCTCTCGAAGATAAAGGCCCAAGGCACGTCTGTGATCTTACCGATGATCTCGGAGTTCATGAGGTTGCCGAGACGGATGAAACAGGCAGTTGTTCCTGTGGCGATGGCGATATTGTCGAGTACCGTCCAGATGCTCAGTTTCGTACGCTTCACATAGAGCCAGAGGGCAATCATCAAGCCGAGTGTTCCACCATGCGAGGCCAGGCCTGCATAGCCCGTCGGGAAGAAGCCGAATGTCTCGCCCCACCAGCTGCCGTCGTTGCCGATATGGATGGGAAGGATCATCTCTATGATGCCTTGCCACGAAGTCAGGAAGTCCTGGGGCTGGTAGAAGATGCAATGGCCTAAGCGGGCACCGATCAGGATGCCGAAGAAGCAGTAGAGGAAGAGCGGATCAAAGAGTTCGTCCTTGATCTTCTGCTCCTTATAGAGCCGCCTTACCACGAAATATGCCAGTGCCAGTCCGATGATCCACATCAGCCCATACCACCGCACCGTGATGAATGCCAGACGAAAAGCCTCTAAATCCGGATTCCAAATAATATAACTCAATAATTGTGTCATAAGCAAAACTATCTATTTCCCCTCCTGAGTCAGGAGGGGTTAGGGGTGGTCTGAACAAGTGTCTCTTCAGACCCCCTCTAACTCCCCCTAGCTTAGGGGGAGAATGAAATTACACATTAAAGCGGAAGTGCATGATATCACCGTCTTGGACGATATAGTCCTTGCCCTCGACGGCGAGTTTGCCGGCTTCGCGGACAGCGGCTTCGGAGCCATATTGGATATAGTCGTCGTACTTGATGACCTCGGCGCGGATAAAGCCCTTCTCGAAGTCCGTATGGATGACACCAGCACATTGCGGGGCCTTCCATCCTTTCTTATACGTCCAGGCCTTCACCTCCATCTCACCAGCTGTGATAAAGGTTTCAAGGTTCAGCAGGGCGTAGGCCTTCTTGATGAGGCGGTTGACGCCACTCTCTTCGAGGCCCAGTTCTTCGAGGAACATCTGCTTGTCTTCGTAGCTTTCGAGCTCTGCGATGTCTTCCTCCGTCTTTGCGGCAATGATCATCGTCTCAGCACCTTCCTCCTTGGCCAATGCCTCCACTTTCTTTGTGAAGTCATTGCCGTCTTTGGCATCAGCCTCGCCGACGTTACAGACATAAAGCACAGGCTTCGAGGTCAACAGGAAGAGGTTACGGGCACAATCCTGCTCGTCCTTACTCTCGAACTCCACGATACGGGCGTTCTTACCCTGTTCCAGCACCTCTTTATAGGCCTTCAAGACCGTCACTTCAATCTTTGCCTCCTTATTGCCGGCAGCTGCAGCCTTCTCTGTCTTGGCCAAGCGGCTCTCAATGGTTTCCAGGTCCTTCAGCTGAAGCTCAGTATCAATGATTTCCTTGTCGCGGATGGGGTCGATGGTGCCGTCCACGTGGGTGATATTCTCATCTTCGAAACACCTCAAAACATGGATAATCGCATCCGTCTCGCGGATATTCCCCAAGAACTTGTTTCCCAAGCCCTCACCCTTCGAGGCACCCTTTACCAGACCTGCGATATCCACGATTTCACAGGTGGCAGGCACGATACGACCAGGATGGACCAGCTCGGCGAGCTTCGTCAGGCGCTCATCGGGAACGGTAATCACACCCACGTTGGGCTCAATCGTACAAAACGGAAAGTTTGCTGCCTGAGCTTTCGCACTCGACAAGCAATTAAACAAGGTGGACTTGCCCACATTCGGCAGTCCGACAATACCACATTTTAATGCCATTTTTCTTCAATAAACGTTTATTTTCGCCGACAAAGGTACTGCAAATAAGTGAATTAGCCAAATTTTTGTTGAATAATGCAACTTTTTGTCTCTTTGTTGCGTCAAACAGACAAAGTGAAACCCAAAAGAGAACGAATATGAAGACAGAATTAGTATTAATGATGACAGCCCTGGTGCTCTCGCTATCATCATGCAGAGTAAACATCGGAAACGGTGGGGAGATCATTGACCCCAGTGAGAAAATCGTCAAGGTGAAGTATCCGCAGGCGGACTTCAACAAGGTGGTTAATCATGTGGTGGGTAATATCCAGTTGGTGCAGAGCGACAAGAGCCGTGTGACGCTCTCGGCCCCCGAGAACTACATCGACTTCTTCGAGTTCAAGAACGATGACGGCACACTGGATATCAGTTTCAAGAAGGACAACGTGAATATCCATACGGAGAATGTCACCATCATCGTCTATACGCCGCATCTCACTATGATCAAGAACTCAGGGGCTGCAGATATCCGTCTCGACAGTCTGAATACCTATGAGCTTGAGGTCAAGAATACAGGTATCGGCACCTTCCAGATGAATCATGTTAAGGCCCGCAAGCTCGATGTGTCGTGCAGTGGCGTAGGCAGCATTTCAGTGGATGGTCAGGGCGATAATGCAACATACGGTTGTAGTGGAGTCGGCAGCATCAACGCGAAGGATATGAAAGTCCGCGAGGTAGATGCCACGGTGACTGGAGTAGGGAGCATCAACTGCTACGCCTCTGAATACATCAAAGGCCGTGTAACAGGCGTCGGAGGACTTCATTATGCAGGCCATCCTTCAAAGAAAGACCTGGACCACACGATGACTGGCGGTATCTCGGAATTGTAATCAGTGGGCCTCGAGCCAGTTCTGACCAAAGCCGGAATCGGCCACAAGGGGAACAGCGAGGCTGATGGCGCTCTGCATCTCCTCGATGACAATACGCTCAACTTTTTCTTTCTCCTCAGGGAGAACGGAGAAGTTGAGTTCGTCATGTACCTGGAGGATCATCTTGCTCTTGATGCCCTCGGCCTTGAAGCGGTTGAAGATGCGGATCATCGCCACCTTGATGATGTCAGCGGCTGTGCCCTGGATAGGGGCATTGATGGCGTTGCGCTCGGCAAAACCACGTACGGTAGCGTTGTGCGAATTGATATCCGGCAGGTATCTGCGACGTCCGAATAGGGTAGTGACATAACCTTTCTGACGGGCAATCTCCTTCGATTTCTCCATGTAGTCGTGAACCTGTGGGAAGGTGGCGAAATAGCCGTCAATCAGCATCTTGGCTTCGTCGCGTGGGATATCCAGACGTTCTGCCAAGCCGAAGATGGTGATACCGTAGATGATACCGAAGTTGGCACGCTTCGACTTGGTGCGTTCATCACGAGTCACCTCCTCAATGGGTTTCTTATAGATGTTGGCTGCTGTGGCCGCATGAAGATCCTTACCCTCCTGGAATACACGGATCATGTTTTCATCCTGTGACAGATGTGCCATCACACGCAATTCAATCTGCGAATAGTCTGCTGAAAAGAACAGACAACCAGGCTCGGGTACAAATGCTTTTCGAATCTCCTTTCCCTCCTCACCTCGGATAGGAATATTCTGCAGGTTTGGGTCAGACGATGAAAGGCGCCCTGTGGCTGTAACGGTTTGGTTAAACGAAGTGTGGATATGTCCTGTACGGGGATTAATCAGCTTGGGTAGTGCATCGATGTAGGTGCCGATCAGTTTCTTTAAACCTCTGTGTTCTAAGATGTCTGCCACGATTTCGTGTTTATTGCGCAGCTGCTGGAGTACTTCTTCTGAGGTGACGTATTGGCCCGTCTTGGTTTTCTTGGCCTTCTCAACGATTTTGAGCTTATCGAACAGAATCTCACCCACCTGTTTGGGCGATGCTATATTGAATTGTCCTCCTGCGAGCTCATAGATCCTTGCCTCTAATTCGATGATTCTGTTCGTTAAAACATTTGACGTTTCTTTCAAAGATTCCGTATCTAAACAGACACCGTTCATCTCCATCTCTGCCAACACCGGCATCAGCGGCATCTCAATCTCGTAGAATAGTTTTTCGCATTCATACTTCTTCAGCTCAGGCTCCAGCTTGTTCTTCAGGCGGAGGGTGATGTCAGCATCCTCGGCGGCATACTCATAGACCTGAGAGGGTAGGAGAGAGCGCATCGAACGTTGGTTCTTTCCCTTGGGGCCGATAAGCTCATCGATGTGGATGGTCTGATAGTTGAGATAGATCTCGGCCATGTAATCCATGTTATGATGAAGCTCGGGTTGGATGAGATAGTGTGCGATCATCGTGTCCCACATCGGACCTGCCAGATGGATGTCATAG
>Ga0310786_10005150_pt1 | contig 17880 bp, 34 predicted proteins | sample AusTroGonzalo_MG_FD_203881 | JGI IMG/M metagenome (GOLD analysis project Ga0310786, IMG submission 203881) | Bovine rumen microbial communities from tropical cattle in Woodstock, Queensland, Australia - Gonzalo_03 (v2) (version 2) | ecosystem: Host-associated > Mammals > Digestive system >... | reverse complement strand
TAAATAGGTATGAATAAGTCCAGCCATATAATATCGAAATGCCCAACTATCTTTATGCTTTTTCATACTAATATCCTTTCATTCTATATAACATACCAATTTCTTCTAACTTATTTGCAGTTATATCCCATTTTAATACACCAACTGTTACTCCTAATGAAATCTCATCCTCTTCACTGTATGTACTATTGCTACTATCTAATCCATATACCTCTTCTACATATTTTTTAATTTTTTGCCTTATAGTTATATTTTCTTCTAAAAAAGTACATTTAACACACGTAATCTTAATCCCATATGTATTTTCTTCATCTCTATATCTACAACTTACATGCCATACATACTTACCAAATCTATTCAGTAAATCCTTCTTCAATATATTACCCACATTATATAATACATTATTCATGACTACTAATATCCTTTCATCCTACATAACACATCTATATTTATTAATTCATTACTACTTAATCCACTATATAATATTCTATCATTTCTTATAGCACTACACATACTCTCATCTATACATAAATGCCTTAACCCAAACGCCTTTAACATATAATCCTTAATTAACTCACATGCCATACAGCTTTTATTAACAACTATGCCTAATTTTCTACTATTTGTATATATATCGTATCCTAATTCTATATCCAATACTCTTGCTCCGGTTTTAAACTCAACCTCATTATTCAATAACTTCATCAGTCTACTACATTGCTCATTATTATCTTTATTACTAAACATAATATATACCTTCCATTACTATACGATACAAATAGCTAATAAAATCCAACTACTTTACCACTACATACTGATTTAATTTATATATATTATACTACAAATACTCATAAAAATAAAGCGGAATTACTCATCCTTCCATTCTTGTATTTTATATTCAGTCAAATTATTATCTATTATATACTTATTCCTAGCCTCAACCGCTTCTTTCTTAGTCGCATACATACCAAGAAACTTATACTTATAATTCAATGTTATACCCGCTTGCCAACACTTTTTTCTATTACCACTAGCCTTATGTACTCCTGTATAACCACTTGTATTAACTGGTGATAACCGCTGATTTGTTACTTGTATATGCATATTAACCCATCTACAATTCTCAGGACAATAATTACCATTAACATCTATACGATCTAATGTACATTCACCATACTTAGCACTATCATTATATCCATTTGCTAAAGCCCATATACAAAAAGTCATAAAATCATTCTTCCATTCGTCACATACTATAATACCTCTACCACCATAGTTATCATATTCAGGACAATTTACATTATAACAGCGATTCTTCATCCCATGCCAAACAGAATATAATCTACTATATCTATATCCATGATGAGAAGCTGCACAACTCACACAACTCTTAGTATAACCCAATATTATTCTACCTAATTGTATAATACTCTTTCTTCCACATTTACATTCACACTCTACAAAAGTACCTCGCCTCAATTTACCTTTCTTTGATATAGGCTTTTGAACTTCTTTAAGTATAGTCCAATTATTATACTTCTTACCTATATAATCTTGTACATTAAACTTTTGCATATTTCTTACTCCTATATAAAATCAATCCATTAACATAGAAGTAACAATTATACTAACTCTACATACTAATATATCAAAAAATTCATCTATTATTCACTATTTATACAAAAAAGTAAATAAATACAGCATCTTTCTATTTTCTACATGTTCTATATTAATACAATACACTATTCTGGACTTACGATTGATACATACCTAATTAACTTTATCTATATATCACGTATTCTCTAACTTAATTTTTTTATTAACCAAAACATACATAAAAAGGAAAACTTAATATGTCAATTTTAAAAACAATCGAAAATGATGCTTTAACACAAAAAGCTCGTTCTGCGAAAATCAATAAAGGTATCGCTCACGCTGCTACAGTGTTACATGAATCAACATTAGGTACACGCTGCCCTAACTTGCTCAAAGGCATCGAATCAGATTCCAAAGAAGCAAAATACCAAGCAGCTACATTAGTCCAATTGCTCGAAAATACAGCAGACTATGTACAAAAAGAAACGGGCATGAACATCTTACATGAAGATGCTTCTATGGGTGCAACAAATGCAGTATCCTTGTTATCCCCAGGCGTTGCCACTTTAACTCCTAGAGTTGTAGATATTGTCAATGTGTTCTATCCACAAATGGTAGCTAACTACATTGCTGATATTCAAGCTTTGGATCGTCAATCAGGTCAAATCTTCGTCATTAAAACACGTTACAGTCAAAGTGCTGCTGGTGTTGAAGCTGGTGACATCGTATTTGAAAAAGCCACAGACGGTACATACAGTTCAGAATACATCGGTTATGGTGATAAGACCATTGCTGCTACAGTGACAGCAACTCCATCTGGTGAAGAATCAGGTTCAGGAGAAGGTGCAGATCCTTTGGCAGGTGCTACAGTTAAAGTACGTGCTGGATCATTCATTGTTCGTTTAGCTGGTAAAGAAGTTGCTCGTGATTACGGTAATGGTTCTGCTAAGTTAGACGGTGTGAACAATGGTAAATATAACGTGATTGGTCGTGGTGTTGCTGGTACAGTAGATGCTCAAACAGGTGTAGCTGAATTAACATTCGATGAAACCATGTTTGCTGAAGCTATTGCTGCTAGTGCGACATTAACATTTGAAGCTGCAGTTGATACAGAAACAGATGTAGACTTAATTCGTAAAATTCAGTTCGACATTCCTAACCAACCAATTTTAGCTAAAGAACACCCATTAATGAGTTCATATTCTGTAGCTGCTGGTTTGGTAATGAATGCTCACTTGGCTATCGATACAGATGAATTGATCAGTAACCAAATCGCAGGAACAATTCGTTGGGAACGTGACTTGGCATTGATCCGTGCTGTATCTGCTGGTGCTGCATTAGATGCTGACTTAACCTTTGATTGTGGTGCAAACGGTGAAAACTTAACATTACAACAAAGATATAGTTCATATACAACCGTGATTAGTTCAGCTCGTGGTATTATCCAAGAAGTTGCTGGTCGTGGTACTGTAGAATTCATTATCTGCTCAGCCTCACAAGGTCTGCCGATTATTGAAAACATCGAAGGCTTCAAAGCTGCTCCAGAAGCAAAGAAACCAATTGGTCCATATTTGGCTGGTACATTACGTGAAGGTACAATTTCCGTAATTGCTGTTCCTTATACAAGTGCATTGGCTGCTGATCAAGTAGTCTTTGGCTTCAAGGGCTTCCAATTAGGTGATTCCGCTATTGTGTTAGCAGAATGGATTCCTTTGTACTTCACACCAACATTCCAGGCTCCAAACTTGAAGAATCATAAAGGTGCTTTGTCATTCTATGATTTGTTCTTGAATAAGCCAGAATACTTGGTCAAAGGTGTCATTTCTAACTTCAACAAGCAATAATTAGCTGTTAGTTGTTAGACACTAAAGAGACTCCTGGGTGTAATGCCTGGGAGTTTTCTTATATATAATAGGTATAAAAAAGGAATCCCCTCGAGTATTACTACTAAAGGGGACAATATTAAAAGAATAATGCATGTCTAATTTCTTTTGGCTTTATCACTATATATTTACGGTATATATAGATGAAAGGATACCTAGGTTACGACAGCTGGAGGTATATAGCTGCAATTAGACTTGGATACCTACAATGTTAAATAATCATACTAATCCCATGATGATTACGCTTTATATTATACCATATATTAAATTAAATGTAAAGCGGTTTTTGAGGGAGAACAGGTCTTAATTATTCGTCGTCATTAAACATGCAGCCATACGGAGGTTCTTCATCTTCTTCTATATCATCTGCATCATCTTCTTCGTCAGTACCGGTAAAGTCATCAAAGGTAGTATTTTTAACAGCACCTTTAATCTCGTCTAATTCATTACGTTCAGACCAAGGATATAGTACGCAAATACCTTGTTGAATAGATACGCAGTCATTAACTAAGTCTTCTGTAGAGAGTGTATTAAAACCGTTACCTTCTTCATCTCTAGACATAACAACTGGGATATTACCTTCTGAGTCTAATACTTCTTGTAATCCTTTAATAAGATCAACTAATTTAATTGTACTTACTTGTTTCATTTATATTACTCCTTTTTTATAAAATTAATATACGTATAGAACACTACTCAATAACATAAGATAGCATTGGAGCGTATAATTTCTTTTCTAATTCGTCCATAGCAGCATGTAATTCTTCTAATGTTGCATAAGGTGTAGGTAATTTAGTTCCGTTTAAAATAATATAATAATACATAATATACCTCCTTTTATTTAATTTCTTTATAGTTACTTGATTTATAAAATGCTAAGTGTTCAGCTAAAGTCTTTGGTCTAGATATATCAGTTACTATATTTCTTTCTAAGTATGCTGTAGTATTAATCTTATCCATATCATATCTATCTTCAGCAATTATTGTACCTTGACCTATATTAGAATTACGCAAGGCTTTATGACAAGTAGCAAAGTTCATACCACCAAATGGAGCAGGCCAAAAACTAACTACTAATGTACCAGATTGATTAGTAATAATACCGTAATCACCTTTACCATCATCTGCTATAAATACTCTGTTACCATCTAATTGAGCCTTATGTGCGATCTGCATCGTTAATGCTTTCATATTTAATACCTCCTTATTTAGCAACCATATAACCAATAATAAATCCAATTAAAAATGTACACATAATTATTTTCCTTTCTTAAAACAGTTATCAATAACCCAGATTAAACTTAAACAAAATATGCATATAATTAATGCTGCATTCATAGTCTGTTCTCCTTCACATTGTATCACTAATCCAGATCTTCATTGTCTTCTTTTTAGTAATTTTAGATAAGACATATTTTAATCTTGGAAACATCTTTTGTACTTTATCTACGGCTTCTTTATTCTTGCCATCTATTAAATCTTGTTCAGTAAATTCACCTACATATTGTGTAATCATGTTATTTGTCCTTTCTTTTATAATTTGGAATTTAACGTTTATTTATATATAGTATATTGGATTTACTTCTTACCGCCTTTTCTACTTGCTGCGGCTTTAATAAATCCTGATCTTGTCATGTTTGTTCCTTTCATTTGCTGTTCTTGTTACGGTTATATACTATATCATATAAATAGTTTATTGTAAAGCGGTTTTTATTTTGTCATAATTAATTGTAATCCCTTCATCTTGTAATAGATCAAAACTAGTATTCCAAACTGATTTAAGTATTTTAGGTAAAGCAGTTTCATCTAATTCTACTTTTAATCCTATATTAGATAATTCTTTAATAACGGTTTCTTTTAGAGTATTACTAATAAACTTGATGAATGCTTCTTTATCTTTAAATGCTATATTAGGATTATGCTCAGAGTATTCATACATTGTTAAGCCGTATTTATTACAGATCGCTAATGCATTTTCTTTAAAGAAGGCCTTAAGAATCTTTGTATTATCAGCCACTGCTTTTTTACGATCCCATTCTTGTTGTTCTTTTGGTAATACATTAGTTAATTCTTTAGCATCTTCTTTAAGACATACCTGATAAGTATATTGTGCTGTAAAATTATTATCATACGGATACAAATGCGGTGAATAATAGTCGCGCATAATTAATTCTTTTCCCTTAAAGTATTTAGCAGATAAGAAATTAAGTACTTGAAGATTATTTAAAACGTCTGCAGTCTTATTAAAAGCAAAGGCGTCGTTAATATCTTGTTCGGTTTCAAAGACGACTTTATAAGTACGGTTCCATTTCCAGCATTTATATTCAGGAGTTGGTCTAGTCATACGTGTACATCTAAAGTGACTGAATGAATCTTTATTAGGACCAGTTAAGCAGAATGAGTTTTTAACTAGCGTTTCGATCTTCATATTATCCTCCTTTTATAATCTGTACATTACTGTATTTGTTTGTTTATATTTTGTTTTTGTATTATGCATTAACTCTTTCATATCTTCTAAAAACATAGCGAGTTCAGAGATATTCCAAGAGGGGTTTTCAGCTTCACCCTTACCATAATGATGTACGATCCAGTCATATATAATAGCTTCAGTTTCAGTAATTTTAGAAGGCACATCGTATTCATCATGGTCGATTATATCTAGTACTTCATTTTTCATATATTTAGCCATAGTATATTTCCTTTCATAATAAATGTGGATAGAACAACATTATTATATATCATTCTATCCACAAGGTTAATAAAAAGCCCTTACGCGTTATGCTTTAATAGTATGAGGACCTTCTTGAGTAGACAACCAGACTTCAGTTTTACCATTCTTTAATTGACGATGATTAATGAATTGTAAATCAGGAAAGCCTTTATCAGATTGTAACTGATCAATAATATGTTGTCCTGCATTAGCTTTAAGTTGTGATTCAGTATATGTACCAACGTAATGCTGTACTGGACGAACATCTTTCTTAGCTTTAGGTGTTACATCTTCATAATCTAATGTTTCTTCAATAATTTTAGCAGATAACTTTGTCATATTATACCTCCTTAATAATTAATATCACATTCTTTAAAAAACAATTTATCACCATGCATTAAATTAAAGTCGTATGATTGACTATATTTGGCACAGTTAACATAGTTACTAAAGACTTTACCCATATTAGTAGTACGACCTGTATGTAATGTTTTACCTGCTGGATCAACTACTTTAATAAATCCGGTCTTCTTATAGAATTGTTTAACATTTTCACGGGTAACTTCAACAGCACCAGTAAAGTCGATAGACGTTTTGAATTTGTTCCAGCTATCTTTCTTTTCACAGCGAGTCTTTTGTTTAGTTTCTTCTTTAATTTCTTCCATTGTATAGTATCCTTTTGCTTTCTTTTGACGTTTTACAAAGGCAATTGCTTCTGCTTCTGTATCAAACATTTTAATTTTGGTTGGTTCATTTGTTACGTATAATTTAAACATATTGTGTCCTTTCATTTTTTGTTGTTACGTTTGTATTATATCAAAGTTTAATTAGAATGTAAAGCGATTTTTTTTCTATTTATTAATTGCTACCTCCTTCATCTAAGATTTCAGCATGTTCCCAATCGAATATATCATTAGTCATACCAGTAATACGTTTATGTTTTACCTTGACTCCTTTTATATTCATTTCTTTTTCAAGACGAGGGAGAACCCTTTCAGTAATGTAGTGTGTAAGGATAATAGAACCGCAATCTGCAAAGCGTACTTGACCATTCCAAACCATTAAACCACACTTTCTAAAGAATTCTTTGAATGAACCGTTATCCATTTGTTCAAGCCAGAATTGTCTACAGCGTCTTTTATTAGCTTGTCTTAGTTGATAGTAGACATTAGCTTTAGCATTTTTCCATCTTTGTTTTTCTTCTTCAGTCCAATTATTTCTGTCTTTATAGTACAACTTATGATCGTATGACCATTGATTGACATATTCTTCTGTCTCGCGAATTAATGTATCCCGATCAATTAAAGATTTCTTAGTCATTAGTTACCTCCTTTAGCTAATTTTTCTTTTAATTTAAGACGATCTGTAATTAAGTCCATGATCCACTTCATATTTTCTTGTGTCCATTCTTTCTGATGTTCTGTCACTATGCCAATATCATCTTCATTTAGACCATTTCGTTTTAAGGTTTCTTCCATTCTGTCACGAACCATAGACATACAAGCAACTATATTATTTGTATTTAATTCAGCTTTAGAGGATTCTTCAGCTGCTGTTTTCATCACATCATCAAAGACAAGGTTAGTTACTTCAATTAATGATTTCTTCCAGATGTTTTTAATTTCTTCAGTTGTTTTCATATTGTATTCCTTTCTTTTATGTTGTTATTATATTTAGACATTAAACATTCATGCAAACCAAATAAGTTACGCTGATAATGTTCATCTCTATGTAATGCACTATTCCAAGTCTTACATAAATCTACTCCTTTCATCTTTAAGTAGGTTTCGAATTCAGCATTCTCATCTTCATTTGTTGATAATGCTACAGCTGTTTTCTTACCCCAATCTTGTTTATACCCATTAGCGATAGAATATCTGCAAGCAAAGTTATCTAGATCTAACATATATTCTAATACTTCTTTAGGTGCTCCAAGCTGTTTAACTACTTTACGTAAGAAATTAAACTTTTTATGATCCGATCTATCTAAGAAGTAATAGACTAAACCAAGCTTTGTTACCCAATCAGTAAAAGATTTGAGCTTCATTAGGGATGTCACGGATACATCGGACTTCTTTATACAACTTAACCAGTAAAGATTAGGCATAGTATAGATCGTATTTGTATAATCATCTGCATGGTATGAGCGCTCAGTAGCAATCTTAACTATATCTTTATTAGTAAGTTTGTCACGGATCTTCTTATTATCATGAACAGCTCTTGGTGTAAGATGACTTTGCTGTGAGTTAATAGCTGTTAATACATCTTTACGAGTAATATCTTTAGCATCCCAATTACGTAGGGACATCCCATTGTATTCTATCAATTCTTTAGGTGTCAGCTGTAAGTAATCTTTAGCATCACCAGCATTCCAATTAAAACATAATTTCCTCCACTCAGCATTCTTTTGTAAATGAAGAGCTTCGGTTAATCCTTTTAATTGTCCACGCATTACTGAGATAGGCATACCATAACCAGTACTGCAAGCATCACACATGTGTTTAATTATATTAGTAAATTCAGTTAAGTTTTGTTTCATATTATATCTCCTCATAATACATTTGAATAGCATAATCATATACACAGAATGCTTTATCAGATGAAGTTTCAGTAGGATAACCCATCATTCTAGCAAATGCATCCTGAGCAGATAATAATTCATTACGACTAGAAGATTTGAATTCACGCATCATAAGATATACATTGTGTAACCAGCGAGGGAGAACCTTCATAATCAAGAGTTCAGTACGCGGGTTAAAGTCTGCTGTTTTCCACTCATTCATTCTGATGTAGCGTTTAAAATCTTTGACTGGAAAAAGTTCGGATACATCCCAAGCTCTCATACTTCTTGCAAACATGTAACCATTAACAGAGTTCACATCAGGTATTTCAACGTCTGTATTATCTTCAGGACGCAGCAATAACTTATTTAATATGCTTTCATTTATAGTATTCATGATCTATTTCCCTTCATAAAATGTTTTAAACCGATGAGCATACTCAGTGAATTCAGGTACAGTCATCTTATATTCTTTAGCATATTTTATCATATTTTCACTACAAGGATGACGAACCCAATCAATAGCTTCAGATAGTTCTTTTGACTCACCTTTATGTACAGCATCATCTTTTGTCTTAAATGCGAATCTAGTAAGATCTTTCTTCATTAAGTTTAAGAATTCTGTATTAGTCATTAGACACTCCTTTCAAAATATGAGGGACTGCTATTATACAATCCCTCGTTGTTATTAATGTTCTTTACCACCTTCGACATTAAATGGGAAAGCAGTAAACTTCATTTTAGATGGTTTAACAAAGTCTGGATGATCGATTACTAAACCAATGACTGGACAAGTACTTGTTGTTTCTGTATCACCATCAAGTGGATCATAGAAGTCACTTAAGATTAACAAGACATCTATTTTATCCTGACCTTTATAATGATCAGCTACAAACTTAAAGTTCTTGCGCATATCATTACCACCATCCGATTCAAACTGAAAGTTAATCACATCTTTCTTATTAGCAGCTTTGTATGTTCTGAAAGTATTTGGATACACTTCTGAACCACAACACCAGACATCGATAGTAAAGTCTTTGAACTGCTGTAAGATTGTATACAGATGTTGCATCATTACATTCAATTCTTTATCAGAAATTGAACCCGAAGTATCGACTGCAACACCAAGATGTAACTTAGGAGTTTGACCTGCTGAAGGTAAGATTACATTGTTAGCCATCCCTGCACGAGAAGGTTTATTCCAAGTATAGTTATCTTTCATCCAACCACGAATATATTTGGTTAATGCTTTACGCCAATTGAAAGGTATCGGTTTATATGCAATCTCTAACATTCTATCAATTGCACTTGAACCTGTACCATTCTGACGATTACCAAGAACTTCACCGATCTTTGTTGTCAATTCACTTCTTGTAGCATCATCTAAGATAGGCATGTGAATATCTATATCAATGGCATTACCTTCACCATCTAATGGATCACTGTTATCATTACCTGAACTATCATCACCACATCCATCACCTTTTTGTTCTTGTAAAGGTTCATAGATTTTTTCGTAGATTTGTTCAGCAGTTAAATTACGGTAAGCAGAATCATATAAACAGTTCTCAGGTAATTCACCGATAGTATCACGAGTACCATCTGCTTTTTCGTTATTAGCTAAAGCCGAGTTAATTTCGTAGTCTGTAGCTTGATTCCAATAATTAAACTTATTAGCCATTTCTTTATCAGAACCTATGACCTTACGTTCAATACCCAAAGCTAATCCACGTTCATAAGTCAGATTTAACAGATGCATTAACTCATGGCAAAGAATAAACATCATACGTTTCTTAGTTACACGTTGATCTATTTCTCTACCATCTTTAGTCATTACTGTTGGATTCTTATTAGCATAATCTACATAAGGTGCATTAATATAAATACCTGTTCCATCTGTATAAGCGATTGCAGGTACAGCTTTATTATCAATACACTTAACTCCAATTCGTGCTAATAGTTGTGCAAAGATCGGATAGTCTAACACTAACTCAACCATTGCATTTTCAACTATTTCATTTACTCCTGTATATTGTGTCATTAGAAATCCTCCTTTGTTCTTAAGATTTGTTTTTGTTCTTCGGTAAACTCAATACCTAACTTTTGTTCTAGTCTTTGTATCCGACGATCTGCAAGTTCTTCTTTACTGAATGGCTGTGTACCAGAAGTATCTTCCACTAATTCTAGAAATTCCTTACGATCTTCTTCACGTATACTAGAAAGTAATGCACGCCTAGCTTCTTCATTGGATGTATCCCATAATTTTTTAAGCTTAGCATTCTTTTCACGTTTTTCTTGTTCCTTTTCTTTATTTAATACTTCATCCTTATCTACTATAGTATAATCGGATGTATCATAACCGGATGTTTTAGCAATTCGAATAAACTCTATAGCATCATCTGCATCAAGAAATTCAGTTGCAAGATTAATATAATGCGTAGGTTCAACTTGAGTCATGACATCTAAGTCTCTAGTATAAGTTTCGAAAATTAAATATGTTTCTTTTTGTTTGATTACTTTGGTCATCTTAAGTTTCCTTTCTGTTGTTGGTGAGGGAGAACCGGGAGCTAAGAGGTAACCTAACTCCCGGCGACATGATTAGGACTTCAGCGACATAGTAGCGAGCTTAATCATATCTGCTGCATCTTTCATTGGATTAAACACATTGAAAGCACCTTGTAACCGTTTAGACCGAGTCAAAGCTGTCACATTAATAATCTTATATGGAGCAGACTTTAACTTACGAGTAGCATTCAATAAGTTCAAGACATACTTACGACATGTAGCATCATCTTTCTCATTATTAATTGCCATCATACAAGCCATCTGAACAGCCCAGAATTGTTCACTGTTTTCATCACGGAAGTCTTTACCATCAACTAAGATTTCATGCCAATCTTGATACTTAGCTTTATCCTTGATGAATGTAAACAATCTAGATGCTAATGTTAATCCAAGACGACCAGTTGCATATCTTTGTTTCTCATCCATTGTGAATCCACCAGTTGCTTTAGAACCTTCAGGCAAAGATAACAGCTTCTCAATAACTTCCCATGAACGAGGAGTCACTACGATATCTGTATACATTGCATCAGATAATGAACCAACTTTAGCTTCCATCTGTTTACGGTCAAATAACATATCCATACCTTGAGTCTTTAAGAACTGCATGACATCCAAGTTACCATGGTTATTCATACGATAGTTCAACCAAGAATCAAAGTCAGCCTTAATGTTAAAGTGACTGAAACGATTTGACAATGGAACACTGAAGTCTGTCACTGTGCTGTTATAAGCAGAAGTATTAGATGAACCGATGATAATATAACCATCAGGTACTTTATATTCACCTAAAGCTCTGTCTTGAATCAATTGGAAAGCTGCATTCAAAATAGCTGCTTGACCCTGATTCATTTCATCTAAGTGAATCACACCACCTTCATACTTACCATCATCTTTAGGCCAGATAGAAGGAGTTGCCCAAACTGTAGTTGTATTACCATTTTCATCTTTGCTTGGAATAGGAACACCAACCATATCTACAGGTTCTTTCATAGACAAACGAACATCACAGACATTCGGATTCCATGGTTTAATCTTTTCACCTGCTTTAATACGGTTTTCATATTCTTCAACCTTTTCTTGATTCCATTGTTGAACTGCTTGAGACTTACCAATACCAGGACCTCCCCATTGCATTAATGAATCTTTAATCGCAAAGGCTATGTCATACATTCTTTTGATACCAGGAATTTCTTTACCACTGTCAGTAATTACTGTATCAATCGTGAATTCAGGCATTAAAGCTCTATCTTGGATTTTGCTGTTTACTGTTGTCATGTTATTATTTCCTTTCATATTTGTTGTTGATTTTTAAGATGCAGGTTTATATTATATCGTATTATATCTACAAGGTTATCACCTGCAAATCACCTTTATAGATATTGCTTAATTACTTTAGACTGTTGTAGCTTCTGCTTCTTCAGTTTCAGTAGTTTCAGCATATTGAGGATATAAGCAATCGAATATCTGATTGAAGTTATAGCCATACATCTTTAAGATACATGCTGCATCACCAATCGTACCAGCCATTGCTTTACCAACATTACCTCTAGCGCAGCAAGCTGCAATCTGAAACAGTTTCCGATATTCTTTAGGATACTGATATTCCTCTTCAATCCTATGCTTTTCAGGTAAGGCTGCAATTTCTTCATCAGACTTCCTCATTTTATATAGATGCATACCAAGTGCTGGATAATTCTCAATAAAGTAAGTACCAATATATCTTAAGTACGATTCATCTACAGCTACGATCTTAGCCATGAAGGTTTTAACATCATCCTCTGTATAACGATAGTTGTTAATGATGTCTTGCTTTTGCTTTTTAGTCCAACCATCTTTACAGAAAAACAACTCATCAAAGACTGGATTATTCAAGTCACCGCGAGCTATTCTTTCTGTCATACGCTGAGGGTTCTCCTTCGCAATCTTCTTTACTTCATCATGACCTAAGATTTCAACAACCTGGGCATTCAAAGACAAGCTATCCTTATCTAAGACTGACCAATCTATATTATTAAAATCTTCAGTGACAAGCAAGAAGTGTGACAAAGAATACTTATATTTGTAATTAGGCTTTGGACTATGACTCCAAGATTGAGATGTCCTTTCATAGGTTTCTTTATATTTACCTCTGAGTTTATAGACTTCTCTCAAATCTAAAGCATCAACCTTAGTACTAATATCTTTATCACTATCAATGAGTCCCACAAGAGCTTTAATATAATCGTCATGTGGTAAATCATCTTTATGCTTGAGGAACATGGTTATATACAAATCTCTATCATTGTTGTTACGAAAGTAGGTATTTGTAGTTAATTCATCTTCAACATGTTTAGGATATGCAGTTAACGCACTTTCATCAAGTTTAGGATGGCGATAATAATCTTTAGATGTAGTATCAATCCATCTGCAGTTATCTCGTAAGTATTCTTGTGTTTCTTTGCTTAGGCTGTTAAACCATTGCTTAAATGTTTTCATCTTAATACTCCTTTCTAATTACTATTTACTACTTGCTATTAACCAAAGATACTGTTTGTAGTGTTATAATTCTGGATTACGATGGATGATACTTCTTGCATTTCAGTATACTTATTCACATCAATATCAGGATTATCCCATAACAGTTTCTTATAATCAACCTTGGCTTTTTCAAACACAGTCTTAATAATCTTACCGTATTTGCTTTCATATTTACCAGGTTCCAAATCTTTAGTCACACGTTCTTTAATCTCGTCGAACTTATCTTTAGCCTTTTTATATTCGACTTGAGCGATAACTAATTCTTTGATTTCTTGTTCTGTTAATTGTTTTGTCATTGTTTTTTCCTTTCTTTTAAGTTTATATTATGTTTAACAATTGAGCAGTTTTAATTCATGCTCAGGAATCAGGACTTAGATGTAGATACCTTCTTTGTCCCGATAGGCTTGGTCCTTATTAGCAGCCTTTTCAGTGACTGCAGGATAAGGATATTTACCAGTTTCATTTTGTAAGATGAAGATTTGCTTTAGTGTCAATCCAGTCATACGTCTTAGATAATCTAATTCAACGACTGCTCCATGTGGACAATTTGCAAACTTAGCATTATATCTGCGTCTATCTTTAGCTGTAATACCATTGATATCAGCATCATCATTACCAAATCCAAACCGTTCAACATATGATTGTTCACGTTCAGCTTCTATTTTCTTACGCTTGTTCCTTGATTTAATGGACTTAACATTCTTATACAGACGTTTATAACCTTCCGGAGTATTTTCAATTGGAGCTGCTTTACGTCCGTGTTGTCTGGTATAAGATTTTGTTAATTCTTCATACTCTTTTAGCAATTCATCAAATGTAGGCGGTGCATAATCTTCTGGTCTTTTTTTAACATAACTCATGATTTTATTTCCTTTCCTGTTTGATTAGTAGAGTTTCATTATATCATTTTTTCACTACAAGGTAAACACTTTTTTTATTCAATACAGCAGAAACTTTGAAGTCGGTCTCCGTATTCCTGTATATCGTCGTGTGTTAAGTGCTTTTTACCTGTATTCAGCTTAAGGTCTTCTTTAGTATACGTTTGCCATATACAATAGTCTCTGTCCTTAAGGTATTCAAGTAATGTAGTAGCCAAGTCATATGTAAGCTGTTCTCCCAGAAGCTTTACAAACTTACCAGCAACTGAATACTTATCATTACTGTTTGCAAACTCAGCGACTAATGTTTGTTGATTAGTCATTTTCTTCCTCCGTTATTATATTATACAAAGCTGTTAAACCAAACCAATAGACACTTATGATTCCTACTGGCAACCAAAATAGGATACACAATAATACAATAAAGCCTGTATCAAATAGTCCGTGTTGTTTACCATGTTTCTCATCATTATAACAGATATCTAAAGCTGCTATAAATCCGGTGAACATATAAAACATAATTAAGTATCGTATAATTTCTGTCATTCTTTATACCTCATGAATTAATTGTAATGCATCAATGATTTTATGTACTTTATCATATTCAAAAGCATCAACACGTTCTTTAGCAAGCTTCTGCATTAACTGAATACATTGTTTAGCGGTATCAATATCTGTAATAATTTGAGATATTGTATGTTCCTCTTGTTCAATTATTTCAGTTGTAGTTGGCTTACGTTCTTCAGGATGACTTGGTTTAATACTTCCTAAGTTCGCTTTACCATTTAGTGATTCAACTTTAATCCTTGACCGTCTTGTTTTGGATGGTGTCTTATGTTTTTGTACATAATTAGGAGCAAAGTAAAGTTCACCATTAAATTCAAACTTTTGGTCTACTCGAATAGCTGTTTCCATTTCACTAGGCTTAGCACCAATTTCTTTTGCACAAGCAGCTATTGAATCCCATTCTTTATGGTCAGATACACGAACAATCTTAGTACCTTTTCTACGTTTGAATTCAGAGATACGGACTACTTCATATTTATGGTCAAATACGAAAGCACCATCATTTCTATTTAGATTACCGAGTACTTGTCCTTTATCGATTTCAAGATATTCTGCTGCTTTATCTACAGGCCAGATTACTTTAGCTGAATCATCACGACCAACTTCTTTTACGGATACCATTACTTTTGATTTACGCATTATATTTTCCTTTCATTTATTAAGTTTATATTATTAGCGTTATTCATTAAACAGTTGTTATTATATTAAGTATTATCTACAAGGTTTTATGCATTTGTTCCTCCTCTCAGTCACAGTGGTCTTCATATAATTGGTCACCCATTGTATATTCGCTACCCATATAAGTTCCTTGTCTTACCATCTTAACTTCATCATCCTCTCGTTCATTTACACAAGTGACCATTCCTTGTTGACCATCACCAGATACCCATTTCTTTTTAAGTCTTACGAACCAAGCAGACTTTTCTGTAGCTCTTACACACAACCAGAAGTCATATGCGCAGATGCTGTATCCATAATTCTTAGCATAGATTTTACCAGCTTCAAGTTTATTTGCCATGTTTAACTCCTTTCATTATTTATACAAATCATCAAGGTTGTCATCTATTCCGAATGCACCAGTATCAAAGTAAACATAGTCATCGTCATTTATGATTTTGTCCATGTCACCATCATTATCTAATACAATATTCCAACCTTGTTCTTTATTAAGTTTACGTGCATATTTCTTAGCATTCAAAGCTGAACTAAATAATGCAATCGTAGTACCTTGTTCTGAATCTGTCGGACTATTACGGTCAACAGTATACACAACACCATCTTTTATATTTATATTAGTCATATTTTACTCCCTTCTTTCTGTTATAAAGTTTTTTGTTTGGGATTACCTTTGATGCATACATTCTATTAGTAAGCATCTCACGAGCTATTGGATTTCGCTTTTTTAATTTCTGTTTCATTATTTAACCTCCACTTCAAGTACTTGCCATTGACATCCATATTGTTCATCACCATATAATATACAATCACCTTTATTTATAGTCAATGGTTGTTTGTTTTCTTTTTTCCAAATTGCTATGTCTTCATTCATATCTTTCATAGCAGCTTCTTTAGTATCATGCGTTCCTAAAACTCTAGCAAAACCATCACATGTATCACCAAAGTCTGTATAAATTGCAATATACTTTTTAGTCATGTTCAATTTCCTTTTAGTTATTGCTCTAAGAATAACACACAATCTACTGAATCATTCCATTGAGGCTTAGCATTTAATTCAGCTTCAACTTGTTTCTTTTGTTCATCATCAAGCTCTTCGAATCGTGCAGCTAATCTGCTATAAAAGCCTTGTGAATATCTTAAGCTCATAATTGTTTCTACAAAGATTTCATAATTTGTTTTTTGTTTTGTTTCAGTCATGTTTATTTCCTTTCGTTTTTAAGTTATGTTAGTATTATATCAAGTTTCATCTACAAGGTTAGTCATCAGATTCTTCATCATCAGCGTCATCCTCTTCGACTTTTATATCATCTAAGTCACAGTATCCTCCATCATAACCAGAGATTCCTATGAAGTGATTTGCATTACCAAGAAAATATGTATTACTCACTAACGATATTTTCTGATTATCATCTAAATCCTCCATACTCTCAATAGCCGTCTGTAAGATATCTTTTAATTTACCAACTGTAATGCTCATGTTATACTCCTTTCTTAACTGGACATTCAAAATTACGACACAAATATACATCATCAGTCCAGTATTTATAGATGTCTGTATATGTTCCATGCTTCGTTTTTTCAGGTGTCATAATGCATATAAACATAATCAGCATCACGAACGCCGCACATAATATACCAAGCATTGTTGATAATGCATTCAATATAAACTTTCTCATTAGCAACTCCTTTCTGGTACTTTCAACTCAGTGCCGCACACCAAAATTACAGCAAGCAATGTTTCCATTTCATTCTTAGTACCTTGTGCAATTATCCCTACAAGATTATCACACAAACCATACACTCCATTATTTAAACGAATGACGCTCATCTTAATTTCCTTTCATTATATTGTTTAAGGGCGACGTTCATCATAGCCGCCGCCCCGCCCCCGGTATACATCAGCACCGCTCTTAGGCTAATTCATAC
>Ga0310786_10005148_pt1 | contig 17882 bp, 16 predicted proteins | sample AusTroGonzalo_MG_FD_203881 | JGI IMG/M metagenome (GOLD analysis project Ga0310786, IMG submission 203881) | Bovine rumen microbial communities from tropical cattle in Woodstock, Queensland, Australia - Gonzalo_03 (v2) (version 2) | ecosystem: Host-associated > Mammals > Digestive system >... | reverse complement strand
ATATCGTCACCGACTTCGAACTTGGAGAGTTCGGTGGTGGTCTTACCGACGGTCTGGAAAATCAAAGTGATAGAGCCTTCAGTCGTATCGGCATCGGCGATGGTGAGAGGCACGCGTTCGCCGTTGTCCTTGTTCGTCTGGAGGATGATAAACTGGCCGGCCTTACGCTCTTGAGCGATCAGCGGGGCCTCGACGCGGAATTGGAATACCGCAGGAGATAACTGTTTTTTAAAGAGAATTTTTGCCATAGTGGGTGGAAAAATAGAAAAAAGGCACCCCGAACGAGGTTACCTTTTTCGTAAAATGATGTTCCAAAACGGGCCAAACCAGCCCGATTAGACTAGAAGTAAATGAAGCCGCCGAAGCTTACGAACACGCCTTCACCGTTAAAGATAGACTTGGTGTCGGTGAAGAACTTGTCGCCAAAGGCAAATTCGCAGGCAGCCCAATCCTTATACTGGTAGCGCAACCCAACGGTCGCCTGGACCTTGTCGGCCACACTTTCGAGCACCTTGTAGTCACCGGCTTCCACGTTTTCACCCTTGGTGTAAGAGAGGGCTTCCCACTGGTAAGCAGCTTCGCCAAAGAGCATGAACGATTCTCCCAAAAGGACTTCGCCCACCACATTCGGCGTAAGCGTGAGGCCCACATGGGTCATATTCTTTTTGGCCTCGGCACCACTTACGGTATCGCGAACCATATATTCGTCTTGAATAATCACAGGAACCGCGGTGTTCAAGCCGAGCATGAGTCTTGCGTGTTCCGACTGGAGCGCAGGAGTACCATAATTGAAGAACGGAACTATACCAATATAGGAGTCCGGATTATCGTTCTTGAGAGTCTTGGCAACTTCCTGCTCATTTTCATGGCGAGTAAAGTTCACACCGGCAGACCAGAAATGCGTACGGGCCGACGGACCATCGGTAAGCACGAGCGTTGCCGTAATGTCACGGTAGTTTTCTTCGGTTTTGGGAGCCTTCGGTGCCTTCGGGTCCGTATCCGTTTCTTGAGAAATGGTCACGAGATCGCCGCCCAAGGTAAGCACGTAGCCACCGAGCATTTGAGACAACGTAATACCGAAGTCGTTTCCTTTGAACGAGACTTTCTGTTCTACGTTGTCATTTTCATAATAGCGCTTGCCGACACCCGCACGGATTTCGGCACCAAAGCTTCCGTTGGTGTAACCGATGAGTGCACGACCAATATCGCCCGAAATATCCATGGCACCAAAGAAGTTGCCAAGCGACACGACACCGCGTTCGCCAGCAGGTTCAATGTAGAAGAACTTCTGTCCGTAAAGCTTAGTCAGACGACGTTCCAACAGAATATCGACATTGTCAGCAGCAGCTTCGTTCAAGACTGTGTTGTAGGCACTTCCGTGAATGACCGTAAACGGCGTTTTGGGCGGACCCATACGCACACCTTCGGGAGCACCCTGCGGACCTTCAGGAGCGGCAGACACGGCCACCGGTTCCGGCGCCGGAGCTTCTGCAGGCTGAACATTTTCGGCCGTAGCAGGAGCGGGTTCTTGTGCGGGCTGAGGAACAGGTTCCGCGACAGGCTTGAAGTCTTCGGCCGGAACAGCAGCTTCAGCAACAGGTTGTGCCTGTTCTGCAGCCGGCGCAGTTTCTGCAACAGGCGTTTCAGCAACAGGAGCGGCGGCTTCAGCAGGAGCAGCCACTTCAGCAGGCTGAGCGGATACAGCAGACGCTGCAGCCGCAGGTTCAGCAGCTTCTTGTGCCATCGCAAAAGCGACCGACACAAGGGTCATTGCAAAAGATTTCTTCAAATTCATACAACCTCTTTTGTTTACTTTCTTTTGCAATTTAATCTAAAAAATGTAAAAAAGCAATAACTTTCTACAAAATTATCGCATCATATCGCAGATTTCAGGGCCAATGGCCCCATTCTGGATAGTCGTTACCAACAAACGTTGTTCGATTTCGCTCGGAGGGTCCTGTACCCCCTTGAAAGGACTAGCGTTTTCGGCACATTCCTGCAACAGGCGTTCGCCCAAGGCAGCATGCAATGCAAGGCTTGTATCGATATACTTAAGGTGCGTAGGCTCGTCAAGTATAAAATTTAGTGGCGATTTTTCGTTCAGCACTCTTGTGTTGGGGACAAATTCACCAAATTCGTCTTCGACCCCCATATTGGCCACAATCGCCTTAGTATTAGCCAAAATTGCAGAAACGGCAGATTGGGTCAGCGCATTCTTGAGGCCAGTTGCTGTCACAACAAAATCAGCCGTCGAAATCACCTGCGCCACCATTTCGTCGTCCTTGTAGTCTTCAATGCGGACAGCGTTATTCAAAAGGACGTTACTGAAATTCGAATTAGAATCTCCGTTTCGCGTATTCGTAATCGTGCAAACATTCATGCCGCGGCGCACACCGTGCAAAGCAATACCGCAACCAACCTTGCCACTACCAAAGACAACGAGCGACTTTCCTTCGAATTCGGCATGCCCCAAAGATTCCAAGGCACGAAAATATCCGTCACCCGTACCGAGCACGGTTTCGATTCGCTTGACGATTCCGCTATCTGCCACATACACCGGGTGTTCCGACTTTTCAAAGAACTGCACACCACTGCGGGTGAGTTCCACAAAGCCCTTTTTCGGATGGCAAAAAGAAAACTGCCCGGCACAATCTAGAACCAGGTCAAAATCATCGGCGACTTTACCGCTCTTGATATCTTGATCGGTAATAACCGGAATGTCTTCATCCTTGAGCATTTCAACGATCTTCAGGTCACACGGCATAGCCGCTCCCGAATCACCAACAGCACGGCCTACAGACAGGATTGCCCCACCGGCTATCAGGGCACGGTACTCCACCAGCGTATTCCTGAAAATCGGGGTTGCAACAAGGACTTTATAACCCCAAAACGGACGAGTTTGTGCCCACTCATCTGAAAGCTGGGCAAGGGCCGGATACTCTCTCGGTTCGTAAGATTCTTCGATGATTTCAGAAAAAATCATGACGCCGAATTTAGAATTTTTTTCGGCTAATGTGACCTAGTCACAGATAAACGGACTCTCAATATCTAAAATATAGGTGTAAACAAGAACAAAACTAAAGAGAGGTAAAAATGACCGAATTGAACATCACCAAGAGCAACTTTGAAGCAGAAGTCATGAACGCCGACAAGCCTGTTCTGATTGACTTTTGGGCACCCTGGTGCGGGCCCTGCCGCATGCTTTCGCCCACCATCTCCGAAATCGCCGAAGAGCACGGTGACAAGGTGAAGGTCTGCAAGGTGAACGTTGACGAGCAGGGTGAACTGGCGTCTTTCTTTGGCGTCATGAGCATTCCTACGCTTGTCGTCATCAAAGAAGGCAAGATTGTGAATTCCGCCGTCGGGGTTCGCCCGAAAGACCAAATCGTAAACATGTTCAACTAAACACTTGATCCTATAAACTGTCCTCCTTAAGGCGATGCACCTTTTTTGTATATTGCAAGGAAGGTGCATCTTTTATGAGCTTAGGTCCATTCAGTCACTTCCTTCCGAATCTGCCCTTTTGGCAGAATCTTTCGTCCGAAGAAAAGGCGATGGTTTCGGACCGTTGCGTTACCAAGCGCTTCGGCAAGAACCAGATGATTCACAACAGCAAGACCTCTTGCCTCGGAATTATCTTTATCTTGAGTGGAGGGATTCGCGTCGGACTCATCTCTGACGAAGGCCGTGAAATCACCCTTTACCGCGCCCACGCCAACGAGTTTTGCGTATCCACGGCTTCTTGCGTGATTCACCAGCTGACTTTCGAGACCTTGGTTACCGCCGAAGAAGACACCACCGTGCTGGTGATTCCGGCATCCTTGTGCGCCAAGCTGATGGATACGAACATCCACGTGAAAGCCTTTGTCTTCGAAAAGGAAACCGAGCGTTATTCGCAGACCATTTGGGCCATTCAGCTCATGCTTTTCAAGAAGTTCGACCAACGTCTGGCCTCTTACCTGATTTCGGCATATAAAACCAACGGCAAAGACGAAATCAAGAAAACGCAGGAAGAAATCGCCCGCGACGTGAATTCTGCCCGCGAGGTAGTAGCCCGCATGCTCCAAGAATTCGCTGCCAAGGGCCTTGTCGAAATCAAGAGGGGCAGAATCTTGCTCCGCGACATCGACGGACTAAAGAAAATCCTGTAAAAACAGGTTCGTTTTTTCTATATTTGCGCTCGTCCGGCGCATTCCGCGCCATGTTAACTAACCGGAGGCTTAAAATGGCACTTCAATTCTACAACACTGCATCGCGTAAGAAAGAGATTTTCACACTTCCTGAAGGCGTTCCCGCCGTGCGCATGTACTGTTGCGGCCCGACGGTGTACCATTTCGCCCACATTGGCAACCTCCGCACCTACATTTTCGAAGACTTTCTGGTGCGTACGCTGAACTACTACGGCTACAAGGTGAACCACATCGTGAACATCACCGACGTGGGCCACTTGACCAGCGACGCAGACTCTGGCGACGACAAAATGGAAAAGGGCGCCGCCCGCGAAGGCAAGTCCGTGTGGGATATCGCTAAGTTCTACACCGACGCTTTCATGGCCGACTGGCACCGTCTTAACATCCAGGAACCGACCCGCTGGACGCCTGCCACGCAGCACATCCAGGAACAGATTGACCTGGTGAAGACCTTGGAAGAAAAGGGTTACACCTACCGCACCAGCGACGGCATCTACTTCGATAGCCTTAAGTTCCCGCGCTATGCCGACTTTGCCCGCCTCGACGTGGAAAACCTCCGCAAGGGCAGCCGCATCGACATGGGCGAAAAGCATAACGCCACTGACTTTGCCCTGTGGAAGTTTAGCCCGAAGGACAAGAAGCGCGCCATGGAATGGGACAGCCCGTGGGGCGTCGGATTCCCCGGCTGGCACATTGAATGCTCCGCCATGGCCATGAAGTATAACGGCCCGACCCTCGACATTCACTGCGGCGGTACCGACCACATCCGCGTGCACCACACCAACGAAATCGCCCAGAGCGAATGCGCCAACGGCGTACAGTTTGCCCGCTTCTGGATGCACGGCGAATTCCTGCGCACCGCTAGCGAAGAAAAATTGGAAGACGGCACCACCGAACAGAAGTTCGGCAAGATGAGTAAGTCCAGCGGCGAATTCCTGACGGTTTCGCTCCTCATGGACCGCGGTTTCAATCCGCTTGACTACCGCTTCTTCGCCATCGGCAGCCACTACCGCAACTACCTGAACTTCACGTGGGAAGCTTTGGAAGGCGCCAAGGAAGGCCTGAAGAGCTTGCACAAGAAGACGGACCCGCTGATCGGTAAGGCTACCGCAATTGCAAGCGATGCCGCCAAGGCCTTCCAGAATGAATTCAAGGACGCCATCGGTGATGACCTGAACATGCCGCGTGCCCTCGGTATCATGAACACGATGCTCAAGAGCGATATCGACGACGGCGAAAAGGCCGCTCTCGTGGCCGACTTCGATAAGATTTTCGGCCTCAAGCTCGACCAGCCTCGTGAAGAATACGCCAAGAAGGGTGCCAACGACGGCGTGGATGTCGCAAAGATTGAAGCGCTGTTAGCCGCCCGTAAGGAAGCACGTGCCGCCAAGAACTGGGCCGAAAGTGACCGCATCCGCGACGAACTCGCCGCCATGAACGTGGTCATCAAGGACTCCAAGGAAGGCACGACCTGGGAAATTAAAGGATAAGTAGAGATTCCGGGTCAAGCCCGGAATGACAGCGTTCTGCGAATCATTTTAACATTGTCATGCCCGGCTACGACCGGGCATCTCCTTTTTTATATTAGCAATATGAATCTCAAACCCTTCGTCTTCAATTCCTTCGGCGTGAACGGTTTCGTTTTAAGCAACGACGCCGGCGATGCGATTCTCATTGACCCGAGTGCCGGAAGCGAGCAAGAGGAACAAGCCCTCGCCCGCTACATCGAAACGAATCATTTGACCGTGCGTCACTTGCTGAATACGCACTTGCACCTGGACCACGTGCTAGGCAACGCGTTTATCGCCCGCAAGTACGGCGTGCAGCCCGAAGCGCACGAAGAAGACGCGTTCCTTTTGGATTTGCAAGAAGAACAGAGCCAAATGTACGGACTTCCGATGCGTGAGCCTTCGCCCGGACTCGGCAACTACCTTGCCGAGGGCGATGCCGTCGAGGTGCCCGGCATCCGCTTGCAAGTGATTCACGTGGCCGGGCACTCCCCCGGCGGCATCGCGTTTTACTGTGAAAACCCGGGCGAAGTGAATGGACAGAAGGATGTTCCGCCGCTCCTGTTCCCGGGCGACATTCTGTTTGCAGGCTGCCGCGGACGCAGCGATTTATTCGGTGGCGACGATCACGCACTTGTCACAGGCATCAAGAATAAGTTGATGACGCTCCCGAAAGAAACGATTGTATTCCCCGGACACGGGCCGATGACGACGATTGCCGATGAGAGGCGCTGGTATTAATGGGTCGAATCGGGTGGATTGACGAATTCAAAGGATTCGTGTTGTTGCTCGTATGCCTGTACCATGTGGAGCAATCGTTCCCTCAGGCGCAAATGGGAATGCTGCATCTGAGTGCGCTCCGTATGTCGGCCTTCTTCTTTATTTCGGGAATGCTCTTTAGTACCCGCCGGTTTCCGAATTTTAAAGGCTACTTTATCCACAAGACAAAAGTCCTGCTCATTCCCTACGTCCTGCTTTCGCTGTTGTTCCTGGCGCTAGATCCGGTCGTATACAACTTCGACTTGTTCCCGAAAGCACCACGCATGACAGTGATGAATATACACCCACATATCGCTAGCGTTTGGGATTACATCTACTGGAATCTGGCGAAAATCTTCGTGGCAGGGAAATCTTCGATTGGGTCGGGGCCGCTGTGGTTTGTGTTCACGCTGTATTCAGTGAGCCTGATGTTCTATGGCGTGCAGAAGTTGGCGAATTTGATAGCAAAGAAGCTGATGCTGAACCGAGTTCAGCGTGACAAGAAGGCGAGAAAAGCTGATGCTGAGCGTCCTCAGCATGACATGAAGGCAAAAATCGCAATCGCAGTCACGGCAGTCGCAAGCCTCGCAGGTGGTTGGTTCCTGTACAAGAATCATATTCGCTTGCCTCTCGGAATCGAGCGAGATTTGACGGTGCTATTCTTCTTCACTTGCGGATGGCTGAGCAAAGAACCTATTCGCAATAAGCTCTGCGGGAAAGGAAAAAAACGCATTCCCTGGAGTCTTGTAGTTGCCACCTCCATCACGACATTCATTCTCTACGCCGCATTCGAAATTCCAGATTCAAACTTCAGCATCATGAACAACGATCTCGGAAAATCGCTCCCGATATTCGTTGCAAGCTCTTTCTTCGGTATCGCAGGCCTTGTAACCGCCTTCGTCGCGGCCGACAAGATTCCAAACATCGGCCCCATCCGCATACTCAAGGGAATCTTGCGCAACATTTCCAGAAACGCGCTGGTGATTCTTGCCGTACACTGGTACATTCTACTAGTCATGCGCCTGCTCTTACGCAGCACCTTCAACAAACCAGGCATTGCATACATTTCTATCGCCATCGTAGCGACTGGCGTTATCGCCGCCATTCCATTATTCCGATGCAAACTTTACAAGCTGCTCGGTAAGCAGCCTGCTAGCGTGCGCGAAAGTTTGAATATTCGCGATTAAATTTCCAAGAAAGCTTTCAAGTCGTCCATGCGGCGCTTAGCCATTTCAACGCCATGCTCATACGACTCGTTCATCTTTTCCATGTTCGTATCAAACTGGTCGCACAAATCAATCACAGGTCGAATCAAGAAGAGCTTGCCTTCTTTTTCCAGTTTTTCCATTTGCACGAACATTTTTTCATAACGCTTTAAGCGAATCATGAGCGCTCGGAACATGTCCGGATATTTGCGCTTATACATCGGATTCAAAATCGCACGATACTTGCGGAAGTCCGTCACCGCTTCGCCCGGATAATGCGTCGAAATAGCAACCACCTTATCGCAGCCCTTTTCAAAAGCACGCAGGTAAGGAATCGGAGCCGTAATGCAACCGTCGGCATAATGCTTGCCATCAATTTCTGCCATCGGGAAAATCATCGGCAGGGCGCAACTGGCGCTAATCAAATCGAGCAAGCGTTTTTTATCGTTCTTTTCGCTCTTGAATTCGGCACGGCCCGTTTCGCAACACGTCAGTCCGATTTCGCATTCGATTTTAGAATTATGGAACGCTTCAAAGTCAAACGGCATTTCGCCATCGGCAGCCAGATAGTTCAACGCATGGAATTCCTTTTGGATTCCAATGAACTTGCTCGCCCACTTTTTGCCTTTCTGCAAGCGCGTCGGGAGCACGATAAAACGCAAGCGACCTTGCTGGCGCGTAATGAAATTCACCGCCGCATGGGCTCCGGCAGAAACACCTGCCACGTAATTAAAATCAATATCTTCGTCAAGCCAGGTGTCAATCACACCTGCGCTGAACATCGTCTGACGAGAACCGCCCTCTAACACCAACCCAGTCTTCATGCCACAACCTCTTCGGGCGTTTCAGCCGCAACCGGGAGCGGAGCCACTTCAGTCTTGCCCAACGCTCGCTGTTTAAGACTCCAGACTTTCTGTCTGAAATATTCACTGCGTTCGGCCAAGTGTTTCGAAGAAGGAATTCCCTTCACGCGTTCAATCTTTTCAGGTTCGCTAACAACAATCTGCGTGCGATGACCACGCTTATAAATGCCATCGATACCCACCGCAATCACCGGAGCGCCGGTACTGCGGGCAAGGAACGCAAAACCCGTCTTGAATTCATTCAGCAAGCCGTCATAGCGGCACTTGCCTTCGGGGAATATAATCACCGAATTGCCTTTTTCCAGTTCATGCTTTGCAATCAAGGCCCATTCGGTATCCAAGTTAAAGCGGTCGCAAGGAATCACGCATTTTACGCGAGTCAGAGCCCAGCTAAAATGCGGGTCTTCAATTTGGTCTTTCGCCACCACGATGCTTCTATTGTGAAAAAAGATTGCAAGCATCATGAGGGGGTCCCACATGCTCGTATGATTCGCAATAATTATCGAAGGCGTCTTAAGGCGCGGAGACTTCACCGTTTCACCGGCAAAAGTCACCTTCGGGCGGTTCCAAACAAGCAAATAAACACGCACGGTGTAGATCACTACCACCATGACGAACTGCATGAAAAGTTCAAACAGCGGGTTCTTCTTTTTCATTATTTTCCGAGAGATTCTTTCGGGATGCTCGTAAAGGTCAGGGCGCCCTTCGCGTGAACGTTGCCATTCACTTTCACAATGCAGTCAAAGCCGACCAACACACCGCCTTCCTTCGTCTTCTTCACGGAAATTTCAAGCTGGTCGCCAGGAATCACCGGCTTCACGAACTTGAATCCATCAATCTTCAAAAGCACGTAGAGATTCTTTTCCAAATCTTCGGCAGGCTTTTCGATTACTAGCGAACAAAGCTGAGCGCAGCTTTCCACAATGAGCACGCCCGGCATAATCGGAGTGCCCGGGAAGTGCCCCATAAAATAGGGTTCATTCACGCTCACATTCTTAATGCCCACAGCAGATTCATTCGGCACAAGTTCCGTGACCTTTTCAATCATCTGGAACGGCGGACGCTGAGCAATCTTTTCGCTGATTTCGTAAATATTCATCATAGAGAGAGACCTCCGTCGAGCACGAACACCTGGCCAGTCACGTAGGCGAACTGGTCAGAAGCAAGCGCAGACACAATGTTTGCGACTTCGTCGGCAGAGCCAAAGCGCTTCAGAGGAATCTTTTCAAGGTAGCCCTTGCGAGTTTCTTCGGGAATAGCTTCGATCATTTCGGTAGCGATAAAGCCCGGAGCCACGGCATTCACGCGAATACCAAAGCCACCAAGTTCTTTAGCCAGCGTCTGAGTCAAGGAGTTCACGGCACCCTTGGTAGCGCTGTAAACAGCCTGGCCAGCGAGAGCAAACTTCGAAGACACGGAGCTCATGTTGATAATCACGCCGGACTTCTGCTTGTACATTTTCACAGCTACCTGCTGAGCGCAATAGAAGTAACCCTTCACGTTCAGGTCGAAGCACTTGTCCAAGGTTTCCGGATTCATCATCATCAGGTATTCGTCGCGCACAATACCGGCATTGTTCACCAACACGTCGATGCGACCGTAAGCCTTAAAGATTTCGCGAATCATGACCTTCACTTGAGAAAGGTCGGCGACATTTGCCTTGTAAATCATGCCGTCGCCACCTTCGGACTTAATCTGGTCCAAGGTCTGCTGGGCAGCCTCGTCGGAACTGGAGTAGTTCACTACAACTGTATAACCATCGCGAGCAAGGCGCAAAGCACAAGCCTTACCGATACCCTTAGAAGCTCCTGTTACCAAAGCTACTTTCATATTCTAGCTCCTTCTACCTAAACGCTATTTTCCGAAAACGACGGCGCTATAAGAGCCACCAGCCGCAAAGGAGATTACCAAAATTTTCTTGAGGTTTGCAGATTCCACATTCTTTGCAGAAACAGAGCCATCTGCAGCCACAAAGTAAGCGTTATCGTTTGCCAGTTCACCACTCAACAGGAGAGCAGCTTCGGCAGCGGCCAAAGCGGCAGACCCCGCACGGCCTTCACCGGTGCGTTCCTTGACTTCGAAGAGCGGCATCGTAGCAAGCTTTTCGCCAAACACGCGCTTGAGAGCACCCTTTTCGATATCGTCAATCTTCTTGCAGCCGTTGGCAAAACCGCAAACGGCATCCACGTCGGCAGCTGTAATACCAGCATCGGCGAGGGCATCGGCAATTGCCTTGTCCAAAGCTTCGTCAGAACCCACCAGTTTGCCGAACTTCACGTTCTTGCGGCCATGGCCAAAACCGAGTGCGTAGCAGTAAACCTTTGCATCACGGCTCTTGGCGTAAGATTCATCTTCGAGCATGATCGACACGCTGCCGTCGCCAACCACAAAGCCTTCGGAATCAGAATAAGGGGCAACCACATCGTTTGCAGCCACACCGAGCTTCTGGGCAAATTCCGTAATAATCGGCAGGTTTTCGTCAGTACCGGTAGCCATCATGGCTTTTTCTTGACCATCATGAATCACATTCATGGAATAGCCAATGCTGTCGAGGCCCGAAAGCGGACCGGTGGTAATGGTAACGCCGTAGCCCTTGATACCGGAGCAAATCGACAGGTAACCACCAGCAGCATTATAAACCGTGTGCGGGAACTTGAAGGCAGAACCGCCGGCATTGCCGAGTTCAGCAATCAGTTCTTCAAAATCGTAAGTTGCGCCAAGACCACCTTCGCTTGTACCCACGATAATACCGATATCCATGGCATTTTCGTCGGACACCTTGAAGTTCGCATCTTGGAGCGCACGCATACCCGAAACCGTCTGGAGCAGGCCCAGATTATCGAGCTTGCGGTAGAAAGCCATCTTGATGCCGAGTTCCTTGTAGTCATCGAGTGCAATCGTAGAATGTACCGAAGCGGACTCAGGCTTCTTGTCTGCATTCACAGCTTCAAGATAGGCAGCCTTGCTATTACCAAGCGGAGACACAATTCCCACACCCGTCACAGCAATCTTACAGTCCTTAGCGGACTGAGCAGATACATTTCCCGATTCCTTCGAGAAGACGATAGCCGCATTTGTGCCACCGAAAGCCACATTGTTGCTCAAGACGCTCTTGAGTTCCTTATGGCGAGCCTTGTTCTGCACGAAGTCCATGTCGCCCACTTTTTCCTTGAGGGCGGCAGACTGTTCTTCGCTATACGGGAAGGTCGGAAGAACGGTATCCGTGGTAAGAGCCTTGATGCTAAAGACAGCTTCAATGGCACCGGCGGCACCCAGGCAATGGCCCGTAAGCACCTTGGTAGAACTTACGCTCACCGTCGGATTTTCTTCGCCGAAGTAGGCCTTGAACGCGGTCATTTCGGCATTGTCATTCTTACCCGTGCCCGTACCATGAGCATTGATGTAACCGATGTCGGTTTTAGCAATGCCGGAGTTCTTGACAGAGCGGTTGATGGCTTCTTTCAGGCAAAGACCATCTTCACGCGGGGCGGTAATGTGGTTTGCATCGCTTGTGACGCCAGAACCAAGCACTTCGCAGTACTGCTTGGCAGCACGCTTCTGCGCATGTTCGTAAGATTCCACAATCACGATACCAGCACCTTCGCCAAGCGTAATGCCGTTGCAACGGTTAAACGGAGAGCATCCGTTTTCATCGAGTGCATGGAGCGAAAGGAATCCGGAATACGGGACCGAAGCAAAAGAATCGGCGCCGCCCGCGATTACGACATCAGCCTTACCGGCGCGAATCAAGTCGCAAGCGACCGCAATCGAAATTGTACCAGCAGCACAAGCATTCGCTACGTTAGTGACAATGCCACCGGCCCCGCAAGTTTCAGCCACCTGAGACGCAATAGATGCAATCGGCATCTTTGCGATTTCAGAAGCGTCGCGACCATGTTGATGATACTGTTCAATCGAAAGAACGCCGCCCACACAACTTCCGATAACCACGCTCACACGTTGGTCGTCGTTAAAGTTTTTGAGTCCGGCATCGGCTAGAGCTTCGTTTGCCGCCTTAATGCAAAGTTTCGAGACGCGGTCCTTTTCTTCAGGAGCGTCAATTTCATCAAGGGAATCGCACTTGACTTCGGCAGCCAAGTCCGCATAACAGTTCACAGTATCAACAGAAGTGGTTTTATGAATGCCGGAAACAGATTCCAGCGCACTTTTCCAAGCTTCTTCAACATTGTTACCGACTGCGCAAATTACGCCAAGGCCGGTAACTACACAACGCTTATCGTCAGATGTCATAATACGAAAAGGGTAAAATTAAGCCTTATGGGATTCGATGTAAGCAGCGATCGTATCGATGCTCTGGAAGTTTTCCTTGGCAACGCCCGTCATGGAAACGCCAAAGTTGGAATCCACGAAGGAGATGATTTCAAGGGAATCCACAGAATCAAGGCCGATTTCTTCGCCAAAAAGCGGAGTATCGAACTGGAGCACGTCGCCATCGACGCCGAGATCAGACATAAAGAAGGCCTTGAGTTTTTCTTTCATTTCGTTCATAATTTACCTCGTTTTTAATTTTTTGCCAAAAATAATAAAATTATAATGAGATATCTTTGCAAAAACTTACAATTGCGACATAAATGCGAAAAATAGTGATAAACGGGAGACAATCAGGCTAAAAAGCTTGACGAACGTAGAAGGACAGGCCTAAGTGGTCAAAATCGATCCACGAAAAGTCTGCACGAGCAAACAAATTCTGTTTTAGATTCAAGCCCAAAAGTGCGCCAGCACCAATGGACCGGTGCCAATCGTTACGTACAAGTTCACTAAAATAGCGTCCTGATTTTCCGCCTTCGAAAAACAAATGCCCGCCCAGGCGCCACCAAATATACTGTCGAACCTCGGCCTGCATGATTACAGCCTGATTATCGCCAAAATACAGGCTTTCTACCCCTCGGAAACGGCAAATTCCATCAGGGCCCGCAAGCATGTCAAAGGGGACATCGCCATCGGCACGTTGCCACAAGAAGCCAACAGCCATGGTCGTATTCGGGGAAAAACTGGAATAACCGCGCAAATCAAGCGATTCCACGTCGAACGTATAGTCGCCCAAACGGTCACTATAGAACATCTGCTGCCATTGGGCCAAAAATCCATGTCGTGTCCAATTAATGTTGTCGCGGGTATCCACGCCCAACAAATAGCCCGCACCGTTTCGCCAACCGGAATGAGCATCGGGCAAGTCGGTAATTTCGCCAATATCAAAATCAATTTCGGTATATTCTGCATGGACTTCGACACCATACTTGAGCGCCCGAGGAAGCCCTATTCTCGATTCAATACGCGTGCCATACTGGAACTTTTTGCGGTTGAAGTTCGTGAATACATCGATATCGGGATTGTTGCCGCGACCATAATAACCGGCCACCCAGTCCTGGTACTTGAGCAAGCCCCAAATACTCACCTGATCATGGAATAAATAATAGTATGGTTCCAACTGCAACTGCAGCTGTCCGCGAGTAGAGCCGTAAGCCGTGAGTCCAATTTCAGGAACATAGCCACCCGGTTCGTCGGGTTTCAAGAACAGGAGCGCCATCACACCAATCTGGAATTCCGTCTCTTCGGTGTAGCCAAGAATAGGCACCACAGAATAACGCTGAAAATTGTCTCCAGACGCCTCTTCAGTTGCCGCAGCGACAAACGCCACGAAAGCAATCAAAAGTAATCCTATTTTTTTCAACAAATCCATTACAAACCAAATATAAAATTTAAACGAAGCCTTTCATTTATTGTTAATTTTTCATTGTTCATTATTTATATCACATGGCCCGCGCACGCAAGACAATCACACCTGACCCGTATGCGAAACCGATAGCGAAACCGCTACCGCCCGAGCAGAGTTTGCCAGGGCACTTGAAGCAGTTTCAGTCTCCGACGCGTGCGAACTTTGAGCTCGTGAGCCCTTATGGTGCAGCAGGCGACCAGCCGAAGGCCATCGAAGAACTCACGGTCGGATTCAAACACGGCGAACAATTCCAGACGCTTCTCGGCGTCACGGGTTCTGGTAAGACTTTTACGATGGCAAACGTCATCAAGAACGTGGGCAAGCCGACGCTGATTTTGACCCACAACAAGACGCTTGCAGCCCAGCTCTACCAAGAATTCAAGGCGTTTTTTCCGCATAATGCGGTGGAATATTTCGTAAGCTACTACGACTACTTCCAGCCCGAAGCCTACATTCCGCACACAGATACCTTCATCGAAAAAGACGCGAGCATCAACGACGAAATCGACAAGCTGCGCCTGCGCGCGACGGCGAACCTTTTGACACGCCGCGACGTGATTATCGTTGCCTCCGTGAGCTGCATTTACGGTTTGGGAAGCCCGAGCGAATATTTTGATTTGATGGTTCGCATCAAAAAGGGTGACATTTACGACCGCGACAAGATTCTGCATGACCTGGTGCGAATTCAATATACGCGAAACGATTTCAGCCTGGAACGCGGTTCTTTCCGCGTACACGGTGACGTGATTGAAATTCACCCGAGCTACGACGAAGAAGGGCTACGCATTGAACTTTTCGGCGACGAAGTAGACAGGCTCGTCCGATTCAATATGATTACCGGCGAAGTCACGCAGGAACTGGACGAGATGACAATCGCTCCGGCAAAGCACTTCGTGACCAAGGAAGAGGGCCGTGCAGGAATCTTGCAGCGCATGCAAATGGAACTGACCGACCGCCTCGCCGAGCTCGACAAAGAAGGCAAAGTGCTGGAATCGGCCCGCCTTAGTAGCCGCACCCGCTATGACATGGAAATGATTCGCGAAACCGGCATGTGCAGCGGTATTGAAAACTACTCCCGCATTATCGAGAACCGCGCCCCGGGTACGCGCCCGTTCACACTGATTGACTACTTCGGCGATGACTGGCTTTTGATGATCGACGAATCCCACGTGAGCATTCCACAGGTGGGAGGCATGGCCGAAGGCGATAAGAGCCGCAAGACCACGCTGGTGCAGTACGGGTTCCGCCTCCCCTGTGCGCTGGACAACCGCCCGATGAACTTCGCTGAATTCGAGTACATGTACCCGAAGCAGGTGCTCTTTGTGAGCGCTACCCCCGGCGATTACGAACTGACAAAAACAGGCGGCGTCGTTACCGAACAAATTAACAGACCGACCGGACTTTTGGACCCGAAAATCGAGATGTTCCCCATCAAGGGCCAGATGGACGTGCTGCTGTACCGCATCGAAGAAGTCGTCAAGAATGGCGACCGCGTGCTCGTCACGACGCTCACCAAGAAAATGGCACAAGACCTCACCGACTTCTTTGTAGAAGCGGGAATTCGTGCGCGTTACCTGCACAGCGACATCAAGACTTTGGAACGCCACGAATTGATTCGCGGGCTCCGTACTGGGGAATTTGACGTACTCGTGGGCATCAACCTGCTGCGTGAAGGCTTGGACTTGCCCGAAGTGAGCATGGTCGCAATTCTCGACGCCGACAAGGAAGGCTTCTTGCGCAACTACCGCAGCCTGATTCAGACCATGGGACGCGCAAGCCGCAACGTGAACGGCACCGTACTTTTGTTCGCCGACAACATGACCGACAGCCTCGACAAGGCCATCACCGAAACCGCCCGCCGAAGAGCCGTTCAAGAAGAATTCAACAAAGAACACGGCATCACGCCGAAATCCGTGACCCGCAAGCTCGAAGACGACCTAAGAATCAATGACCCGCTCGGCGATATTGGCGACGACTCCGTCGACGAAGACTGGGAAGACGATGGCAACGGCATCCGCCCGATGGAACCGCTACAGCCTTCGAGTAAGACCAAGAAGAAAGGCGTACGAGGCTCGAAACGCGACAACAGTGTCATTCTGAGTCCTTCGACAAGCTCAGGACAGGCTCCGCAGCGTGCGAAGTCGAAGAATCCAGAACCGCAATCCCAGCTGGAAGACCTGGAACGTCAGATGAAAGAAGCCGCCGCCCGACTCGATTTTGAGGAAGCGGCCCGACTCCGCGACATTATTCGCAGCATGAAATAGCAAAAAGGCGTGTTATAGCTCAAGAAATTGCGCAAAAACGCCTAAATTTGCATTTTTAGCCAAAATTTACACATTTTCGTTTGCATTTTAGGCCTTTTTTGTTTATTTTCAAGGGCAGAAAACATTTAATGAGGATATATCCATGAACTTTGCAAAGAAACTTTTCCTAAGTTCCGTTTTCGCTGTAGGCGCATTCGGTCTCGTTGCTTGCGGAAGCGACAGCAAGTCTTCTACCGAACCCGGCCCGGACGAACCGGGTGGAAAAATTGAAATTCCGACCCAGAAAGACGCCAACATCACCGTAAGTTCTGACATTGGCTCTAGAATTTCCGGCGATGACGTCCGCTTTACTGGCCGTTTTGGATTGGACCTCGTTGTCGACTCCATTGAAAACTCTTTCGACATTGCCTTTACGAATATCGAATACAAGGTGGCTAAGGGCTCTGACGCAAGTAATTTGACAATGGTACCTGCTGTTATCACTTCGAACACCATTGTTTTCCCCACAGAAAACTCCATCGACCTGAACTCGATGAATTCTGCTTTCGTATCTGTCAGCCTGCTCGATCCGGCCTTTACCGAATGTGGTACGTATAGCCTTATCGTTACGGTAACCGCAAACAATGGCGCAAAGGACTTCCAGAGAACCGAAATCATTCCGTTCGAACGCGCAGCCGACTATTACTGCCAAGTCATTGACACGACTACCAAAGAACAGCCCAAGGCCGAAGTCGCCATGACTGCTTGCCAGGTTGAACTGTCTACGAACATTAACCCGGGTCTTAGCCTAGCCACCTGCACCGCAGTGCCTGCCGCAAGTGCTGCAACAGCCGACATCATCTTCGCAAAGGCTGGCTCCAAGAGCAATCCTGAAATGACTGCTACTAGCGGCACCGGCCTTATGTTCGCACCGATTAACAACGGTGACCTTCCGCCGTATACCGACGACTACGAAGTGGATATGTGGCCTGAAGACATGAACTCCCGTACCCCGCCCACCGCCTACGTGAGCGACTTCAAGTTCAAGAGCACCGGTACGGGCGCCTCCATCGCCTCCATGATTGAAAACTCCAACCAGATCTACGTTGCTTTGGCTCCGGGCTACAACGCAGAAACTGGCGTGGGCTTCTACGCTTTCGCAATCACTGAAGCAACCGAAGGCAACAATGGCGATTACACCTTCAAGGTGAAGCTCTATAAGGTCCAGTAATCAGGTCTAAACCAAATTTAAGCCCTTCCCTTGCGGGAGGGGCTTTTTATATAGTGAACAACGAAAAATAAGAACTCCAAAAGGATTAGCTAGTCGTTGTTCACCCTTCACTCCGACAATAGGCTATAGGCCTATTGCCTTCGCTC
>Ga0310786_10005147_pt1 | contig 17883 bp, 21 predicted proteins | sample AusTroGonzalo_MG_FD_203881 | JGI IMG/M metagenome (GOLD analysis project Ga0310786, IMG submission 203881) | Bovine rumen microbial communities from tropical cattle in Woodstock, Queensland, Australia - Gonzalo_03 (v2) (version 2) | ecosystem: Host-associated > Mammals > Digestive system >... | reverse complement strand
TGCCTATACTTTGCTGATAACCTTCTCATATACGCACCTGATATTTTTGCTGGAATTCTATCCCATAAAAACAGGCCACTACCAAGCATAAAATGCAAACTATATTCCTTTTTATCCAATCCTTTCAATACCTGTCTTTTATACCTGCATGTAGCAAATACATAAACAACTATCAATCCAATAAAAACCAACAATATCTTAATCATTTAACATCACTCCGCCTTAGCCTGTCTAAGCATATGTACACCAATGTAAATCGCAATGAAATAAACCAACATACAAACTGACATAAATACTCTTCCCAAATAACCCTGGTACAAATTTTTAATAATATCAAACGATGTAACTCTCATGTATATAATCATGCCCACCGGCACCGTGCACATTATCAAATGCTCATATCTTTTCGATGCAATCAAAACACTTATTTCCTTTTCTGTTTTTATCTCATTACCAATAAGATCAGCAACCATTTTCATAAGTTCCACAACATTATCTCCATGTCTTTTGGTTATACTAATCGCACCTGAAAGTATTTCTGCTTCTTTAAGTCCGCTTCTTTTTGCAAACTCAGCAAATACTTCTTCCACAGTTACTCCTATTTTCACCCTTCCATCCATACGAATAAGTTCTTTACCCATAATGGATTTTTCACCATGCATTATTTTAACCACATCATTTGCTTTCCTTATGCTCCCCTCTAAACTGTATCCACTTTCCATTGCATTTATCATTGTGATAATTGCATCCATATACTCCTCTCTTAATTCTCTTTTCTTTCTTAGTATCAATTCACTACTAACCACTTTTCTGTATGGAAAATATAGAGGAACAAACACTACTAAAAATATCGGATCATTAAAAAATACAACATCCAATATTAAGGATAATCCAATATAAATTACTAACATTATCATTCTTTCAAGGATATTTATTTTTAATATCATCACCTGCTTTTTATCCAAATCCAGCACGTCTGAGTTTTTCTCTATGGATAAGTTCGGAGCGTTTAACAAATCTTCCCAGGATTTTTCCATTTTCATCCTCTCCTTCCTCAACAAACTCAAATAATTTATTTAAAACAACTTCTCCATTCTTTACACCCATCACCTCGCACACCGACATTATCTTTCTTGAATTATCACGTAATCTTCCAATATGAATCATGATATCCAGGCTTGATGCAAGTTGATTTCGTACGGCCAAAAGAGGAATATCCATTCCATAAAGGTACATCGTTTCAAGCCTTAATAGCATTTCCTGTGGCGAATTACCATGTCCTGTACTCATGCTGCCATCATGACCCGTATTCATTGCCATAAGCATGTCAATACATTCACTTCCCCTTACTTCTCCAACAATTATTCTGTCCGGTCTCATTCTCAATGAAGTTTTAATCAAATCCCTAATACTAATTTCTATGTCAGCACTTACATTTCCAGATCTCGCTTCTAACGTAACAAGATTATCTGTTTCCTTTAAATCAAGCTCAATGGAATCCTCAATGGTTATGATTCTCTCTTCCTTGGGAATAAAACCTGATAAAATATTTAAAAATGTAGTCTTACCACAATTAGTTGCTCCGCTTATGAAGATGTTGTATTTTGACTTAACAATCATTTTAAAAAACTCAGCCAGTTCTTCATTAACGCTTCCAAGTTTTATTAAGTTTTCCATATTTAAAACATCTCTTTTAAATTTTCTAATCGTAATAATCGGCCCATTAACTGCGACAGGTTTTAAAACAATACTAACTCTGTACTTTCCACGAATATTCGCATCAACTATTGGCTTTCTCTCATTCACTCTCCTGTTTACAGTTCCAACAATTCTCTGAACAATATCCGAAAGCTTCTCCTCGCTTTCAAATTGCTTATTCCATTTTTCAATCCTTCCATTTTTTTCAATATATATATTGAAAGGCCCATTAACCATTATTTCAGTAATCGCATCATCCTCTAATAATTCTTCAAGTATATCCAGCCCGCTAATCTTGTTATAAATATTTTTTCTGATAAGAATCTTTTCGTTTACCGAAATATATCTTTCACTACTTATCTTCTTTAGAACTTCATCAATGCATTCAAATATTGTTTCATCATTGATTTCTCCCCCGCCTTCCATTCTTTGCAAAACATCTTTTTTTATTTGCTCAATGTCTAAGTTTTCCTTCTCATCAACTAACATCATCCAATAATTCCCTTATAAATTGTCCAAAATCTCCTTCCTCAAGTTCATGAAAATCTTCTATCGACTCAGGTTTTTTATACTCTGGAAGCTTAACCGTAATCACCTTCTCAAGAACATTTTCATTTCCACTCCCCAATACATATTCAACAAATTCTTTCATCCTCCTTTTTTCATGTGCTTCACTCGGTGTAATAATGTAAATCACTTTGCACATTTCCATAATATAAAAAGGATCTTCTAACATATTTCCAAAATCAACCACAACTCTTTTATATCCATGCGAAATGGCATATTTATTAATCACATCTCCCCAGACTCCGGAATCAATGCTCCTCAAATCCTTTGCGTATCGAATCGGCATAATCACATCCAAATCACCACTCCGATAAATATCCTCCAAAACCTTCACAAAACCACCATTTTTCAAGTGTTCATACTCATACATAAGATCCGACAAATCCTTCAGACTCTTCTTCTCATCCTCAGCAAATAAATATGAATTAAGTCCAGAAAACTCTTCCAGATTAATATATAAGGTTCTGCATTTTTTAGATAACCCCAACGCATAGCCGAGAGAAAAATCCATCTTCCCTTTTATGGAAAAAGGGCTATACACTCCAATCATTCCTTCATACCCTTTGGCATTATGATTACTCAAATACCCATACATTGACGAAAGCTGCATGACTATCTTATCCATCGGATCATACTTATAAATTACATATTCATCATCACCCTCCGAAACACAATCTCCATCATCCAATATTATTATTTTGCCAACATCGCCTCCTTCAATATTCTCAACCACCCTTCTGCCCGCAATCAGCATTGCTATGCTTTTACCTTTCATAAAATCAATCAACGGATTCAGTTTTGTAAAAACATAAACGTCAAAAGGTAGTGATTTATTCTTATTCAAATAATCAGCAAATGCATTGATATATGTTGCATCTTCATCATATAGTGCCAAAATATCCAACTTCTATCCTCCCCGTATTTACGCGCAATTTTACCCCTGTGTCATTATGTGTAACTTTATTTTTGACTTGTTAGGCACATTATAATCCCATGCTCAAAAGATGTCAATATTACTTATCGACATTCTATAACCCAAGTTATAAACATTAATTTCTTGACACGCTCCTGCGTGTGGATAGAATTGTGGATAGAATTTTTTGACACATCTTTTATTGATTGATTTCATCAGAAACATTTGCTGTACTTGACTTTATTATTTTTTGCGTTATACTATTATGTAGTTTTCAAAACTACGTGTTGCGTTTTTTCAGTATTAATGTAATAGATGGGAGGAACGTTATGGAAAAAAGAACAAGAACAAAATTAGCAGACAGAATACTTCCTAACTACACTAAAGGTGAAGAAATATTTAACATGGTCTCACACATTGTTGGTGGAGGCTTTGCAATTATATATATGATTCTTTGCATCATTATAGCTGCAATCTACGGTGATGCATGGGGTGTTGTTGGAAGTTGCGTCTATGGAGTAACAATGATTGTACTTTATTGCATGTCATCGATTTATCATGGCCTGCCAAAAGGTACTCCAAAAAAAGTAATGCAGATCTTGGATCATTGCACAATTTACTTTATGATTGCTGGAACATACACACCTGTAATTCTGGTTTCAATAAGAAAACATTACCCAGTTGTTGCTTGGACAATGTTTGGTATTATTTGGGGCCTTGCAGCTATCGCAACAGTTTTTACTGCAATCGACCTTAAAAAATACAGTCTATTTTCAAACATTTGCTACCTGGGAATGGGCTGGTGTGCAATAATTTTTGTAAAACAAACCTGGAATTCAATCGGTGCCAAAGCCTTCTTTTTAATTCTTGCAGGCGGAATCGCCTACACAATCGGCGCTGTACTCTACGGCCTCGGCAAGAAGCATAAATACATGCATTCAATTTTCCATGTATTAATTGTTGTCGGCACTTCACTTCAATTCTGGGCAATCATAAGATATATCTTACCAACGTAAGATATTTAAAGAAATTTGAATATAATTTAGTAATAATAAAACCTATGAATTAAGGGATTGTTCCTTGGATTCATAGGTTTTTTATTTTAGATTTAGGGGAAATACCTCTGATATGGGTTCATCTATAGAAATCGGAGGTATATCCATTGCTTTAACTGGCATTTCATACTTGCTTGATACCTCCGATTTCTCACATTTTAGCCATATCGTATGTATTTCACCCAAACCTTCACCCCAAAACAAAAAAACACACACCTAATAGCGTGTGTTTTTATTCTATATGAAATTACTTCGTTAGGGTTAATGCTCATCCTGTATACGAGCATTACTCCTATTTAGTTATATCCAATCTAACAAGCGACTTCTTAAGGGCTATTTCTGCATGTCTAAGCTGGCTTCCTGAGCCACCTTCCTTAAGTTTACGCTCTGCACGAATCTTAGCTTCCATGGCACGATTCTTGTCGATTTCTTCTGGCCATTCAACTATCTCTGCCATAATTCTTACTTCCTCAGGAAAGATTGTAATAAATCCTGAATGAAGTGCAGCTTTTCTAACTTCACCATTCTGGTGTATCTTTACAATACCGGGCATAACCACGGCTGTAAGAGGAATATGATTTTTATATATACCTATGTCTCCTTCAGAAGTTGTAAGTTCTAAGAACTCAACATCATCTTCAAAGAAGACTCTTTCCGGCGCAATAATTTTTAATTTAAAATTCTTATTTGCCATAGTCCATCCCTTTCAACAAATTTCTCAGTGCTTCCACTAGAATAATCAACTAAATATTTCATTCACCAGTATTCTAGTTCACCACACTAGTTTTCCTTCTTGCTTTCCTTATACTTTTCGATAACACTATCAATGTCACCAGCATTTAAGAAATAGCCTTCTGGAATATCATCATGTTTACCTTCAAGGATTTCCTTAAATCCACGGATTGTTTCAGCAATTGGAACATATTTTCCAGGAAGACCTGTGAACTGTCCAGCTACATGGAATGGCTGAGATAAGAATCTCTGAACCTTTCTTGCTCTGGCAACAACCATCTTATCGTCTTCTGATAATTCGTCCATACCGAGGATTGCGATAATATCCTGAAGTTCCTTATATCTCTGTAAAATCTCCTGAACGCCACGGGCAACTTTATAATGTTCCTCGCCAACGATTCTAGGATCAAGAATTCTTGATGTTGATTCAAGTGGATCAACCGCTGGATAAATACCAAGCTCAACGATCTGTCTTGATAAAACTGTTGTAGCATCAAGATGAGCAAATGTTGTAGCTGGTGCAGGGTCAGTCAAGTCATCGGCTGGTACATATACAGCCTGAATTGATGTAATTGATCCTTCCTTTGTTGAAGTGATACGTTCTTGTAATGCACCCATTTCAGTCTGAAGTGTAGGCTGGTAACCTACGGCTGAAGGTACACGTCCAAGAAGAGCTGATACTTCTGAACCTGCCTGTGTAAAACGGAAGATGTTATCGATGAATAAAAGTACATCCTTACCACCTTCATCTCTAAAGTATTCAGCCATTGTAAGACCTGTAAGACCAACTCTCATTCTGGCTCCAGGTGGTTCATTCATCTGACCAAATACCATTGTTGTTTTATTAATAACTCCTGATTCAACCATTTCATAATAAAGGTCATTACCCTCACGAGTTCTTTCACCTACACCTGTGAATACTGAATATCCACCGTGCTCTGTTGCGATATTTCTAATAAATTCCTGAATAAGAACTGTCTTACCTACACCGGCACCACCGAAAAGACCGATTTTACCACCCTTCTGGTATGGACATAAAAGGTCTACCACCTTAATACCTGTTTCAAGAATTTCTGTTTCTGTACTCTGATCAGCAAATGTTGGTGCCTTTCTATGAATAGGCATAAACTTAACATCACTAACCTGAGCTTTATTATCAATTGGCTCGCCTAAAACATTAAACATACGACCAAGTGTTGCTTCACCAACTGGTACACTAATAGGTGCGCCTGTTGCAACTGCTTCCATACCACGTACAAGTCCATCAGTAGGTCCCATGGCGATACATCTAACGACATCATCACCAAGGTGCTGTGATACTTCAACTGTTAAAACCTTGTCGCCATTAGCAATTCTAATAGCTTCATTGATTTCTGGAAGATTTCCTTCATCAAATTTTATATCTAGTACGGCACCAATAACCTGCGTTATTTTTCCTTTATTTTCCACGCCTTACTCCTCCTGGTATATTTATATATACTAATCTTTATTCTTTCAGTAAGTTTATCCTATCGATTCTGAACCAGCTATAATTTCTGTAAGTTCCTGAGTAATTGCACTCTGTCTAGCTCTGTTAAATTCAAGTGACAACTTATCAATCATATCCTCAGCATTCTCTGTAGCAGAATCCATCGCAGTCATTCTTGCACCATTTTCGCTTGCCATTGCTTCAAGCAATGCACCGTAAATAATACTTGTAACATACTTAGGAATAATAATATCAAGTGATGTATGCTGATTAGGTTCATAATTCATTGGTACCGCATTTTTCTTTGTTTCAATGCTTTCCTTATCAACAGGAAGAAGCTTTAAAAGTTTTGGTACCTGACTTACAGTATTTTTAAATTCCGTATATGCAATGTATATTTCTCCGAATTCACCATCCATAAAGTCTGATAGTACTTCGTCACTTATCTTCATTGCATCTGAATATAATGGTTCTTCAATAACATCCAAGAATTCTGTATCAACCTCATATCCTTTCTTTCCAAGGATTTCTGCGCCCTTAAGACCAACAGCATAAATCTTTGTTTCTGAAGGAATGAAGTTTTCATTCTCTGATATAACCTTAGCTACATTGTTATTGTAACCACCTGCAAGTCCTCTATTTGAAGAAATAAGTATTACTGATTTCTTTTTATTATTCTGTATATTTGGAGAGCTTAAGTATTTGCTGGTAAAAATATCCGTAATTGACAGCATGTCCACTATAACATCGTACATATTCTCAAAATATGGCTTTGCATTTTCAGCTGCAACTCTTGCCTTTTGAAGTTTAACCGTGGATACCAGTTTCATAGCCTTAGTAATCTGACTTGTGCTTTGAATACTGGATTTTCGACGCTTTATATCTCTCATCGAAGCCATAGCCGACTCTCCTTTCTTTTCGAAATCTAATATTTTCTAAGTACTACTGAGCTGCTTCCTCACTACCTTCTTCTGGTGCTGTGAAAATAGCCTTAAACTCATTAATAGCCTGAATGAGTTTTTCTTCCATCTGAGGCTCTAATTCCTTCTTCATCTTAATGATTACAGGAATGTCTGAGTACTTAGTCTTAATGAATTCAAATAAACCTTCTTCAAATTCTGCAATTCTTTCAACTGGAATATCAAGGAGGAATTTATGTGTTGCAACATAAATAATGATAACCTGATATTCAACTGGAAGTGGTTTATACTGAGGCTGCTTTAATACCTCACGAATTCTTTCACCCTGATCAAGTTTTTCTTTTGTATCTGCATCAAGTTCTGATCCGAACTGAGCAAATGACGCAAGTTCTCTGTACTGAGCAAGCTCAACTCGAATAGGTGCAGCATACTTCTTAATAGCCTTAATCTGTGCTGAACCACCAACTCGTGATACTGAAAGACCTGCGTTAATAGCTGGTCTGAAACCTGCGTTGAAACTTTCTGTTTCAAGGTAAATCTGTCCATCTGTAATTGAGATAACATTTGTTGGGATGTAAGCTGATACGTCACCAGCCTGTGTTTCAATAATTGGAAGGGCTGTAAGTGAGCCACCGCCAAGTTCATCCGCAAGTCTTGCTGCTCTCTCAAGTAATCTTGAATGTAAATAGAATACATCACCTGGATAAGCTTCACGTCCTGGTGGTCTTCTAAGAAGCAATGAAAGTGTACGATATGCAGCTGCATGCTTACTTAAGTCATCGTATACAACCAATACATCCTTTCCCTGCTCCATCCATTCTTCACCAATTGCGCATCCTGAATAAGGTGCGATATATTGTAATGGTGCAAGTTCACTTGCAGTAGATGCAACTACTGTTGTGTAATCCATTGCGCCATATTCTTCCAATGTTTTAACGATATTTGCTACTGTAGATGATTTCTGACCAATAGCAACATAGATACAAATTACATCCTGACCCTTCTGGTTGATGATTGTATCAATTGCGATAGCTGTCTTACCAGTCTGTCTGTCACCGATAATAAGCTCACGCTGTCCTCTTCCGATAGGAACCATGGCATCAATAGCCTTAATACCTGTCTGAAGTGGTGTGTTAACTGATTTTCTTGAAATAACACCTGATGCTACTCTTTCAATCTGACGATATTTATCTGTTTCAATAGGACCTTTGCCATCGATAGGCTGACCTAATGCATTAACTACACGTCCAATCATAGCATCGCCAACAGGAACTTCTACAACTCGTCCTGTTGTTTTAACCATATCGCCTTCGTTGATACTACCCTTATCACCGAGTAAAACAACGCCGACATTATCTTCCTCAAGGTTAAGAACCATACCCAAAACTTCGTTAGGGAACTCAAGTAATTCACCCTGCATTGCATTATCAAGTCCGTGAACTCTGGCAATACCATCGGCAACCTGAATAACCGTACCAACATCGGCAACGTCTAACTTGGTTGAGTATTTTTCAATCTGTTCTTTTATAACCGAGCTAATCTCCTCCGGTCTTAACTTCATGGAGATATCCTCCTTCTTATTGCATTTCTAACATTATCTTTGAAAGTTCTCTTGAAATCTTTTCAAGCTTAGTTTTAAGTGAGCTATCAACAACTCTATCTCCAAGTCTAATTATAAGTCCGCCCAAAATATCCTTATCAACTTTATACTCTACTTCAAGAGATTCATATTTTGTTGTGGATAAAATCTTTTTCTCTATTTCATCCATTGTTTTCTTATTAAGTTTTTCTGCAGAAGTAACCTTTACAATACCGATCTTCTTTAATTCCTTAACCTTAAGAATAAAGAAATCAAGTACGCCAGGTATTTGCTTCAATCTACCATTCTTAATCATGATTTTGAGCATTTCAACTAGTTCACCATCCAGTTTCCCAGCAAATACTTCATCCACAATACTTTCCTTTTCCTCAAATGTAATCTGTGGATTGGTAAGCATTGTAAGAAGCCCTTTTTCTTCTGTCAAAATATCCCTTAATGAAATGGCTCCATCATATAAATCATCCATTTTTCCGGTTTCAATGGACGCATCAAAAAGAGCCTGTCCATATACCTTTTCTATTGATTTTGCCATGTACCTTCACCTATCTCTCTAAGTGTTTCATCTATAAGACTCTTGCTCTTATCTTTATCAACTTCTGCCTCTAAGACTTTACCAGCTAATACAGTTGCAACATCGATGATTTCATGCTTGATATCATCTGCTGCTTTCTTCTTCTCAAGTTCAATTTGATTATCTGCTCTTTTAAGAATTCTCCCTGCTTCTTCCTTAGCCTGTGCAATAATGAGTTCTTCATTTTTAACTGCACTCTTTCTGGCTTTTGCTAAAATCTCATCTGCTTCTGCTTCAATATTTGCTATTCTGCTTTCATAATCTTCTTTAAGTGCCTTGGCATCTTCCATATCCTTTTTTGCACTTTCAAGCTGAGCTGCAATTCTATCCTCTCTCTTTTTCAAGAGATTTCTTGCAGGTTCAAAAAGATTATAGGAAGCAACCAAAAACAGAATAAAAATATTAACTGCTAATACAAATGCATCGAATAAGAGCTGCGGATCTAAACCAAACAGCCTTTCTAACATATACGTGCCTCCTTAGATTTATTTAAATGGCTTAACGAACATCAAAATAATTGCTACAGCAAAACCATACAAACCTGTTGTTTCTGCAACAGCCTGACCAAGTAACATAGTAGATGTGATATCTGACTTAGCTCCTGGATTTCTACCTACTGCTGATGCTGCCTGACCTGCTGCATAACCCTGTCCAATACCAGGACCGATACCAGCGATCATTGCAAGTCCTGCACCTACGGCTGACATAGCATTAATAAATTCTGCTCCACTAATATTCATTTTTCATTCCTCCTGAATTTTAATTTGTTAGTTTTCCCTATAATTTTTATATTATTTAAGTGACTACGGATTGTTACGTTGCTTCGCAACTCTACTTCCTTCACTAATATTTTTTATTAGTGATTACGGATTGTTACGTTGCTTCGCAACTCACACAATCCTACATAAATTCGGAATCCGCTTCTGCTTCGCATCGCTACTTCCTCATTTATGTTTAATTTTCAAGGTCACAATCTCTTTCTTGCAAGCAAGAGAGCTTGTGACTTTGAAAATACTAGTCACTAATTTTGTCATTCACATAAACCATCGTCAACATACAGAATACGTATGTCTGGATGCAGCCTGAGAATATGTCAAAGTAGACATGAAGGGCTGCTGGCATACCAAGTTTTACAAGCAATGGTAACATGCCATAAATAAGTCCCATCATAACAGTACCAGATAAGATGTTACCGAAAAGACGGAGTGACAATGACAAAGGCACTGCAACTTCACCAATTAAGTTAATTGGGAAAAGCAAAGCAAATGGCTCAAAGAGCGATGTGAAATGCTTAACCTTATTCTTCTTAATACCGTTATAATGAATAATTCCAAATGTAATTAAACCAAGCGGAAGTGTTACACCATAATCCGCTGTTGGTGGTCTAAGTCCAAATAAACCTGAAAGGTTTGATAAAATCAAGAAGATGAACAATGCGCCGATATAGTTTCTAAAACGAACGCCATTCTCTCCCATGATTCCCTCAACCATATTGTCGATAAATTCTACAATCAATTCAACAAAATTCTGAAATCCCTTAGGTGCGCTATCCGCCTGTGCCGCAATCAAAACTCGTTTAGCAGCAAATATGAACACCAAAAAGACGATTGTAATCAAAAACAAACTAATATGTGTCGTAGTTATATATAATTCCTGACCAAATAATTTGAACTTAAAGAAGCCATTAATCATAAAGTCGGCTTCCGCCAAATAAAGTTGACCCATATTATCCTCCTTATTAATTTATCTTGCTGCCAATCACTTTATCCATGAGTGGCTGCATATATGTTGAAATTTTTAACGTAAAAGCTCCTATTATAAAGGTAATTGCACTACCAAAATCAAATACATAAAACAAAACAAGCAATGTAACCAAAATCACAACTCTGATTATGTATTTAATTCTTGTATTCTTTAATGCTCCATCCTCCGTCATGAGAACCGATGTTTGAACTGAATCATTAATTCCCCACAATGTGAATAAAGCATAAGCAATCCCTACAAGAAGTCCAATACTATAATATACTTTTTTATCAGTTACGATAAGTGTGATTATTTCGATTATTAATCCACTAATCAAAACTCCTGCTGCCAAATCAATGAACATCCGGCTAAAATTTTTCACAATTATTCTCCTTTGCTCTGATTGTCTAAATCATTGGCATCTTTATTTACGTTTCGGTATACTCCACCTCTACGCGTCATTCCTGCAGGATTATCATACATCTCTTTAAGCTTTCTTACCGCCTCTTCATCAGCAAGCTGTTCCTCTGTTTTTGCAGAATCCTTTGCCTTATCCATGGCGCCCTTAACAATAAGATATGTATTCCTGTATCCAGCAATGATACCTAAGAGTAAACCAAGTATTGAAAACATAGTATGAAAATGTTTATCTATCAAAAGTCCTATACCAACACCAAGAAATACCGGAACCATCATACTGATTCCAAGCTGTGATATAAGAGCCAGATTTTTAAACATATCACCATTCTTTTTCATATATTAATCCTTTATATTTCAGACATCTAAGGTTCTATAAACCGATTTCTATCTTTCTGCCTGAAAATTCATATTTCTCATATTCAACACCAGCAGCATCAAACATTTTCATTGACGCTATTACAGATGGTGTACCATCATACTTATTATCAGCATATATAACCTTTGTAATGCCTGCCTGAATAATAGCCTTTGCACATTCATTACACGGAAATAATGTTACATACATCTTGCATCCTTCAAGATTTCCGCCCCTGTAATTTAATATTGCATTAAGTTCACTATGAGTTGTATAGAAATACTTATTAAAGACAGGATCTTTGTGATCTCTATTCCATGGAAAATCATCATCATTACATCCTATTGGCATGCCATTGTATCCCATTGATAAAATCTTATTCTTTGGACTTACAATACAAGCTCCAACCTGAGTATTTGGATCCTTTGATCTCATGCTTGAAAGATACGCAACACCCATAAAATACTCATCCCAGGATATGTAATCCTCTCTCTTTTCGCTCATCATAAACCTCCATTATATGTGCACTTCAGCAAATGCATTTGCTGAAAACCAATTAATCTTCAATCTTTGAAATTCTACGAATATGTCTTTCCTCATTAGAAAATGGAGTATCAAGGAATGTATCCATAATCTTAATTGCAAGACCTGCACCAACAACTCTTCCGCCCATGCAAAGAATATTTGCATCGTTGTGAAGTCTTGTCATCTCTGCGCAGAAACAATCTGTACAAACTGCAGCTCTGATACCCTTAACTTTATTGGCTGTGATTGAGATACCAAGACCTGTACCACAAACTAAAATACCAAGTTCGCATTCGCCATCAGCAACTGCGTGAGCTACTTTTTTACCATACTCTGTATAATCACAAGAATCCTCTGTATATGTACCGTAATCCTTGTACTCAATTCCTCTTTCATCAAGATGAGCCATAAGCTCTTTCTTTAATTCAAATCCGCCATGATCGCTACCTATTGCTATCATAAGGTCCTCCTAATATTTTTATTCTTTACTACGCGTCGCTCTAATTATCTGCGTTATCTCCGCGCAATTTATCAATTACTTTCATTGTCAATTCTTCAAGAGTTTCATAAACCCTGCCGTAATCCATAAGTTCTCCACCATATGGATTCTCCATATCTCCGTCATCTCCAACGAATTCCTTAACTGTGTATACATTCACCGCATTTGTATAATCGTCATAGATTACAGTTTTATATTTTTCATCCATTGTCAGAACTAAAGTCTTTGAATCGAAATCTTCCTCAGTAAGCTGTACTGAAACTCTGTCCTCGAGATTGATTCCCTTGCTTGCAGCAATCGCCACAATCTTTGGATTCATAGGTTCTGGAAATAACACAACCAATCCTCTCGATTCAATTCCTGCGTCACTTCCAAGAAGTTTCTTCATGATTTCGCAGGCCAACGGTCCTCTTCCTGTATCCGTTTTTGAAATAAAAATAACCTTTGTGTAATCTAACATAACCTTTCTCCTAAACCTCGCATATGCTATATCCGCATGCCTTAACTAGTCTGTTCATTATCGCCATACCAAGCCCCTCGTCGGAATATGTTTCTCCCAATATCACATCAGCGCCCAATTCATCGCACTTTCTTAATACAGCAAATAAATTATGCGCTATACTCTCTTCATTTTCTCTACTACCAATGGAAAGAACAAAAAATCTATTTGAATATCTTTCGTTTTTTAGTTTTTCCTGATACTCATCCATATCTTCATCAGTTGCAACTATTGCAACTGTCTTTCCCTGCAATATGCTTTCTTTGCTTTCCTTAACGATGGCATTAATTACATTTTCGCCATTTCCACTATACAAAATAAAATCAGCCTTTGGCGCATAATGTTTATATTTCATACCAGGCGCCTTAGGAATCAGATTTTTATCCGGCTTCTCTAAAATCGCAGGATCAATACTTACGTCTCCACAAGTATTCTTAATCATTTCCTTTGTAATGTATCCAGGTCTTAGTATTGTTGGAATATCTCCAGTAACATCAACAATTGTTGATTCAAGTCCAATTCCAACATCTCCTCCATCAATAATAACCGGAATCTTTCCTTCCATGTCAAAAATCACATGTTCACCCTTTGTTGGTGAAGGTCTTCCTGAAACATTAGCACTTGGAGCTGCTATTAAAATTCCCGACTGTCTTATTAACTCTCTGGCAATTTTATTAGATGGCATCCTAACACCAACCGTATCAAGTCCACCCGTTGTTCCGTCAGGTACAATGTCCTTTTTCTTAAAAACTATAGTAAGTGGTCCCGGCCAGTACTCATCCATAAGTTTCTTTGCCATCTCTGGAACTTCGCTTGCAATCCTATTTACATCTTCAGTTTCTGCAACATGAACAATAAGTGGATTATCAGATGGTCTACCCTTCGCCGCATAAATTCTTGCCGCTGCCGTTTCATTAAGTGCATCTCCTCCAAGACCATAAACAGTCTCCGTAGGGAATGCAACAAGCTCACCATCTCGTAATGTTTTGCAGGCAATTTCTAGTTTCTCGCTATCTATATTATTTTCATCTAATTCAATAATAATTGTTTCCATATTTCACTTAAATCAAACGTTTATACAATCTCTAATAGACCATATTATTTCTATAAATTTCCACTCGATACAGTATACCATATTTCTAGTCAATATTCAATTTACATAACAGAAATGATTACAAGAAAAAGCGTGATAATTTTATAACTATCACGCTTCTTTAACTCTATCCTATATTTAGTTCATTCGCTCTCCATCCTTATATATTGTTGGTCCATATTCTTCATCTTCGTCCATTTGATCCTCATCCTCACCTCTAGCCCACAATATTCTTTTATGAGTCAAACCATAAGAATCTTCAAACACAAAATATATCGACACATTCTTATCTTTAAGATTTTTATTCTTGTAATCATATGTATATCCTTTATCTGTAAAAAGGTCTTCCAAGTCTATATTTTGCTCTTTTATTTTTCCATTCTCTTCAATACATAAAGTTCCTTTTACAATTTTATATGAACCATCATTAACTTTTGGCTCAAGGACATTTAACTTCACTTTACAATGTACATTATTTTTACTCTCACTAGTAGATGTCCTTGGAGATATTTGACATATATAATAATAATATATACCTAATCCCTCATAATCAGCATCTTCCTCATCCAATTCTTCTCCATACTCATCTGCAATCCATCCCATAACATCTGTTAATTCTTCACTCCAATTTTCATTCGGAGTAATTTCTTCACTTACTGTATTGCCATTTTTATCTTCCTTTACAAATGTAATATTTGAATAAGTTTTAAAAATATTTAATTCTGCAACACCTTCTAAAACACCCTTTTTGCTTTCCTTTAATGTTATCTGATTTTTCTCATCTCCATATACTAAATAGTAATTAAAATCTTTTTCAAGATTAAGCAAAGAGATATAGAATGTAACGCTAGCCGTTTCATGATCATCCTTTAGTGCACCATACGAAACATCTACTCTTGAAATCATACTTTGAGGCTTACTTTGTTTTTTTTCTATTTTCCTTATCTCATTAATTCTTTTATTAATTTCATCTAATCTTTCTTCCATTTCCTCATTTTGATAATACTGATTTCTTTGTGTTTGTTTCACATCTGAAATCATAGATTTCTGCGAACTTAAAGTTCCCAAAATAATCAAAAATGCAATAATCTTAACACCAGTATGAGAGTCAGGAATTCTTCCCCCACGATAATCTGAATTGTAACTTTGATTTTGTAATTTCTTATTCACATAGGTAGAATATAACATTTTATACGCAAACAATATTATTGTAGGTAGTCCTATAACTATTACAAATAAATATAAATATACCAATTTACTGCTTCCCATTTTTAAATCCTTTCTATATATCACCTTATAAATATTCTAAATACGAAATACATCTTTAAAACTATTATAATAACTTCTAGTAACTTCAACGATTTTTCCATCCTCCATAAGCAATGTAAACTTCATCGCAAAGGATGGATTAATTCGTTTTATCTTTGCATTTGCTACAATAACCGACTTACTAATTCTGGTAAACTTCTTTGGTTCTAGCATTCCTTCTAGTTGATACAGTGGATCCTTACTCAAAAACAAGCCGTCGTTCGTTTTGATTTCTATCTGATGTCCAAAACTCTCTATATACAATATTTCATCAACCGAAATATATGTTTTTTCATCAGTTATGGCGTTTTTCGCAGATATGTGATTTACATACTTATCATTCTGAATCAAAGTATACTCAGCATCATCATCTATCTCTATACCCTTCGACTCTAAAAACTGTATGATTTCATCCATGTTTTCATCAGAAATCGCTAGTCTTATCTTCATCCGGATCCTCCTTCCCTAGTTATCTCATTTACAAGGTCATATTATATGTGTATGCCTCCTAAAAAGCAAGAAAATATACACAAGTTACATATTATCCCTACATAAACTGCAAAAAATGGCGCCACACTTAGTGACGCCATTTATATTTACTATTTAATTTTAGCTTTACATTTAGCTTTCTTAAACATCTTCTTGTATGCTTTTTTCTTTGCCTTAGGTACCTTAATCTTGCATGATTTCTTCACGCCCTTGAATGAACCCTTAGCAACTTTCTTAAGCTTCTTAGATTTAATTGTAACTTTCTTAAGCTTCTTACATTTAGCAAATGCATTTGCTAAAATTGTTTTTACGTTGCTTCCAATTGTAACCTTCTTAAGTTTCTTGCATCCCTTAAATGCTTTCTTGCCAATAGATGTTACATTGTACTTAACGCCGTCAATTGTAACGCTTGCAGCGATCTTAACTGACTTAGATTTTTTATTCTTAATGCCTACAACTTCAACTTCGCCAACAATCTTTCCACCCTTGCTTCCAACTTTAGTAACTTTGTAAATAAGTTTTCCATCTGAAATCTTTGTTCCCTTAGCAGGACCATATTTTACAGAATCTGCTGGCTTGCTTGGTTTTGTATTGCCTGGCTTTGTGGTTCCTGGATTTGTACCATTCTGGTTTTCTGATCCCTGGTTTTCTGAACCCTGGTTTTCATTTTCTCCATTTTCAAGTTTAGCAATAGGCTCTGTCTTTGTTTCACCACAGATTGTACATGTGTAAAGCATTACGCCTTCTTCATCAACTGTTGGTTCCTTAATTACTACACCTTCATCCCATACATGTTCATGTGATAATGTAGCGTAGAATACAACACCATCGTATGTCTCACTGTAGTATGCACCGTTATCTGCTGCTTCTTCTGAAACTGTCCAGTTAATATTTTCCTTATCTGTTGGTACGAATAAGAACTTATAGTCTTTTCCGTATTCTATTGTAGCATCCTTATTTGTAAGAACTTCATATGTTCCATCTTCATTTACAGGAAGATCAATATCTCCAATTGTACCACCTGCTTTTGCAGCAAATGTATCAAATACAACTGCTTCCTTTGTAAGTTTTTCAACTGCAACATTTACCCAAACTATGCAAGTTTTATATCTAACACTATCATCAGGAATAAATTTAGCTCTAAATAATCTTCCTTCCTCTGGATTTTCCTTTGTTACTGTTGCATCACCTACAAGTACATCCTCGCCTTCTGGATAGTAATAATAATCCCACTCAAAGTGTCCGTTTTCTACCTCTGGGAAAGTTACGCTGCTAAGCTTATCGCCGTAAACAGCTCCTAGTGGGCTTGGATCTTCAAATAAATCTGCTGAACTAATTGCATATAAGTTAACAGATACTTCCATTACAAGTCTCTTGTTTGTTTCGTCCCATTTAGTTCCTTCAATGTTAGTCCAGTCATAATTGTCA
>Ga0310786_10005146_pt1 | contig 17884 bp, 12 predicted proteins | sample AusTroGonzalo_MG_FD_203881 | JGI IMG/M metagenome (GOLD analysis project Ga0310786, IMG submission 203881) | Bovine rumen microbial communities from tropical cattle in Woodstock, Queensland, Australia - Gonzalo_03 (v2) (version 2) | ecosystem: Host-associated > Mammals > Digestive system >... | reverse complement strand
ATCCTCAGCCAAAGCGGAGAGGCCAAGAAACTGGCGAAAAAATACAACGCGACCATCGGCATCGCCCTGGAGCACAAGCAGGCCATGCACCTTGACAGCCTGATGTCACAGTTGCCCAGCCAGACGGTCAACGAAGCCCTGTTGTACTCCCCCTCTTCTGGCAATCCCGCCTTGCGCCAGGCCTGGCTCGACAAGGACCTGCACGACAATCCCAGCCTGGCCGGCGCCGGGCTGAGCCTGCCGCTGGTGACCAACGGCCTGTCACACGCCCTGTCGCTAGTCGGCGACCTGTTCCTGGACGCCGGAGACAAAGTCGTCATGCCGGACATGAACTGGGACAACTACCTCCTCAATTTCGGTGTGCGGCGCGGCGCGGAGTTCGTATCCTATCCCTTCTTCGAAGGCGAAGGCTTCGGCCTGAATGCCTTCCAGGCCGCGTTGGCTGGCTTCCAGCCGGGCGAAAAGGCCTTTGTCATTCTCAACTTCCCCAACAACCCCAGCGGATACACCCCTACCGAAGCCGAAGGCCAAGCCATCGCCGACACCTTGAAGGCCACGGCGGAACGCGGAGTCCTGGTGGTGGCCCTGGTTGACGATGCCTATTTCGGGCTGTTCTACGGCCAGAACGTCATGCGGGAATCGCTGTTCGGCAAACTCTGCGGGCTTCATCCCAACCTGCTGGCCATCAAGGCCGATGCCGCCACCAAAGAGCTGTATGTCTGGGGGCTCCGTCTAGGCTTCCTGACCTTTTCCGTCTATGGCTGCCCCAGCGGGCATCCCGTGTACAAGGCTTTGGAGGCGAAGGCGGCAGGTCTCGTGCGCAGCGTCATCAGCAACTGCTCGACCCTCTCGCAGAATCTGGCCTGCAAAGCCCTGGCCAGTCCGTCGTTCTATGCGGAGCGGGCACAGAAAGCGGCGTTGATGGAAGAGCGCGCCACGGAAGTCAAGCGTGTCCTGGGCGACGGACGCTACGACAAGGAATTTCAGGCCTATCCCTTCAACAGCGGATATTTCATGTGCCTGAAAATCAAGCCCTGCCCTGCCACGGTTCTGCGCAAGTACCTGCTGGAAAAATACGGAGTGGGAACCATCGCCGTCACCGAGACAAACCTGCGCGTGGCCTTCAGTTGCCTGGAAAAAGAAGAAATCGAGGGACTTTTTGCCCTGATAGCGCAGGCTTGCCGCGATTTGTCCGAGCAAAATTCCTGAAATGTGCTATATTGTGTATTGAAGCCGATATGGCTTCATTCCGGCAGAGGCGGACACGAGGTCCGGCTCTGCTCCTAGTGACGCTCAACAGAAGGAGAAAACTCAGATGGCAGCGAAAGTTGATGCAGAAAAATGTCTGGGCTGCGGCGCTTGCGAAGGTGCCTGCCCCGTAGGAGCCATTGCGGTCACCGACGGCAAAGCCACAGTCGATGAGGGCAAATGCGTGAGCTGCGGCGCCTGCGCCGGCGAATGCCCTGCCGAGGCCATTACTGTCGAATAATTCATTTCGACACGTAATTCGGAAGGCGGAAGACCGGCATTGGTTTTCCGCCTTTTGTGTTTGAGATTCCCGAGTTTACCACGGTCCCCCAATGGACGAGCAAGACAAAGACCTCCAACCACCGCTTTCGCCAGAGGAAGCTCCCGAAGACGAATTGCTGCCCGACACGGATTTTCCCGAAGAGGAAGAGCAGAGGCCACGCCTATCCCCGGATGAGCTTCGCGATTTGACCTTGCGCGTCGTCGCGGGAATGGGAGCGGAACTGGAAGTCGAGCATGCCCGTTTCCAACGGCTTGGCGAAATCGGGCACGGCGGGGTCGGCATCGTCTGGAACGCCAGGGACGAAGCCCTGGGGCGCGACATCGCCGTCAAGACACTGCAAGAATCCAAGCGGGAGAACATCGAATACATTGAGCGGATGGTGCAGGAAGCGCGGGCAACCTCACAGTTGCAGCATCCGAACATCGTGCCAGTCTATTCCTTCGGGATTGACCATGACGTTGGCATCTATTACAGCATGAAGAAACTGAAGGGCGAATCCCTGCGGGATGTCCTGCGGCAACTCTTCTACGGCAATCCCGAATACCTTCAGAACTATCCGCTGTCACGCCTGCTGGCCATCTACCTGAAGGTCTGCCAAGGCATTGCCTACGCGCACAGCAAGGGCGTCATCCACCGCGATTTGAAGCCTGACAACATCCTTATCGGAGAGTTCGGCGAAGTCACCATCATCGACTGGGGGCTTGTCAAGAAAATCACGGCGCGTCGCCAGGCCAGCCAGGACGACATCTCCCTGTCTTCCCAGAAAGACGCGCCAGCCGACAACGCCGCTGCCCTAGAGCATGATTCCGATTCGCTGGACGGAACCCCGCGGTACATGTCCCCCGAACAGATAGTCGGCATGAACTCCGACCTGGACGCTAGGTGCGACATCTACTCCCTGGGAGTCATGCTCTACGAAATCCTGACCCTGCGGAATCCTTTTGCTGAAATGAAGGAGGAAGTGCAGATTCTGCAAGCCGTTACCGACGGTGATTTTCTGCCGCCTCGCAAGGTTGCCCAGGACGTCAACGACATTCCCGCCGACCTGGAGGCCATCTGCCTGAAAGCCATGTCCCTGAACCGCGACAAGCGCTATGGCACTGTCCAGGAACTGCTGACCGACATGTACAACCAGGCCAGCGGGCAGAAGGTCTCCGCCTACAAGCCGGACATATTCGGCAAGATTGCCCGTCTGGGCAAGCGGAATCCCCTGCGGACGGCAGCCATCATCGGCATGCTGATTGCCTTCCTAGCAACCTTCCTGACCTCCTTCATCATCGCGGAGTATTCGTATTGGCAGACGCTCAAGGAAGTCCATATCCAGATGGACAAGATTGCGGCCAGCCATGCCGACCTGGCCCGGCTCCAGGCGCAATACCTGTATTTCGGCAAAGAATCGGAAGAAGGACGACTGCAGGAGACGCGCGCCAGTCTGGAAGCGAAAATTTCCATGCAACTGTCGGAATTGATTTCGACCTACGATGTCGTCTACCATTATCTCGGCAACCTTCCCTCCATGGTCAGGAACAACCAGAAGGTCCTGCGACTCTACGAACTGCTTTTCCACAACTGCCTGGAATTTTCGGTCGCCAACGGCTTCTACCCCACGGCTGGCCATTTCCTCAAGTTGGCCCGTGCGCAGTACGGAGATGACTACCGCCTGTGCCAGACAGAGATGCAGATGTTCCTCAAGCACCAGGAGCAACTGGTGCGCGGCGACTGCCGTCTGTCTGTCACTGCCGACCCTCCAGATGCGGAAATTGACGTCTACCCGCTGACCATCAGCGACGACGGCAACCGCATCATCAAGTCCCCGCAGCCGGCCCACCGCAATTCGCGGCAGGGTTCCTGGATTCTCCCCAAGGGCAGTTACATGATCGTCCTCACGCATCCTGAACGGCGGGAGGTCCTCTACAACCTTTTCCTGCCGCACGGCACCTTCCAGCGCCTGGAATTGACCATGCCCATGGATATCCCCGAAGGCATGGTCTACATCCCCGGCGGTCAATGCCTGCTTGGCGGCCCCTTGGCCAACAACCGTCCTTTGCAGACGACGGAAATCGACGGGTTCTTCATCCGCGAAAAGGAAGTCACCGTGGCCGAATACCTCGAGTTCTGGAAAACCTTGTCCATCTACGAGCGCGAGGCACACATGAGTTACACCTGCCTGCCCTACGATGGCACTCTAGCCCCCTCCTGGGACAATACCGGCAAACTGCGCAAGGACATCCACGCCACCGACCCCGTGACTGGCATCGAACAACCGTCTGCCGCCGCCTATTGCCAATGGCTCAGTGCCCGCACCGGCAAAAATTTCCGTCTGCCGACTGCTGACGAATGGGAAAAGGCGGCGCGTGGCGCCGACGGGCGGCTATACCCCTGGGGAAATCACCTGGTGCCCAGTTTCGCCAATATCAATTCCAGCCAGGCCCTGGAAAGCCGTGGCGCACATCTTTGGGCACCGCCCGGCTCCTTCCCGGAAGATTGCTCGGTCTACGGCGTCTACGACATGGCCGGCAATGTCCGCGAATGGACTGCCACTCCTTGGGACGAGACCAAGAGATATATCTTCCAAATCAAGGGCGGCAGTGCCCTGACAGCCGAGCATTATCTGCCGCTGGAACGCTGCGACCGCATTCCCCTGACTCCGCCCGACGTCGGATTCCGCTACGTCATGAGCGAAGAAGAATAACGCGCCCTCGGTGGCTGGCTTCGTTCTCGCCACCGAGAGCAAGGGGCATCAGAGGTGTGGACAGGTGCGGTTTTCCCGCGAAATGTACGTCACACCAAATTATCGAGAATATACGTTCTTCTCGCAGGGAAATTCTTGCCCATGTAATAGCGCAGGGTTCCGTCGATTTGGGTAGGACTGTCGATTTTCAGAGGGCGCAACTTGATGTCCTCGCCGATAAACTGACCGAACTCTTCTGGCGATATTTCGCCGAGTCCCTTGAATCTGGTTATTTCAACCCCCTTGCCGAGTGCCTTCTCGGTGGCCAGGCGTTCTTCCTCGGTATAGCAGTATTTGGTGACAGTCTTGTTGCGCACTCGGAACAAGGGCGTCTCCAGAATGAACACATGGTCAGATTCCACGAGGAACTGGAAGAAGGTCAGGAAATAGGTGATAAGCAGATTGCGGATGTGGAATCCATCGACATCGGCATCGGTGGCGATGACAATGCGGCCATAGCGGAGGTTATCCAGATTGTTGTCTTCCAGTCCGATGGTACGCATGATGCCGTAGAACACCTCATTCTTGTAGATTTCATCGCGGGTCATGCCGAAGCAGTTCAGCGGCTTGCCAGTCAGACAGTAGACAGCCTGGCACTCGGCGTCGCGCGCCTTGACAACAGAGCCGGCGGCGGAACGCCCCTCCGTCAGGAACAGCGCCGACTCCTCGCATTTGCGCTTTTCCTCGGGCTTGCGCTTGTTGCCGGCCTCGTTGTAATGGTAGCGGCAATCCCATAGTTTGTCGATGCGGATGCTGTTTTTCTTCTCCAGCGCCTTGGCGCCTTTCTTGACGGCCTGAATCTGGCGACGGATATTCTCGTTCTTCTCGATTTTCTCAAACAGCGCATCCTTGGTCTCCGGCGTCTTGTAGAGGATGCTCAGAATCGCCTGCTTGATTTCGGCGACCAGTTCCGAACGGTTGGGCAGACTGCCCAGTTTGTTCTTGGTCTGCGACTCGAACACCGGGTCTTGCATCTTGATGGCGATTGCTCCGACAATGCCAGCCCGGATGTCGTCACTTTCCACGGCCTTGGGAGCCAGCATCTCCTTCAGGGCGCTGGCAACGCCTTCCTTGAAGGCGGAAAGATGCAGACCGCCATCGCTGGTGAACTGCGTGTTGACAAAGGAAAAGTAACTCTCGGAGAAGTTCTCCGTGGAATGGCAAAAGGCAAACTCCAGGCTGTCCGATTTGTAGTGGACGATTGGATACAGCCTGGTTCCCTCCTTGATCTTAGACTCCAGCAAGTCGACAAGACCGCGCCGCGAATAGAATTTCTCGCCGTTGCAGACAATGCTCAGGCCGTTGTTCAGCCAGGCGTAATGCTGCATCCGCCGACGCACATATTCCGGGTCGAAATGATATTCGGGGAAGATATGCCGCGAAGGCTGGAAGGTTATTTCCGTGCCATTAGGCACCGGCTCGGGACAATCGACAATCTCCTCGCTCTCCAGGATTCCCTCCTGGAAGCGCACAATCGCCATCTTGTTGTCGCGCCATGATTTAACCACAAACAGCGAAGACAGGAAATTTACGGCCTTCACGCCAACGCCGTTCTGCCCGATGGAACTGGAAAAGGCGCGTCCCACGCCATCCTCTCCAGTCAAAAACTTGCCTCCTGTGTTTATTTTGGAGACGCAATCCCGCACTCTGTTCAAGGGGATACCGCGTCCATAGTCGCGCACCGTCACCAGCCCTTCGGGGGTTATGGTGATTTCCACCTTCCGCCCCGCGCCCATCACGAACTCGTCAATGCAGTTGTCAACGACTTCCTTGAGCAGGACGTAGATGCCGTCCTCGTAGTGGTCGCCGTTGCCGAGGCAGCCGATGTACATTCCGGGGCGCATACGGATATGCTCCACCGGATCCAGGGTACGGATTTTATCGGAATCGTAAGCCGCCAGGTCGGCCTGGTTATTCTGCGAAGTCAGAAGGTCGTCAGTCTGTTCGGGGATATCTGCCATGTCATCTTAAATATCGTCAAAGTCATCGACATCAAGGAGCTTGCTGTTGTTCCGGCGTCCGCGACGGCCTCTGGGCTGCTCATCCTCGGCCGCGTCGAGTTCATCGAAATCGTCCTCGAAATCATCCTCGAAGTCGTCTTCCTCGAAATCGTCGTTCTCCTCGCTGTCCTCAAATTCCATATCACCATCCAATTCATCCTCGAAATCATCGAAAAGCGTCGAGGTAATGACCAGCTGCCCGCATTCAGGGCAAAGTCCGTCCTCTTTCTCGACTTCGCTCATGGGAACCTTACATTCGCAATTCGGGCATTTGATGGTTTCTCTTGCCATTTCATTCTCTCCTTCTGAAATTGGAACGCTGTCTTGCGCCGGAAATCCCACATCCAGACGCGGCGTTGCCTAAAGATATACCATCCTCCAGATTTTGCTCACGCGCAAAAGCATTTTTTTTGCGTTTTTCTGATTTTTCTTGCGCGGCAGCATTATTCCCTAGCCTTTTACACTGGCAAAAAGCGGTAGAAGGGGAGGCTTCCCTTCCGGGCTTAATCAATTTCGCCTTTCTTGACCTTATTGCGGAACTCCATCAGGAAAGTCGCGTTGGCGGGCGTGTCTTTAATCCAGCGAATCAGCGTCTCCATGGCGTCCTCAGGACTGTTCTTGTATTCGCATAAGCCACGGCGCAACAGCCAGATCAGTTCCAGTTCGTCCGGATTAACCATCAGTTCCTCGCGCCTGGTGCCGCTCAATTCCACGTTGATGGCGGGATAGATGCGCTTGTCGGCAACATAGCGGTCAAGCCGCAGTTCCATGTTGCCGGTGCCTTTGAACTCCTCGAAGATGACCTCATCCATGCGGCTGCCGGTATCGACCAAAGCCGTCGCCAGGATGGTCAGACTGCCGCCATTTTCGGTATTGCGGGCCGCGCCAAAGAAATGCTTCGGCTTGTGGAGGGCCGTGGAATCGACGCCGCCGGAGAGGATTCGTCCGGAATGGGGAGCCAGCGTGTTGTAGGCGCGGGCCAGACGCGTGATACTGTCAAGCAGGATGACTACATTCTTGCCCATTTCGACCATGCGCTTGGCCTTCTCGATGACGATTTCCGCCACCTGGACATGCCGTTCCGGCGATTCGTCAAAGGTGGAACTGACGATTTCCGCATTGACATTGCGCTTCATGTCCGTGACTTCCTCGGGGCGCTCGTCAATCAGCAGGCCGATCAGGGTGATGTCCTTGTTGTTGGCCATGATGCTGTTGGCGATTTTTTGCAGGATGACTGTCTTGCCGGTGCGCGGAGGGGCCACAATCAGACCGCGCTGACCGAACCCGATGGGCGTGACCATGTCGATGATGCGCGTGGACAGTTCCTTCGGGTCATGCTCCAGGAGGATTCGCTTCGTGGGAAAGTACGGTGTCAGATTCTCGAAAGCGATGGTCGGCTTGCGCTCCTCTGGGGTCTGGTCATTGATGGATTCGATTTTGACCATGGCCAGCACCATGCCGTTCTTGTCGTTCATCTGCTTGACCTGCCCCAGGATAGTATCGCCAGTACGCAGTTGCAGTTTGCGAATCTGCAAAGGACTGACATAGATGTCCTCCGGGCACGGCTGGTAGTTGGAACTGGAACTGCGCAGATATCCATGACCGCCCTTGGGCGCGACCTCAAGGACACCGCCACCGAAAATCACGCCGTTCTTGTCAAAATTCAGAGATTTCAGAATCTCGAAAAGTACCTCATGGCGCGACAGATAGGCTCCGCAGTTGATTTTCAGGGCATCGGCCAGGGCATAGAGTTTCTCGATGTCCAGTTCGCGCAGCGTATTGAGATTGGCCGCCTCCGTTCCCAGCTTCTCTGCCAGCACGGCGTTGATGTCGTTTTCGGAAACCGCCCCGCTCTCCAGTTCCGGAAATTCTTCGAAATCGATGGGAGCGCTTTTCCGCTCTGTCGCTGCCTCACCGCGGAGACGGCGATTCTTGCGGTGCTTCTTCAACTTCGAGTCCTTGCTGAACAAGCCGGCAGGAATGAGACCATCCGGCAGCGAAGCTGACGAATTGCGGGGAATGTCCGTGAGCTCCTTGTGCGCCTCGTGCTTTCCAGGGAACAGCCGGCTGGTCGAATCAGCCTTCGGCTCGCTTCCTTCGGAACGTGGCAACGGCAGAGGTATCTTCACATCCTGCGGCTTGCCGCTCGACAGGCTGACCAGCCCCAGAGGCTTGACGCTTGGCTTCCGCACTTCCACTTCGGAATCAGGGCCCGCCACCTTGTCCTTGGTCGGTTCATCGTCTGTCTTGGGTTGGGGCAGCAAATCAAGGTCGCCGGTTTTCGAGCCCTCCGACGCCCCTGCCATGTCAGGCATGGGCAGGATCGGCGTCTCCGTCTCAGCCTTCTTGCGCCCGCGAGTGCGGGGCTTGGCTGCGGTCGCCTTGTTGTCCGTGGAGGTTGGTGCGTTCTGGAAATCCACGCTGCCCGTTGAAATTTCAGGATTTTCTTCTGGCTTCATGTTTTTTGTTGGGGTTGACTTGCCGCTGTCTGCGGCAATTGACATTTATATGGTCGTTATCAAATTACTAACATTTTATCACGCTTGGTGAAACTTCTGCTTCAGGACTCCCAAAAGTTCCGCACACTGCTCATCCAGGCTTTCCCAGGTGCAGGAGGTCACAATGCCGTAGTCGGCGCGAGTCAGTTTCTCGTCCGCCGACAACTGCGTCCGCAGGCGAGCGGCAATCTCCTCATCGCTCCAGCCACGGAAGCGCAAGCGTTCGCGCTGGACTTCCGAGGGGCACCAGGTCGCCACCACAGCATCGAAGCCGTCCAGCCAGCCGAGTTCAAACAGAAGCGGCACGGCGCAGAAGCAGAATTGCCGTGGATTCAGGCGTCCGCGTCGCAAGATTTCCCCCCGTATCAGGGGATGGAGAAGGTTATTGAGCCAGTCCAGTTCCGCTGGCTGGGCGAAGACTATTCTGGCAACGGCCTGGCGATTGACGCTGCCGTCCGCCGCCAGTATCTCGCGTCCCCAGCGTTCTGTCATCTGCTGCCACGCACAAGTTTCTGGCAGATACATTTCGTGGGCGAGCTCATCGGCATCGAGCGTCAGACACCCTGATTGTTGGAAACGGGCCAGCACGGTTGTCTTTCCGCAACCGATGCCTCCTGTCACTGCTATCAAAGGCATGAAGACACCTTGGTCAAAGGGATGGCAAATTGAAAGACATGCTTAATCTTCAGTCCAATCTGCCGAGGTAGGGAATCATGGCTTGATTGTCATAGCCAGGATTCGAGGAAACGCGACTTCAATATCAACTTATTTTTCGCGCGAACAATAATATATTGCCCAAACGCGATTTTTGCAAAGAAAAAGCCTTTTCGCCAAGGGCAAGGGGAAAACCAGGACATAAAAAACACTTTTTTGCCTGGCACACGGAGATTTTTTGCCTGGCACAGGCTATATTCTTCCTGTGACCAAATCAACCGCCCCGGCCGACACGAAAATGGCAACCCCGCCAGGATTCGAACCTAGACTAACTGGACCAAAACCAGTTGTGCTACCATTACACCACGGGGTCTTTCGGCAATTTCTATAACATAATCCCTCAACTCGCCAATTTCAACTCGAAACAGACAGCCATGCGCTTCCGCCCCTGCCTAGACCTGCATAACGGACACGTCGTCCAAATCATCGGCGCCACCCTGGACAAGACCCCGGGACACGGTCCTGACACGAACTACGTGTCCGCAATGCCCCCCGCCTACTATGCGAAAATGTATCAGCGCGACGGACTGACCGGCGGCCATGTCATCATGCTGGGACCAGGCAACGAGGCCGCTGCCCGCGAGGCCCTCGCCGCCGCCCCGGGAATCCTCCAGGTCGGAGGCGGAATCCGGCCAGACAATGCCCGCGCCTGGCTCGACGCCGGCGCCGCCCAGGTCATCGTCACTTCCTGGCTTTTCGAGAATGGCGACTTCAGCCTCGCCCGCCTGCAAGCCCTCACCGCTGTCGTCAAGCCAGAAGAACTTGTCCTGGACCTGAGCTGCCGCCGTTGTGACGACGGCTTGTACCATGTGACCTGCGACCGCTGGCGGCGCGACACCAGCCTGACAATGACCCCCGAACATATCCGCATGCTGGAAGACTGCTGCGCCGAATTTCTCGTCCACGCCGTCGAGGTGGAGGGTCTTCAATCGGGCATCGACCTGCCGCTCGTCCAAGACCTGGCCCGCCTCTGCAACCGCCCCGTGACCTACGCCGGCGGCATCCGCTCCGTGGACGACATCCGCGCCATCGACGAGGCCGGCCAAGGCAAAATCAACTATACGGTCGGCAGTGCCCTCGACATTTTCGGCGGCAAATTCCTTCGCTACGCAGACCTGGTGGAATATGACCGGCAACAGCGTTGAACATTGGCCCAGCCAGCAACACGGACTGGCCGCACTCCTGCTTGAGCGACGGTGGGTTCTGTACATTCTTTCTCTGCTCCTGACCGTCGGCATCCTGCCCGCCAGTGGCCGACAGGACGCCGTCCCCGCGCCACTGGGCACCCCGCTGTTCCTGGCCGATTTCTACGACACTATCCTGCCTACAACGGAAATACCTGCCTCAGATTTTCACCAGGACGACATAGTTTCCTCGCGCTCGGTGATGCCACCGGAGGCTGTTCCAGCCTCCAACCCCTCCCCGCCGCCAATCATCGTTCCTGCCCCGCCCCGGATTCCCGCATCGGCAATCTTGCTGCTGTACTGCTTTGCATTTCTGGGGGTTCTAGGGTTATTCTGGTGCAGAATCGTCTATGCCTTGCGATACGGCCTCCTCTGGCTGAATCTCCGTTGCCGTCACGACTCGCCCGCTGCCCTGCTCAACCAGGCCCGCCAACTTTACGGCATGCCCCCCGGAACTACCGCCGAGGAACTTCTCCTTGGGCCAGCGGGTGGCAACAAACTCCTGGCCCAGCGCCTCAAGGAATACCAAGATGGATTTTCCCCTCGATGAATACCGCGAATGTCGCCTCTGTCCCCGCCAATGCCGCGTCAACCGCCTAGAAGGCCAACGTGGCTTCTGCGGCGAGACTGCCGACTGCCGTCTCTCCACCATCACCGCCCATTTCGGCGAAGAGCCCTGCCTGACCGGGCACCACGGTTCGGGCACGGTCTTCTTCTCGGGCTGCTCCTGCGGCTGCTTCTTCTGCCAGAACTACCAGATTTCCCAGGAGCATCTCGGCTCCGTCAGGACGGTCAGCGAGATTGTCCAGGACATCCTGGACATGCTGGCACACGGTGTCCACAATGTCAATTTCGTGACCCCTGACCACTGGTGGCCGCATGTCCGCGCCATCGCCAAGGCCCTGCGCGACCAAGGCGTAACCGTTCCCTTCGTCTGGAACAGTTCCGGCTACTCCCGCGCGGAAATGCTCGAAGAACAGTGCCAGCTAATCGACATCTTCCTCCCCGATTTCAAATTCGCCGATCCTGACCTGGCCCGCCACTGCATGGGCCGCGAAGATTATCCCGAGGTGGCTCTGCGCGGACTGGAGGTGCTTGTCAACCGTCTCGGCTTCCTCCGCCCCTGGGACGCGGACGGCGACATAACCGCCTCCCGCGGCGTCCTGGTCCGCCACCTTGTCCTGCCAGGGGAAGTCGAGAACAGTCTAAAGGCGCTGCATCTCTTGCACAACCATTTCGGCGACGGTTTGCCGCTTTCCGTCATGAGCCAGTTTCTGCCCACGCCGGAATGTCAGCGCCGCCAGACCTTCAACCGCCAGGTGACGAAAAGCGAATACGCGCAAGTCTGCGAGGCCGTCGCAGGACTCGGATTCCGCCATGTCTTCCTCCAGCCGGATGGCGGTGCCGATGATTTCATGCCAGACTTTCGGCAGGAACAACCATTTACCGGCAACATCCAGCCTTGACCAAACAGGAGACTACCATGCCACAGAATTTAGCAGGATTGACCGCCATCGTCACGGGCGCGGGAGGCGGCATCGGCCACGCCACAGCCGTCAAACTCGCCACCGAGGGCGTTAATGTCGTCCTGTTTGGCGGACATAACCTCGACAAACTAGACGCCACCCGCCAAGAGGTCGAAAAGCACTCCCAGTGCCTGGTGCTGCCCGGTGACCTCGCCGAAACAGCCGAATACCCCCAGATGCTCGCCCAGGTAGAAAAGACCTTCGGCGGTCTGGATATCCTCGTCAACAACGCCGGCCTGGCCCTCAACGAGCCGTTCGCCGACATCTCCGAGGAAACCTACGACCGCATCATGACCATCAATGTCCGCGTCCCCTTCTTCCTGACGCAAAAGTGCCTGCCGCTGCTCCGCAAATCCACCCGCGCCAGCATCATCAACATCGCCTCCGTCGTCTCCCATGCTGGATACCCGCGGCAAAGCGTCTACGTCGCCTCCAAGCACGCCCTGCTCGGCTTCACCAAAAGCCTTGCCGCCGAATGCTACCAGGACAACATCCGCGTACACGCCATCGCCCCCGGCGGCGTCTACACCGACATGGTCAAAATCTCCCGCCCAGACTTGACGCCAGACGGAATGATTCTCCCCGAAGACATCGCCGACCTCGTGCTTTTCTTCCTTGCCAACCGCTCCAACGCCGTCGTCGATGAAATCATCGTCCATCGCGTCAACAAACAGCCTTTCCTTGTCTGAACACCCTGTTCTTCCCAGTCAGCACCTGACCGCCGCTTGCGCCGTGGAAGATTGCGCAAAATGGCGCGGGAGGGCCGAGCGTCTGCTCGGCCAAGGTGCCCGTAGAAATGCGTGACACCGTCCGGGAGGGCGCGGCTCCGTCCGCGCCGCCGTGCCCGTGGGAAGGCATACCATTGGTGGTTGGGCGATGAGCCCTTCGCCGCCGCTGGTGTCCGCGAGAAGGTTAGCCACCGTCCGGTAGGGCGGCGAGCCCCTTCGCCGCCGCTGGTGCCCGTGAGAATGCGTGCCACCGTCCGGTAGGGCGGCGAGACCCTTCGCCGCCGCTGGTCCCTGTAGGAAGGTTAGCCCACCGACTTGTATCCTGCCATTTTCAAAGTCATCGAAAGTTACAAAAAATGTTGCATGCGCGTTGGTAACGCTCTTTTCTCCGAATCAGGCATTATATTTATTGGGTGGAGGGCGGGGGTGGTTTCCCCATAAGGTAAAGGCGCGGGGGCGGTGCGCGGCGTGACACGAGGCTGACGACGAGCGCCGAGCGAAACTGCCTATTTATCAAGTGCAATCCTTTGCTCGGACAGTGCCAAAATCTTTTCTCCCTTCATGGCGAAATTCCGCGATAGCAAAAAAGCGTCAGAATAACTACTGGAAATTTAGAATGTATCGATTATATTATTTTTTGTTGCTTGAAAGTTTGTGCAACTAAATCATGGTTAACCGCTTAACCTTAAGACACATGAAATTTCTTCCGTAACGCCAATCTGCCCTAACACGGCAGGTTTTCACCAACATCAACGAACTTTCCCAGCCGAGGCAGCATCTCCATGTTTCGCGCTGGGAATTTTCTTGACTTTTCCCATGCTCGCCCCTTCCCTTGCCCAATTTGCCGATCCCACCTCAGTGTCTGCGACGGTCATGTCCGTCGCGGTGATGCTGTTTGGCGGCTTTTTGGGGACGCGCATCACCAAGTTGCTGCATCTGCCGAATGTCACGGCGTACATCCTGGTTGGCGTGCTGTTAGGTCCCTGCTGTGCAAATCTCATTCCCCAATCCTTCATTGCGGGCACGGATTTCATTTCTGACATTGCCTTGGCCTTCATCGCCTTTTCCTCAGGCGAATTTTTCAAACTGGGGCTTCTGCGCGACAACGGGGCGAAACTGATTGTCATAACCGTCTTTGAATCCCTGGCCGCCACGCTCTTTGTCTTCCTGCTCTGCTTTTGCATCCTGCGCCTGGGGCTGCCCTTCTCCATCATCCTTGCCGCCCTCGCCTCGGCAACCGCCCCCGCCTCCACGATGATGACCATACGCCAGACGAACTCCCGAGGCGACTACGTGAACACCCTGCTGTCAGTCGTGGCACTAGATGATATCGTCAGCCTCATCGCCTTCTCCGTCGCCGTCTCCATATCCGTAGCCGCCATGGGCGGGCAAGTCAGCGCCCGTACCGTCACCAGGCCAATCTTGCTCAACATTGTGATGATTGCGGCTGGACTCTGCCTGGGCATCATCCTCAAGTGGCTTGTGACCTCCAAACGTTCCAAGGACAACCGCCTGATTGTCACGGTCGCGCTGCTGTTCGCCCTCTGCGGTCTGGGAGCGGCCCTGGACGTCTCGCCGCTACTGGCCTGCATGACTATGGGCATGGTCTACACCAACCTCGCCGACGACGAAGGCAAACTTTTCCGTCAAATCAACTACTTCTCGCCACCCATCCTGCTTTTGTTCTTCGTGCGTTCCGGCTTGCAGTTCCGCCTGGATTCCCTCGTTGACCTCGACAAGGCCCTGGCCGGAACCCCGCTCCTGGCCATCGGCGTCCTGTATTTCTTCGTGCGCATCCTGGGCAAATACGCAGGAGCCTGGGCTGGCTGCCTCTGCGCCCGCAAGCCGCATGAAGTCCGCGACTACCTGGGTCTGGCCCTGATTCCCCAGGCCGGTGTCGCCATCGGCTTGGCTGCCCTGGGCGCCCGCGTCATCGGGGGCGAAAACGGGGGGATTTTGCAGACCATCATCCTGTCTTCAAGCATCCTCTACGAACTCGTCGGCCCAGCCTGCGCCAAACTGGGACTGTACCTCTCCCATTCCTACGGCGAGGGGGCTTTGCCAGACGCGGCCCCCGCCCTGGCAACCAGAGAACTCTCGCTCAAGGAGCAGATGATGGCCATCCAGAACCGCCTGGCCCAGAAGGAGAATCCTCCAGTGATGACGGCGGAAGCCGCCTCGTCTTCCCTGAGGGACGAGCCTTTACCGTCTGAAGAAGACGAATACTACGCCATTCTTGACTATATGCGCCGTCACGGCAAATTCATCAACAGGAGATAATTGCCATGCCTCACAACTACATCGAAACGCTGCTCGGCGAGTGGTCACAGCAGCCCAACCACCTCGGCGCCATCATACTGCGCGTCGGACTGGCCATCGTCCTTTCCGCCATCATCGGCTGGGACCGTTCCAGCAAACGACACCCCGCAGGGCTTCGCACCTTCATTCTGGTGGGGATAACCTCCGTCTTCGCCGCCTTCTGCGATGAATACATGGTGACTTCTATGCAAGTGCGGGCAACCTTCCTCTCGGCCGCCGACCTCATCTGCCTGGCCACCATCAGCGGCAAGACCCTGCTGTTCAGTTCCAAGAACCAGTTGAAAGGGCTTACGACTTCCATCGGCCTGTTCACCGTTGCCGTGCTGTCCATCTGCATCGGCTTCGGCATGTACACCTACGCACTCATCGGCTTTGTGACGGCCATCGCCTGCATGGCCTGCCTGCCGACGCTGGAATCGTACTTGAAAGGAATATCCCCCCAGTTCGAGATACACCTGGAATTGAAGAGCCGCAACCAGCTCCTGGATTTCATCACCGCCATCCGCGAATTTGGCCTGCATCTGGACGACATAGAGTTCAATCCCGCCTATGCCAATACTGGCCTGGGCGTCTACACAGTCAAACTGACAGCCATCGGCCAGAATCTGCACAAGACCACCCACGACAAAATCCTCGAAGCCCTCGCCGCCCTGGACTGCGTTGCCTTCGTGGAAGAAATCAAGTAGGGAAAGTCTCCAATTCTCAATTCTCACGACACATTTTGCCTCTCCATACCCAAAGGTTTTCTTAGATGACCAGAAAAATCTCCCTAATGCTTGCCGTCTTCGCCACCGCGCTTGCCCAGGCAACCGTCAAGATTTCCCCTGTCGTCGAAATGCAATCGCCTGCACAAATGCCCATCCGAATCGGCGGTGGTGGCGGCATGTATCTTTTCGTAGATAACGGACAACTGAACCTGGAGATTTCCGCGGCCAGGACATCGGCCGTGCGCGTGGTTCTGTTTTCCCCTGACCGCGAACTGCTCGCAGACACTTGGTTCCCGCCGTCCTCCGACAATGCCCTCGTCGCCTCCAAACTCAATATCACCGGCACTGACCTGCCAGTAGGCATCTATTCTCTGCAAGTCAATTCCGTACAAGACCCCCTGGGCCTGCATTTCCACTGGGGATTCGCCACGGACTGCCGCAAATACGTAATTGAAAACACACGCGGACACCGTGACATGCGACATACGGAACCCATAACCCTCGGCTCGCCGGAAAAGAAGGGACGCCTCTTCTTCCCCGTCCAGCGCCAGGCCTTCACCGCCGAGTTCACTGAAGCCGTGCCCAATTCAGTCATCCGCCTGCTCGACAACGGTGGCAAGGCAATTGCCATGACCACAGTCAATGATGGCGGCAAGGCGAGACTGGCCATGCCGGAAGACAGCAGCCGCAACGGGCTCTGGGCCCTGGAGTTCGACAAATTCCAGGCCATCGTCGAACTCGACGAGCTCACCAGGTGGGAAAAGGTCAAGGGCGGCGAGGACAGTTCCGAACTGTGCCATTGGACGAACGACGGCGAGTCCTGGTTCGAGTTCGGCGTCGTCCGCAAGATGCTCCGCCCGTTTGTCAAGAGTGTCAATCTCGCCCAGGATTGCGACCTGGAGTTTTCGCAGTTCAACTACGACAGCGCAAAGCCCCTGGAAGTGACCCTCGCCATCGAATACCCCGAAGGTGAAATCCCCTTCCTCACGCTTGACAAAACCGCTGTGACGATTCCCCCGCAGACCTCTGTTCCGCTCAAGGTCAAATGCCTCGCCCCCGCCCCCGGTGAGACCCGCACGGCCAGAATCCGTGCGACAGCGAGGGGCGTCTCTTCCTTCTCAACTGTCAAAGTCACCAACGACGATGTGCGCAAATCCACCTTGCTGGCCACTCCGCATCTCGTCATGCCCTACCGCAATCCCAGCGACCTGGTGCCAGCCCTGACCCCGGACCGCGAAATTCCCTCGGGCGAGCCGTATTTCGACAAGAATGGCAAGGCCTACTGCAACAACTATTTCAACACCTGGTACAAGGAAAACGGTGCCTGGTACAAGTCCACCATGGCGGACGGAAGTCCCGTACCGCGCACTCTGTCCAGCAAAATCGGCTTCGACCAGGACAACCGCCCGTATCTCGTCGCCAAATACAACGATGCCATTTCCCTGCTCTGGAGCAATGACGGCGGCAAGACATTCCAGGCCGTTCCCCTGCCCGTTCCCGCGACTTTCGCCGACCTCGAGGTTTTCACGGGGCACAATCCCGCCAACTATCCGCCGCCCGTTGTCGCCTATTTCAAGACCTCCGGGCGCACGGCGGAGAGCTTCTGGCGCGAAACCAACCGCATGACCCTGCTCCTGCCGAAAATCCAGGACGACAAACTCGTCTTCGCCAAGGCCGTCCCGCTGACCGACCTGAGCATCGGCATCTCCGTCCATTCCGGCATGGCGCACAGCGTCGTGTCCGTCGCCGAGAAGGTTCATGTCATCTGGGGCGAAGCCTCTGACCCCAAGGACAAATCCATCATCGGCGTCCCCACCTACGTTGCCACCTACGACCGGCAGACCGACGAATTGACAAGCCCTGCGCTCGTCGGCTACGGTCCGCCCGCCAACGACGTCCACAACACGCCGTCCATCGTCGCCGACAGCCAGGGGTACCTCCACGCC
>Ga0310786_10005145_pt1 | contig 17884 bp, 14 predicted proteins | sample AusTroGonzalo_MG_FD_203881 | JGI IMG/M metagenome (GOLD analysis project Ga0310786, IMG submission 203881) | Bovine rumen microbial communities from tropical cattle in Woodstock, Queensland, Australia - Gonzalo_03 (v2) (version 2) | ecosystem: Host-associated > Mammals > Digestive system >... | reverse complement strand
GGCTCATGCGCATTCCGCTGTATGGCGACCGCCTCTTGAAGGGCCTCGACAAGCTCGACTGGCCGCAGGGCGTGAAGGACATGCAGAAGAACTGGATCGGCAAGAGCTTCGGTGCCGAAGTGGATTTCCCCATTGCCGATGCCGAAGGCAAGCCGACGGCCAAGAACCTCCGCGTCTACACGACCCGTTGCGATACGCTGTTCGGTGCGACCTACATGGTGGTGGCTCCGGAACACGCCATGGTGCCGGAACTCACGACCGCCGAACAGAAGGCTGCCGTGGAAGAATATGTGCATGCCGCCGCTCTCAAGAGCGACCTCGACCGTACGGAACTCGCTAAGGAAAAGACCGGCGTGTTCACCGGTTCCTATGCCGTGAACCCGCTCACCGGCACGAAGATTCCGGTGTGGGTTGCCGACTACGTTCTGACCGGCTATGGCACGGGCGCTATCATGGCTGTGCCTGCTCACGATACTCGTGACTTCGACTTTGCAAAGAAGTTTAATTTGCCCGTCATCTGCATCATGGAACCCGATGCAAGCTGCCCCGAAGATGTTCGCCCGAAGGTTCTCGCTGGCGAAGCTTGCTGGGCTGCCGACGGCACTTACATTAACAGCGAAAATGCAACCCTTTGCCTGAACGGCCTCAACAAGAAGCAGGGTATTGCCAAGGTCATCGAATGGCTCGAAGCCAACAAGATCGGTAAGGCCACGGTGAACTACAAGCTCCGCGACTGGCTCTTCAGCCGTCAGCGCTACTGGGGTGAACCGTTCCCGATTATTCACTGGGAAGATGGCGAAATCTCTACGGTGGACGATGCCGAACTTCCGGTGCTCCTGCCGGAACTCAAGGACTACAAGCCGGGTGACGGCGGACAGTCTCCGCTCGCCAATGCCACCGAATGGCTCCAGGTGACCGACAAGAACGGCCGCAAGGGTATCCGCGAAACGAACACCATGCCGCAGTGGGCGGGTAGCTGCTGGTATTACCTCCGCTACATCGATGCTTGCAACGGTGATGCCTTCCTCGCCAAGGAACTCGAAAAGTACTGGATGCCGGTGGACCTCTACGTGGGTGGTGCCGAACACGCCGTGCTTCACTTGCTTTACAGCCGCTTCTGGCACAAGGTCTTGTTCGACCTGGGTCTCGTCTCTACCGACGAACCGTTCCAGAAACTCTTCAACCAGGGCATGATTCTCGCCTTTGCTTACGAAGATGCCGCTGGCTCCAAGGTCCCCACCGACGAAGTCGAAGAAAAGAACGGCAAGTTCTTCAAGAAGGGTACCGACATCGAGCTCAAGCAGATTGTGGCCAAGATGAGTAAGTCCCTGAAAAACGTCGTGAACCCGGATGACGTTGTCCGCGACTACGGTGCCGATAGCCTCCGCCTGTACGAAATGTTCATGGGCCCGCTCGACGCCGTGAAGCCGTGGCAGACCAAGGGTATCGAAGGTATGAACCGCTTCCTCGGCCGTGCCTGGCGCTCCGTGGTGGGCGATTCTGACGAAGCCCCGGTCTTTGTGGATGAGACCGCTCCGGAAGCCATCGAGAAGGTGATGCACCAGACGGTCATCAAGGTCACAAGCGACATCGAAAACATGAGCTTCAACACCGCCATCAGCCAGTTGATGATTTTCAACAACGAAATGATGAAGATGGACAAGCGCTACCGCGAACCGTGCGAAACCTTCGTGAAGTTGCTGCACCCGTTTGCCCCGCATATCGCCGAAGAAATGTGGAGCATCCTCGGTCACAACGAATCGCTCACGAACGTCGCCTGGCCGGAAGCCGACCACTCCAAGGCTGTGGAAAACACCGTGGAAGTCGTGTTCCAGGTGAACGGCAAGGTCCGCGCCAAGGCCTCTGTTGCCAAGGACATGGACAAGGCCGCCCTCGAAAAGCTCGCTATGGAAAATGATAGAATGAAAGAGTTCATGAACGGCAAGACCGTCGTGAAGTCCATCGTGGTCCCGGGCAAGCTCGTGAATATCGTGGTGAAGTAACTAGAGTGTCATCCTGACCCTGAACTTGTTTCAGGGGAAGGATTAAATGATTTATAAAAGACCGTAGCCTAACCGCTGCGGTCTTTTTTATCGAAAAAAATTCTTAGCAAGACGGCACAATAAATACGTGCCAGGAACCTTCGTCCTTCCCTTTTTCGACATAGTGCTTGTCGATTAGGGTCTGTACTAGCTTCTTGACAGATGTCGGCTGTAAGCCGAGTTTACGTTGTATGTCGGCCAGCGTCAACACGGGTTCGCTTTGCATCATGTTCAAGATTTTTCCGTAGTTCGGTGTGCGGAACTCAATACACTCGCCATCGTACCACCAGAGATTTTCTCCGCGCTTGGTCACGAATAAAACATCCGCGTAGACTTCTTGAGCAACTATGTTACGGAAGTATCGAAGGAAAGGGCTGATGGCTTGAATCGATGCCCTTGCTCCGTCGCTTGGATTGACCCCGACAGCCAAATCTGTTGAGTGCAATGCTTCCAGATATTCCGTTTTTTTGCGACTCCGAATGACAATCATCGGAATGTCGTGCTTTGCCAAGATATAGTTCACCAGCAATCGTGCAATACGTCCGTTTCCGTCTTCGAACGGGTGGATTCGAATATAACGGTAATGGAACAGCGCCGCCAATTCTATAGGCGAGAGCTTTCCCTCTTTTTCAGCCTCGTTGTACCAATCAACAAGATCGGTCATCAGGGCGGGAGTCTCTTCTGGTGACGCATATTCGAACCTGTCGCCGTAGCGAGTGATGACGCTGTTCGGGCGCGTCTTGTACTGCCCAGCGTGAACCGTGTATCCGATTTGCATCCCGTCGGGCAGGGTGCGGTGAACTTCGTAATCTTCGCGCAAAAGAGTTCGGTGCAGACCTCGAATAAAGTTTTGAGTGAGCGGAGATTCCTTGATACGGGATTCCGCTTCCATCATCTTGAGAGATACTTCACTTGCGACCATCTCCTGCACGCTTCTTACGTTCGCTTCGCCAATGACCTTTCCGAAGAGCAGAAGAATTTCGGTCTGCCCGTAGGTGAGCGTGTTGCCCTCGATATGGTTGCTGTTGTAGTTGAAATCCACCGAAAAACGGCGGGCAAGCCTTGCCTTGTCGTCGTCGGAAATAGGCTGGATTTTACGCCATGCATCGAGTGCCTTGTCTAGGGTCAGGTATCTCATATCCATAAATATAACCAAAATATTGCTAAAAAGGTAGTGTAATACAGCCCTTTTTGATAACATTTTTGATAAAAATGGCTGAAAAGCTCCTTTTTACCCTCCGCAGAACGCGAACGACGCCACAATCCCCACGATAATCAGGAACGGCACAATTGGGGGTCACCCCGAAAAGGGCCAAAATTCCCAATACTATAAGGAATGTCGTCAGCATAGAACCTCGCCCTTACAAATATACATACCGTAATTGTCAGATTATGACAATTGGGTGTTTGTGATTTTTGAGGGGGAGGAATCCCCCTAGCTCCAGCCCTGGAGGGGCTTCTGCGCACCCCCACTGCGGGGACACCCCGCAACGCCCCATAGCCGGTCAAAATCGGCTTTTTTGCGATTTTGTCGGGCTGCACCGGCCCGGCGACATGTTTTGACAGCGGAATAATCTATATTTCGTTGCAAATAGAGTTTTTGCTCTTGTTCTCCTCTTGAAAACTAGACACTTTCACGAACAAGGAGAATAAGGCGAACGCTCACGTCTGCGACTGGTTTCGGCCCGCCGCATCGTTTTGCTACATGGTTTATTCTGTATAGGATTGCCGTAAAAGCATGACGGCCTTTTGGGGCGTGAGTTGTTTGTGCTTATTTTGTTCGGGCAGTCTAGGCCTTCAAGAGGTAAGTGCATTCAACTCCACGCCTTTTTTGTTTTTAGAAAATGCATGGAAGTGTCTACAAGAACGGGAGTGAATGCTCGTTGAGTATCGCTCTTGTTCTTCTCTTGAAAACTAGACACTTTCACGAACAGAAAGAATAAGACAATTGCTCGCAAACCGCCCGTGAAGGCCACGGGTGTATTGTATCCTGGGCGTACTGTATCCGCTCGGGATGGTGGCGCGTGGAGCGCCATCGCGGGTCGTTGTGTTCTTTTTGAAAATGTCGCGCTTTCGGGCGAGGAGTAGCAATGCTCCTCGCCTTTTCTTTTGCCCGCTAAGCGGCTTCCTGAAACAAGGCCCGGCGCATCGCTCCTGGGAGAGTGAACTCGTTCACTTTCAACACGGAGCGTGTAATGCTATTGAAATTAAAAAGTCCGACCGATGCAATCTCAAAGCATTCGTTTGCTCACTCCTCACAGATCAAAAGTGATGCACAGGAATGAGAAAGAGTACAAAACATAATCAAAGTGAGATACCCCGCATTCAGTTAATGAATGGAGATTGCTTGCGTCTTTTGGCAAAAATTCCCGAACAAAGCGTTGATTTGATATTGACCGATCCTCCGTATAATCTTGGCTTATTCATGAAAAAAAGAGCCACGAATTTACAAAAAATGCGTGAGAATTTTTTTGGAGCTGCAAATTGGGATAATCTTGATTATGAAACATGGAAAACATCTTTAGATGAATTCTTTAAAGCAGCTGCAAAGAGCCTGAAAAAAGGCGGCTCTCTAGTCGTCTTTATGGCAATCATTAAAGTTGAAACAGTCATAGCCATTGCGGAAAAAAACGGCTTTTATTACAAGACAACAGGCATTTGGCACAAGTTAAATCCCATGCCTCGAAATATGAATCTTCATTTTGTCAACTCGACAGAATCTTGGATTTACTTCACATACCAATCACATACCGGAACCTTCAATAACAATGGTTCAGTCGTCCATGATTTTGTAGAAACCTCGCTTACGACGGGAAATGAAAAGAAAAAAGGGAAACACCCTACGCAAAAACCAGTGCAATTAATGAAACATTTTGTTCGACTACTGTCAAATGAGAATGATGTCGTATTGGATCCGTTTATGGGAAGTGGATCAACTGGTGTGGCGGCTTTAGAAGCAAATCGAAAATTCATTGGTATGGAACTTAATCCCGAATATTTCGCCATAGCAGAAAATCGCATTAAGGAGGTTCTTGTATGAAAAAGAAAGAACTCAAAGTTGTTGATTTATTTGCTGGCGTGGGTGGTTTATCACTTGGTTTTGAAATGCTTGGAGCAAAGACGGTTCTGGCAAATGAATTTGATGCAGATATTGCAAAGTCGTATCAAAAGAACCGTCCAAATGTAAAAATGCTTGTGGAAGACATAACAAAACTGGATTTGAAAGAAACTTTTGAACCATATAGGTCCAAAGTTGATGTTGTTGTCGGTGGTCCTCCATGTCAGGGATTTTCACAGAAAGGTCAAAGAAAATCTATCAACGATGAAAGAAATTTTCTGTTCCGTTATTATGTAGAAGTAGTCAAATTACTACAGCCGAAATATTTTGTGATGGAGAATGTTCCGAATTTGTTAACAACGGAAAATGGATTTTTTAAGGATGAAATAACATCGCTGTTTAATCAACTTGGTTATACAATCAATCCGATGGTTTTGAACGCTGCAGATTATGGAGTTCCTCAAAATAGGCATCGTGCAGTGATTATAGGGAAAAAAGGCTCAGAAAAAGTCAAAATGTTAAAGCCCTTAAAAAAGCAAACTACCGCATGGGAAGCAATTAGTGATTTAGCTTTTTTGGAATCTGGAGAAGGTGATTTTAAGCAAGAATATTTGATGGCTGCGGAAACAGATTATCAAAAGCAAATGAGAAAAAAATCATCACAGTTGTTTAATCATTGTGTCACAGCGCATTCGGTGGATGCAATAAAAAAGTTGAAATTGATTCCTCCAGAAAAGGGTAAAGAGTTTTTGCCTAAAAAGATGCTGACAAAATCTATTTATAGCGGAACTTGGTCTAGGATTGAAAAGGACAAAGTCTCCGTAACTATAACGACGAGATTTGACACTCCTTCGTCAGGACGTTTTTCGCATCCGTATTTGAACAGAGCGATAACTGTTCGTGAGGCTGCTAGATTGCAATCTTTCCCAGATGACTTTGTTTTTTATGGCAATAAAAGTTCTCAAATGAAACAGGTGGGAAATGCCGTTCCTCCGCTATTGGCAAAGGCGATTGCACAAGCAATTTATAACGACATGGAGAAGAAATCATGAGCAAGTATCCTGAAAATGTCACATCATTTACTCCCATTGAACTCAAGTTGGGAATAAAATCTTCATTGCCAAATGCAAAGCAGGCTATAGCGCTCATTTACCTTCTTTGGAAGATAAATCCTGCGCAAGCTGAATGCGATTACTCTTTAGAAACTGCTACTAATTTGGTTCCGTCAGACGGGATGCTTGATTCAATTAAGGAGTTTTTGACCCAAAATGGGATAAATTTTAATTCCAATACATTGTCAGAAAAAACAAAGCAAAATCCTTTATTTTCATCCCAAATAGAACACTTGAATGTCGCATTTGAACTTATTTGGAAATTGAGCCATTTTGATTTTGTTGGAAATATGCCGTTTAGTGCAGAGCGGTCTGGTGGAAAAAGGTATGCAAAAAAGATTTTGTTTACTGCAAACATTGATATTCTTGACGCAACAATAGAATCAAATAAGAGTGAATACTTGCGTGTAATTTATAGCTGGCTTGTTGAGGAAGATGTCGCTGCAAATCAAAAGAAATATGAAGAGTTGCTAACGCGTTTATTAACTTGCTTTTCGGAGGATGCATATTTTCAGATAAGGAACAACGCATCAAATATTCTTTTCCGAAACTTTGAAATGTACAAGACTATTTTGTCGGATTCTTCTGCGATATTAGATGGCGAAAAATCAAATAATGGTCCTTTACGAATTTTGTGTAGTTCCTTAAAAGAAGGTCTTAATAATTACGTCGTAAATGCAAAAGAAGATGGAAAAAATGTTGCAAAACGCAATGGTTTGATTTCTGAAAATGAGTTGTCTGCATATTGTAGCAGAGTTGAAAATTTGCTAAAAGCATCAAATAGAAAGATTGAAGAAATTGATAATGGGGATGGTGTAAGTCCTGATGAGAATGAAAAACGAAAAGGGCTTCCTCGCCAAATTATCTATTTTGGCGCTCCTGGGACGGGAAAGAGTTTTTCTCTGAACAAAAAATCTGAAGAATTTGATAAACAAGAAATTTCTGCTGGAGATAAACTTCCGAACGAAGGTGCTATAAAAGCGGAAGTCAAAGCTGCTTTAGCACAAAGAGGCCGGAAGTTGACTCTGCTAAATGCAATTGGCTTTAAGTATGCTGATCTTTGGAATGCGAAAAATAAAAAAGAAATTGCTGATTTTTGTAATATTGAAATTGAAAGAACTGATGAAGTGTATGTTGGCGCTGCAGCTCGTACCCTTGTTGAAAATGTGCTAAATAAGTTAACAGAGCCTGAAAAATATAATGAAGACTTTATCAAGGATCTGATAAAAAATGAAGATGACAAATATGGTGAAGTTGACATTCTTAAGTGGGCTAACGCCATTGGATATAAATATGGAAGTGCCGAATTTTTATCAAAGAAAACATTGGATGAACTAAAGAGCGAATACAATTTAAGTACATCCCAAAAATGGTGGCTTTATCGAGGAATCCAAGCTGCTCAAATCAATAATGAGGAACAGGATGAAGAATTAGATAATGGCTTTGTTGAGCGTGTGACATTTCATCCGAATTACAGTTACGCACAATTTGTTGGGACGTATAAACCTGTTGCAAAAGAACCGGAAAAAGATGGCGAGACGGAATCTATTTCTTATGAATTCATTCCTGGTCCTTTTATGCGGATTTATAAGAAGGCTTTGAAAAATCCAAAGAAAGATTATTTGCTGATTATTGAAGAAATTAACCGTGCAAATGTTGCTGCTGTTTTTGGCGATATATTTCAGCTTCTTGATAGAAAAAATGGTGAAAGCGAATTTCCTGTAGATGCAAGCAAAGATGTTCGCGATTATTTGTTGAAAAATGGAATAGCGGAATGTAGTAAACTCAAAATTCCCAAAAATATGTACATTTGGGCGACGATGAACAGTGCCGACCAAGGAGTTTTTCCAATGGATACGGCATTCAAACGCCGTTGGGAATTTGAATACATCGGCATTAATGCAAAACAGGATGAATTGGTTTATGATGACAAGTCGCCAATCCTTGTCCCAATTCCGTCAGAGAATGGTACAGAAAAGACTGCTAAAGGTTTGTCGTATAGCCTAATTGAATGGAATAAATTGCGAATGGCAATCAATGCAAAGTTGTCTAGTATTCCCTCAGTCAATGAAGATAAATTGCTTGGTCCTTTCTTTATCGGTCGTGAGAAATTACTCAATGCCATAAATGATCCTGACGATTTTGTCAAGACATTCAAGAGTAAGGTTATTATGTACCTATACGAGGATGTCGTTAAGATTTCTCCTACTAAGTTATTCAAGGAATGTGGCGACCATCCTAAGTATTCGGACATCTGTACAACATTCAATAAAAAGGGTGAGAAAATTTTTGGCTGCACCTTAGATGATATTGCCAAGATTGATGAACAGAAATAAGAGACTGTTTGATGAATGAAGTCGTCTCGCCATTTTTTCGTGAAGGTCGTCATTATTCTTATGACGATATTAAAAAGGCGTTTCGATTGGATGATGACGTCCAGGCGAAAAAGCGGATTAACACACTCAAACGCTTCAATGTCCTAAAACAAGTTCGAGCAGAAAAACCGGATTATTCCGAGCTTTCTGATTTAGATCTTGCTACGGGCGATGTTCCAGAGGATTCAGCGGGTTATTGCTATCAATTTACATTTGTCGGAGTTATCCTGCTTGGGAATGTGCTTATAAAGTGCTATCCCAAATATCTTGATATAAATGATTCCCAAAAACAGTTTGATGAACTAAAAACTGTCCTAAAGGTTATTGAAACGTTCAATGCCAAAGAACAAGTGATAAACTTGTATAATGGAAACGAAGAAGACAAGACCTTCAATAAGTTAGTCGTTTCTTTGCACATTCTCCGGGATTATCTTGAAAATGGCCTGTATTCAACACAGCAAGAGGTCGTGCAACTGAACGGTGATGGTGAAATATTATGGGATAAAACAATTAACGAGACTTTTGCTTTTATAAAGAACAAAACCCCATATTACCTAAACTATTATACTGTTGACAATACGGAGAACGATTTTGATTATATCCGTAGAATTCATGAAGCAATAGTAACGGAATGCTCCAAAATGCTGAAGCAATATGGAATGATAGATTTGTTCAATTTGCAAGAAGCTGAGCTATCGGAACAAAGTCTTGATGATTTTGGTGATGGAGGTTACATAAAGTATCGTCTTGAAACGGAAATTAAAAAACAGTTCGTAACTCGAAAGCAAAATCTGCTGAAAACTCTTTATACGTATATTTCAGAGAGTCGGTCAAGTGAATCTGAAAACGAATTTAGCCTGTATGGAACGAATTCTTTCCATTCAATTTGGGAAAAGGCTTGTGGAAAGATTTTTGGCAACGAATATAAATCTCTAAAAAATGAAATTCCTCAACCTCAATGGTATTTGGAAGATTCGCCAAAGCCGATGCCAACGGAAACATTGATTCCAGACATTGTGACAAAATGTAATCTTGATGAATACAATGAAGTATTTTGCATTTTGGATGGAAAGTATTACTTGGTTCATACGGAAGGTGGCAAACTCTATGACAATCCCGGCGTTCAAGATGTTGTAAAACAGTTTGTCTATCATAAGGCGTTCTTGGATTATATTTTTAGCCGTGGGCAATGTTCCGTTTTTAATGCATTTCTATTCCCGATGGTGACTAGTTCGGATTGTTCTGACGAGATGAATGTCTTTGGCCATGTGACTATGATGGACTGGGGTGTAGAAACGTTGGTGCCTCTGTATTTGATATTCCTTAAGCCGTCTTTTGTATGGGAAGCGTATTTGGACGGCAAAGAATGCAAGGATAAACTCTTGCAAATATTAAAGGGACCGCAAATTCAAAATGCGTTTTTGAATGTTTTCGGTTCGTCGCAAGTGCTGTATAGAGAAAAAGAAAAGAGTTTTGAAAAATCATTGACTATGGTGGGTTATCTAAAACGGCCTTATTTTGATTTTATAGTTGATGAAACTCAGAAAAGGGAAAGTTTTCTTTTTTATTTCTATAGAACAAAAGATGGCTTTAAATATCCCGTACATCCTGATTTGAAGTACTGCAAAAATTTTATTGGCTATACAGATGATGGCCGGATTATTTGCGGTGAAATATCAAAAAATGTCTCGGTGCTAGATGCGGAAAGTTTGCAAAATAAGTTGTGTGAACAAGGCTTTTCGAATGTAGGGCGCTCTGCTAAGGACTATTTTGTTGCTGAAATTCGATCTTTTGAACAAAAAGCCTCCATTACGCTCAAAATGTTGCAGGGTAAAGTCAATGCCTATGCTGGCAACGACATAACAAACCCACATTCGCCAAAAGTGATTGAGAGCTTTTAAACCCGCAAAACAGTCGTTTCAGTTGAAACACACTTTTTCTCGTATTCCCTATTGACAATCCCGTTTTTATAATGTATATTCAAAATGTTCGCAATTCTGCGAACATGCGAAATTCGGAGAAGAGATGAGCAAACTTGGCGATTTTATCGAGACTGTACGCAAAAATAAGCGGATTACCATCCGGAAACTTGCCGAAAAGATGGGCAAGTCTGCCGCCTATATTTGCGATATCGAAAAAGGGAACCGCAAACCGAATGATAGCAATTTCTTCGCGGAAATGGCCGATGCCCTCGGAATTGAGGGTGACGAAAGGGCTCAGTTCTTTGATTTGGTGGCCGACCCCGAAAAGAGCGAAGCTCCCAAGGATATCGCTGACTATGTCAATGAAGTTCCCGAAGCTAGGGCTGCTCTGCGCGTGGCAAAGGAAAAAGCTACTGCAAAGGATTGGGAAGAATTTCGGCGAATGTTGGAAAGGAAACGGCGATGAATAAAACGGCACAATTGAAATTTCTTCCAAATATTTGTGTTCCTGTCAAAAATGACAGGACTTTAGTGTTGTCTTGTGACGATATTGAATTTCATGTGCAGGAATTCTTGAAAAGTCATGGGCTAGATTATGGCTACGATTTGTCCATCCCGCAAGCAACCCCGATAGATGAAATCATTGAAGGAATGGGGCTTACTATTCAATATGCGTATTTTGCTGACCCGCAAATATTGGGAATGAACCTTTTTGGGCGGGGACGTGTAAAAATGCTTGTTCAAGGGCAAGTCAAAGATGTTGTATATGATACCGGAACGATCATTATTTCTGGGGAACTTGAAGAAAATTCGCCTGTCGGAAGGTTGAATTTTACGCTCGCACATGAATTTGGACATTCCTTTTATCACGAGGAATATTTCAATCCGCATTCGGAAAATTACGAACTGGATTTTGGCGATGGGTTTAGCTGTGATTTAAAGGCTTCCTCGTGTAAGAGAAGTGTTGTTGGAGAATACTTTGGAAAACCGTTGAATTCAGAACTTGATTGGATTGAATGGCAGGCTGATTACTTCGCCTCGTGTCTGCTTATGCCGAAGGATTCGGTAAGAGTCTTTATGCAAAAAATTTTCCCTGAGATGAAGACTTTGTTTGGGCTGGTGACAAGAGAATTCCCCTTGAGCCAATGTGCGGAAATGCAGAAGCAAAAGATTATTGAAGAATTTGAAAAGACATATCAAGTTTCGCGTCAAGCTGCAGTAATTCGTTTGCGAAAGTTGAACTATCTGAAATAGGAGGTTGTATGTAATATGATTAGTAAAAGAAATGGTCATCAAAAAAGCCCCGAAACTATTTGCGGTAGCTTCGAGGCTCGCCTTGATATCACTATCAGAAGGCTAGGGTCTTCATAAAATAGTTTTTTCTTGGCGTTTTGACCACCCCTATTATGGCGAATTTCCAGAAGGATTTTTGCATTAGGATCCTTTTGCCCTAAAACGGCACAAAACGACAATTGTCGCGGATATTGTAATAATCAGTAACGCATTCGCAACCGCGAATGCGCTGGTCAAAACTTTAACTTAAGGAAAACATTATGAAGAAAATGACTGATCAACTCAAGAAAAAACGCTTGTTGCTCAATTATCTAGATTACACCAACAAAACTCGTAAATGCGGGAAACTGGAACTTCCCAGTGTCCAGTGTAATACGGAGGTCGTTCCCGATTACATCGCTCTCTACTCGCAAGTGAGCGATTATCATCATACGGCAATGACTGCCGTTGCTCATTTTCAGTTCGATGACGTGTTTGATGGCCAGCACGGCCTTTACAACGCCATCTATTACAAGAATCGCAAGGACTTGCGGATGTTCAAGAAACGATTCAAGGGCGTCTGTTTCGTTATTGCTCCAGATTGCTCGGAATGCGGCGATGTTGACTTGTTGGAAAATCTGTACCGATTGAAGCGGGCGCGCGTAACATCGCTTTGGCTTACGATTGAATTGGGGATTTGCGTTATCCCCTTGATAACGTTCCCTAATTTGGACTTCTTGCCATTTGTGTTAGAAGGGTTGCGGGAATGCAGTGTGGTCGCTTTCAGCACCAAAGGCTACATCAACAATGTCGAAGAGCGTGAAATCCTTAAAAAAGCAATCAGGATGACCGTTGACACCCTGCGTCTCAAGAAAATCATTGTTTATGATGTTTGCAAGACAGATGAGAAGGCTCTGGCAATCTTCGAATATGCCGTCCAAAAAGGTATTGAAGTCTTTATTCCTGACAACATCCTGAAAAATAGAAACAAGGTAAAATTGAAAACTAAAGGGGGTGGTCATGCGGAATAGCAATACGGGCCTAAGCCATGGGACTGCGGGCTCACCTCAAGAAAGCATCGAATCGCTGGAATATGGAGCCAAGGTTCAGGAAATAGAGAATAGCCTGAAAGAAGAATTTGGGCGTTCTGAGTATCCAAAAGAAGTCCTTTCCTCTTTGGGAAACACTGAACACTTTACAGAAGGAACTGCAAAACATATATTTGAAGGAGCAATAAATGATAAGGGCAAGGCGGTTGGTTATCATTATGAAGGCATCAGAAATACTGGAGGTCGTATAATACCGGGAACAAAAACATTGCCTGATAAACACGGTGTGTATGAAGGTAATGTTGCTGTCAATGGAGTGACTAAGAAAGTGGCTAGCTCTTTTTTCCCACGTGAATGGTCGCCACAACAGGTCATAAATGCTATTAATGAAGCTTACGGAAATAAAGTCAATAATTTTGGCAATAGGTATAAGGGTTATTCTCAAGGGATTCAAATTGAAATGTTCCTAACACCTGAAGGAAAAATTAAATCCGCTTATCCAATTAAGGAGAAAAAATGAACTACACAATCAGAATTATAGACGACACCTCCTTCGTGTTCGATTTTCAGCCGAAGAATACGGTTCTTTCTATCTTCTTGGATGGTGATTTTACTGCGTTTCAGGATCAATTTCTTCAACTAATAGATGATGTCCTTGCCGGCAAATCAAAAAGCGAAGAAATGACGGGAAATTCTACAAATGTTGTATTCCAAAAGGATATTACAACTATTGAAAACCTGTACCTTGAAGGGGAACCGACGGTTTGCGAAATTCAGACAAGTGAGCTTCGTGCTTTGATGGATGAATGGATGGAGAAACGAGCAGAATTCTTGAAAGGGAAGAAATAGCATCTTCGCGTTAGGGATAGTGACCCCTTGGGGCGGAGACTCGCGGGAGTCTTGTATTGCATTCCTTGGAAGCGAGGCTCCGTTTTATGAGGTTGGGCGGGAACGGAGTGAACCGGGTAACCCATAAAATATAGCCCGACCCACGCCAGTGGGGAACGCCCAAATGCAAATCTTTCCGACGAAGTTGAAGAAAAGAACGGCACAGCTGCGAGAGGCGAGTGCCGCGACGGGGTGCTTGCACACCGGCATGGCCGAGCCGAAGCAGATGGCGCTTGCGCCACTTCTTCAAGAAGGGTACTGACATCGAGCTCAAGCAGATTGTGGCGAAGATGAGTAAGTCCCTGAAGAACGTCGTGAACCCGGATGATGTCGTCCGCGACTACGGTGCCGACAGTCTTCGTTTGTATGAAATGTTCATGGGCCCGCTGGACGCCGTGAAGCCGTGGCAGACCAAGGGCATCGAAGGCATGAACCGCTTCCTCGGCCGCGCCTAGCGCTCCGTTGTTGGCGATGACGATGCCGCTCCGGTCTACGTTGATGAAACCGCTCCGGAAGCGATCGAGAAGGTGATGCACCAGACCGTCATCAAGGTCACGAGCGACATCGAGAATATGAGCTTCAACACTGCGATTAGCCAGCTGATGATCTTCAACAACGAAATGATGAAGATGGACAAGCGCTACCGCGAACCCTGCGAAACCTTCGTGAAGTTGCTGCACCCGTTTGCCCCGCATATCGCCGAAGAAATGTGGAGCATCCTCGGACACAACGAATCGCTCACGAACGTCGCCTGGCCCGAAGCCGACCACTCCAAAGCTGTGGAAAACACCGTGGAAGTCGTGTTCCAGGTGAACGGCAAGGTCCGCGCCAAGGCATCCGTTGCCAAGGACATGGACAAGGCCGCCCTCGAAAAGCTCGCACTTGACAACGACCGTGTTAAAGAATTTACCAAGGGTATGCAGGTCGTCAAGGCAATTGTTGTGCCTGGCAAGTTGGTCAATATCGTCGTCAAGCCGGCATAACGATCGCATGAAGGATTGCCCCTGAGCCGAGTGTAGCGACCACGCTTGCGTGGGCATTACCGAGGCGATTGGGCAAGGGCTCGAAGAGCCCAATTCATGGCCGGCAAGACTGTCGTGAAGTCCATCGTCGTGCCGGGTAAGCTCGTGAACATCGTTGTGAAGTAGTTGCAAGCCGAGTGCAGCGGAATCGCTTGCGAGTCCATTGCCGAGGCGCAGGCTACTGCGACGAAGTCGCAAGTAAAGGCTTTGTCATTCCCGGCACCGACCGGGAATCTCCATAAAATTTAAGACCGTAGCAATTTCGCTGCGGTCTTTTTTATTAGCTCGGTATTTCAGGCTGCGCGTTTACTCGCACTTGAATCCTTGCAGTTCCAGCCCGGCGCGCATTTCGCCGTATGTGGAGGTGCGCTTCATGTCCATTGCTTTCATGAATCGGCAATCGTTGTCGATGTGCATCTGGAAGCCGGCCATGGTCGGGGTGACTTCGCCTTTGCCACTTGCGCGGATGTGGGCCATCATTTCTTCGCGCTTGTCGCTCATCTCTGGCGGAACGAATACGTCCGTGACGATGTCTACGTTCTTGATTTCGGTATCGCCGAATACGAAGGAAATCGTGACGAGATTTTTGAGTCCGTGAAATTGACCGTTGACTTTGCAGACAAGGTTTCTGTCCTTGCCGGTCTTTTTAGCGGGCTTCTTGGCTTGCGACTTGACTGCTTTAGGCGTGTAATCGAGCGCCTGCAAGAGCTGTTCTTCTTTGACGACGCCGACGAGGCGGTTTACAATTTGTCCGTTTTTAATCAGGAAAAATGTAGGGAACGCTTGAATTGGAAGCGTGTTCTTTATTTTTTCGATGCCGGGTTCGTCAATGCCGACAGAAGCGACTTTGATATCGCGGTAATTCTTGGCGATGCCGATGAGAGTCGGAATCATCACGAGGCATGGCGGGCAACTCGTCGATGAAATTTCCAAAATGACCGGCGTTTTGGAATGCAGAATTTCTTTTTCAAAATTGCTGTCGTCCACTTTGACGATGCGGATGTCTTCGCTGTCAACGCTCTTTGCGTTTGCGGCGCCTTTGGCTTGAGCCTGCGAAACGCCACCTACGGCAAGGACAGTGGCTGTTGCAAGTGCGATTGCGTGAGTGAAAATGCTGGCTTTAAAAATGCTCATATAGACTACCTTATCCTGTTCTGAAAATAGAAAATGTTATAGGGAAAAGGTAGCTTGGTATAGATTTTTCTTATAATCGGGAGCGGTATCGGCGCTTAGTAATTTTCGGTTGTTTTTATTTTGCCGGTTCTTCCTTATCCTTGGGGAGGATGAGGTTTAAAGCGACTGCGAGAATGAATACGACCGCGACGCAGTTTTCGGCGAAGATAATCTGGATTGTTTGCGGGAAAATCTGGAACATCTTGGAAGCCGAAGTAAAGCCGAGTCCGATGCTCAGCGACATGCTGACGATGATCATGTTTCGCTGCGAGAACCCGCTCTTGGCGATCATGCCAAAACCTGCGAAGAGGATGGAGCCGAACATCATGATGGTGCAGCCACCGAGAACGGCTTGCGGGATCGTCGTGAGGAGCGTTCCGATAGGCGGGAAGATTCCGCCGAGAATCATGATGCCAGCACTTGTTGCAATGGCAAAGCGGTTTACGACACCGGAAAGCGAAGCTAGCCCGACGTTTTGGCTGAAGGATGTAATCGGTGTGCAACCGAAGATGCCGGAGATGGTGCTTACGAAACCATCGCAGCTGATGGCACCGCCCATTTCGACTTTGTGAATTTGACGCTTGAGGGCGCCGCTGCAAAGGGCGCTGGAGTCACCGACCGTTTCCGTAGCAGAGACAAGATAAATTGCGACAACGGAGAGAATTGCGCCGAGGTGAAATTCTGGAGTGAACGGGAGAATCTTCGGGAGTGCGATGATGCTGCAGTTGGAAAGTCCGGAGAAGTCGACCATGCCCATGCAAAGTGAGAGAAAGTAACCGACGATGAGGCCGACCAAGACGGAAAGCGAGCGCAAGAATCCTTTCGCGAAAATCTGCGTGAGTAAACACGTGAGGAGCGTAACGCTACCGACAATCCAGTTCTGCGCGGAACCGAAATCAGCGGCGCCTTGACCGCCAGCGAACGAGTTTGCGCCGATGGGCAAAAGCGAGAATCCGATGGACGTGACGACTGTGGCCGCGACGATATGCGGGATGAGCTTGAGCCAGTATTTAGCGCAGAGGCCGAGCAACCCTTCGACAATACCGCCCACGATGACAGCGCCCATGAGCGCACCCATGCCTTGCGTAGTGCCGATGGAAATGGAAACCGAGAGAAACGTGAAGCTGATACCCATCACGATGGGGAGCCTGGAGCCTATTTTCCAGATGGGGTAGAGCTGGATGAGCGTGCCGATGCTCGCGATAATCATGCAGTTTTGAATAAGCGAAGCGGTGATGCCCTTTTCGATCCCGACGACATTTGCAAGGATGATGATGGGGGTAATGTTGCTCACGAACATGGCGAGCACATGCTGCAAGCCGAAAGGAATGGCCTGCAAAAGCGGTACGCGACCGTCCAACTGATAAATGTTATCTGAAGTCTTCATGAGGCGGCTCGTGGTTTATTGTTCGCGGAACTTGATAAATCCTGTTTCGGCATCCATGCTATCGACGATGGCGATGGATTCGAGGCGGACGCCTGCGGCACGGAGCTTTGCGCCACCGGGCTGCATTCCCTTTTCGATGGCGATGCCGACACCGACGAGTTCAGCGCCTGCTTGCTTCACGAGATCGATGAGCGCCTTGCTTGCTTCACCGTCAGCGAGGAAGTCGTCGACAATCAGAATTTTGTCGGTTGGCTTGAGGTACGGACGCGAAACGAAAATGTCGTTGAACTTTTTGTGCGTGAAAGAGTAGGCCTTTGCCACGTATTTGTCGTCGGTGCTGTTGACAGTCTGGCCTTTCTTTGCGAAAACGACCGGAACATCGTTGAGGTAGGCGATAAATGCCGCGATGGCGATGCCGCTAGCTTCGATGGTGAGAACCTTGTTGAACTCAACATCGGCAAAACGACGCTTGAATTCTTCGCCGATTTTGTGCATCAGGCGAATATCAATTTGATGGTTCAGGAAACTGTCAACCTTAAGAACGTTGCCGGGCTTGACGACACCATCGGCAAGGATTTTCTGCT
>Ga0310786_10005144_pt1 | contig 17885 bp, 18 predicted proteins | sample AusTroGonzalo_MG_FD_203881 | JGI IMG/M metagenome (GOLD analysis project Ga0310786, IMG submission 203881) | Bovine rumen microbial communities from tropical cattle in Woodstock, Queensland, Australia - Gonzalo_03 (v2) (version 2) | ecosystem: Host-associated > Mammals > Digestive system >... | reverse complement strand
GAGGCCTTGATTGATTTGGTAGGTAGCTGTAGAAAAGGCTAACCTCTTCATAACCTGAGAGGGCATTCATCATAAAACCTTTGAAAGCACCATTCTCATAAACAACATCCACAGGCCAAGCTAGATACTTCAAAGCACCCCCCATGGGAGGGTGATCCTTCATATACCTAACCTTAGCTTCAAGCATTTGGCCTCTGGATGAGAGTACGTTCGGATGATAGATCTTAATCATGTGACCGTCAGCGGAACGGTAGACAGTCCCTTCGCCACCATGCATGGGGTTCCATGACTGATCCAGCGAAATGGCTTGGCCATCTAAACCTACCAATGTCATAAAAACGACATGGGTTTTCTAATTTATAATCGAATAGGAGCCGAGGGTCTCCCCCCAGCCCCCTTCTTTGAAACGAACGTGATTGTCTCCAATCATACGGCTCGAGCCGACAATAACCCTGTCTTACTGGGCAGCTCATACGGCGAAACTCTTATCCCTGTAACCGCGCTCGTACTTCCTGAACTTCTGACGTTCCTTGAAGTACTCCGTGTCGATGTAGGGATTCATCGAGCTACGGACTTTCACATGACGCTTCTTTTTCACATCTATCGGTCTGAACAACGAGTTCTGTTCAGTGCAGAACTCCCACTTCCTGTTGCCTCTGGGATGCCATCCACAGGCTTGAGAGGTTCAAGATGATCCGGGTGGAGGACGGCGGTTGGTCCGTGAACAGGACCGCTCTCACGGATGCGGAATTCGCTGCCAGGACGGGGATCCTGGTGAAGCCTGTGGTGCCGAAGGAAGTGAAGAAGAGGGGAAGGCCTAAGGGCAGCAAAGATACGCACCCCCGTAAGAGAAGAAAATCGGATGACGGTGCTGAAGCATCCTTGTCCTGAAGACAAGGGCGCTGTCGTTATGGTACATCTTTCGGGAAACCTTCCACGAGAAGCATCAGGAGAGGTCGGAGCCAGATGGGGCCCTGATGAGGCTTCGCAAATAACATGGCCCTTCGGCGATCATCATAACAGACTATATGGAAAGTGAAAGTCTCGCTTGACGCTCGACTTTCATTGACGATTGGGATAAGACCAAGTTCAAGGTCATTGACTAGCGGATGCTTTGGCGATCATTTCATATTATACCATTAAGATTGGGGGATGCGGAACTTTTAGAAGTCAAATAACATTTTCTTCAGGGGGTAATCAGATGAACACGAAAGGATTGGCGCTTCTCGCTGTGTTCGTGCTAGCACTATTCGGCGCCGTTATCATGGTGTCGGATGGCAACGATGCGGATAATGAGGGCCCGGCAATCGTGGACGTCGACCTGTATAAGTTGGCGGCCGAGACTCCGGAGAAGGTCAAATTGAGATACTACGGCGATATGCCCACCGTCCCCTACATAGGCATTTGTCAGCTCTACAACATCTACCAGGACAAGGAGATGACCGTTACAGGCAGCGACGGGGTGTATACAGTTGTGAATGAGTATGGTTCGGCCGTCATAGACCTCAACAAAGGGACCGTCTACAGCGAAGATTACAGAGAATTCAGCGAATTGTCCCTTGATGAATGGATTGACGATCCGCCCATTGTGAAGACGGTCGCACATACGACCGAAGGTTCTAAAGCAGCGACCCTCAGGTACGCCGATTACAACATCAAGGCGTATTACGACGACGGCGAGGTATATTTCCCACTCGCGGTCGCAGCGAACATCTTCATGGGCACTTACGGCTTCATGATGATGTACGTTCCGGGCACTCCGGAGTGCTCGCCTTCGGTGCACATGATCAACAACACACTCCTATACGGTGAGGTGAGGATCTACACTCTCGCCTATTTGAACAGTTTGATCGCTCTGGCCAAATACGATCGCTCCGCGGATATGGCCAAATTCGCTTACGACGACCTTTGCTTCTACATGGATAACTTTTACGGCAAGGTCAGCTCGTCGGTGCTCGGCGAACAAATGAGGACGATGACCCTTGACACAATCCTCAGGACAAGCAACGATAGCAATCTGAAGCAGATCAGGGAATGGTTACTGTCCACTGACCTTGCCCAGTACATCGCAGGGCTGATAGGTATAGGGGCGTACTTCCACGATAACGGGCACACTGTCATCGAAATCGTGACCCCGCTGTTCACGGATGAAGAGATGTTCCCAGAACTGGCCAACGATATAGCCGCTGAGCTCGAGAAGGTGGAGCTGCCGGAGAGCCCAGACCTACGTCAGAAGGGGGAGGATTTTAAGAAAGCCAGGGAAGCCGCATGGCCGACCGCGGTATCCTTGGGCGGCGAGGATACCTATTACGAGAAGGGAGACACAGCAGTCTTCTCATTCGACAATTTTGATGTGGATTTCAATGCATGGGTGGATTTCGTGCCCGGGAGCACGGACTACCCGGAAGATTCGATCGGCCATTTCATGAAAGCCCTGAACAAAGCGAAGTCGAATCCTGACATCAAGAACTTCGTGATCGATGTGAGCAGCAACGCTGGCGGAACGGTCTTCGTCGTGATTTTTATAAAATGCATGATAACAGGCAACCTCACGGATATTATCGACTTGGATATGCAGACTGGTTGCAGGACATTCTGGACCTACCACGCCGATACTAACCTCGATGGGAAGCTCGATGACAACGACCTCAAGAAGCAGTATGATTTCAACTTCGCTTTGCTGACTAGCAGCGCCTCATTCTCCAGTGCGAATATGCTCTCAGTGTATTCGAAGGAGGACGGGATAATGACCATCGGAGAGAGATCCGGCGGAGGGATTTGCTACCTAATGCTCGGAAGCACTGCCGATGGATTCTTCGGCACGTGCTCATCGTTTGATACCATGGGCACTAAGAGCGGCAAAGACATGGAGTCAGGTGCGGAACCCGATATGGTGCTCATCAATTCCTCGACCACGGACTACACGGCCCTCTACGACATCGACGCTATCAGCAAGGCCATGAACGATTTCTACGCGAAGAAGGAAAGCAACAGCACCCCCATCTACATCGCTATTGCGATCGTGGTCCTGCTGGCCATCGTCGCCGTCGCATTCTATGTGAAGAAGAAGGGCACGGCTTGAAACCCCAGGGGCCCCTCCGGGGCCCCGTTCGGGACAAAGGATGCGTTTCAGTGAATTCGGAACCATTCGTTCTATCCCAAATCCATCTGGTTCGAAAGGTGTTATTGCTATGTTTATATCAACTCAAAATCCTCGTTAACTATGCGTACTTCATACATAGTTGCTATACTGGTCGCAGTAGCGGTCGCTGTGATTGCTGGAGCGATCGTTATGAACAACAATGGAGGATACGAAGAGGCTGACAAATCATTCACCATCCTTCATTCGAATGACACACATTGCTATCTCGGCGACGACGATAATCTTGGCTTTGCCACATTGAAGGCCCTTAAGGATGAGGCAATCGCCGATGGAGAAACGGTCTTCGTTTTTGACAGCGGTGATTTCCTACAGGGAAATGTTTACGGAACGATGACCAAAGGCGAGGCAAGCGTTTCGGTGATGAACGCAGTCGGTTACGATCTCGGTATACCTGGCAATCACGAGTTTGATTATACGTTCGAGGTATTCATGGAGAGGGCTTCCGAACTCAATTACCCGATCATCTGTGCCAACCTCTCTACGGTTCCACCGGTGAGAGCGTATTCGAAGAGTACAAGATCCTGAAGAAGGGCAATGTGACGTTGGGATGCTTCGGGCTTCTTACCCTGACTACCGCTGCGACAACAAAGGAAGGGAATATGGGCGATGCAGAGGTCACAGATCCTATCGAGGCCGCGAAGAAGATGGTTTCTTTGCTCAAGACCAAGAATGTCGACTACATCGTCTGTCTCGGACACATTGGTGTGGACAGGGACCTGCCGGTCACATCCGATCTGATCTGCAGCAAGGTTCCCGGCATAGACATCTTCATCGATGGGCACAGCCATATCGAGATGGAGGACGGAAAGGTCGTAGGAGGTGGCATCGATCTCATCCCCAGCGATACTTTGATCGCCAGTGCCGGATGCTATTGCAAGGCGTTCGGTATCTTGAAGGTCGATAAGAACGGCGATATGTCTGCCAAGCTCTACCGCGGAGAAAAGAAGGCATGCGCACTGATCGATGACTTGGTTGCACGCATTCACGAAAAGGTCGAAAAGGAACTCGGTACCGTTGTGTGCGTTACGACCATCGCACTCGATGGAGAACATTCCTATGTAAGGAATTATGAGACCAACCTGGGGGATCTCGTTACCGATAGCATGCGTATTTCCTCCGGTGCCGATATATGTGTGATAAACGGCGGCGGAGTCCGTGCATCGCTTGAGGGCGGAGAGATAACAATGGCGGATGTGTATATGGTCATGCCATTTCAGCACGATATGGTCCTCATGACCGTTACCGGCGAGAGCATCTACGACGCTATGGAGTACTCATACGCCTATCAAGGAGAGAATTTCGGCGGATTCCTACAGGTTTCCGGGATGACCGTCTTTTACGATATCTCCAAAGACGCAGGGTCCAGGATCGTAATGATCACGGTCGACGGAGAGGAGATGGATCCTATGGGTACATACACTGTGGTCACTTCCGATTTCGTTGCCACCGGGGGCGACGGATTCACATCCTTCGTGGATTATCCCAGGCAGAATATAGGTTATGATAGCATAACGTTCGGTGAATATCTCAAAGGACTCGGTACAATCGATGAATGGACTATTGAAGAAGGTAGGTTGATCAGCGTCTGAGATACCGGACCCTGGGTTTGGGCTGACCCTATGGCGGGGCCGTATGTGTGAGGTATGTATGAACGCCGATGCGACTCCAACTAGACGGGCGGGAAATCAACCCTATATAGGCAGCAATCCATTCGACCATCATGGACAACCAACCGGTCTTCGGCTCCTCCGAAGAGTATCGCACATGGAAGGCGCTCACAGGGAAGCATTCCAAGAAGAAATTGGATGCGCTGACGAGTAAGATCCTGGCGGTACCGGGACACGTCCATCCTGCGATCCTGATCGCGGCGATGGATGCGGTCTCCAAGGAATACGGGACACCCCCTGTCTCCGCGATCAAGTCGATGGCGGGAAAGGCCCGCCCTCTCGACTGTTCCCCCGCAATCAGGGCATCCGAGATCCTGGAGGCCATGGGGGAGGTGGGAGATGCGATGGATGTCCTGGCGACCAATACGTCAAAGGACCTGTTCCATCTCTATCTGGCCGAAGCGCAGCTCTATCACGGAAAAGGCGACAGGATGAATTCGGTGAGCTTCGCCCAGAAGGCACTGGATCTGGATCCGAGCTGTATGGAGCTGTACGACATACTCATCTCGGACGATCCGGACGGCCCATGGGTCGATCTCCGCTCGGTGCAGTGCGCATACGAGGGCGTGGATGAGCGCACCCCCAAGGACCCGAGGCTTCGCCAGCTGTATGACATCTATCTCAAATGGTTCCAGGGAGACAAGGATGAGGCCACCAATCTGCTCATCCATTCATCCCATTATCTCGAGGGGGACTGGTAGTTCGTACTGGCCTCCGCCAGGATGTCCGTGGATGAGAGGGACTGGCGCTCGGCCAAGATGATGATGGAGAAGATCATCGACGATGCACCGTCCTATGTGAAGTACGAGGCGGCGGAGGCATTCATAGCCGACCGCACGCCGGATTACGCCCTCGACCTCTACGACCGTCTGGGGCAGACATCGTCCAGGGCGATGCAGGGGAGGATAGCGGCATATATACTCTTGGAGTCGGAGAACGACATCATGAACGCCATCTTCGATTATCTGGACGGCGAGTATTCGGGCACCAGGGACTACGCCGAGATGGTGGATACCCTGCTGCGGGCAGGTCTCCGCGATGAGGCCACGAAGGTCCTGGACAGAATGGTCCTGTCGAACAAGAGGGATCCGATCTATCTCATATCCACATCGAAGGTCCTCCTGGACAAGGGGGATATCCTGAGGGCCACAAGGGTGTCGAGGGAGGCAGTCCATTATGCCAAGAACGACCCCATGGTCTGCGCCATAGCGGCCAGGGTCAAATTCGTCGCCGAGGACGTGAAGGGTGCCGAGAAGGACTGCGACAAGGTCCTGGCGACCTATCCCAAGCACAAGGAGGCCCTTCTCTTGAAGAGGGACATCCTCATCCAGAGGAACGACACAAAGGAGCTCAGCGAGATCTGCCAGCTGATATTGGATGACGATCCGGGGGACATCCCCACCATGTTGGACCTTTCCGGGGCGATGAGCTCCAGCGGGAAGTCCAACGAGGCGCTTTCCGTTCTCAGGACCGTGCTCCGCCTGGATCCCAGGACGGACAACGTGGTCAAGGTGATCACCGCGATGATGGATTCCGGCTACTACAGGGAGGCGATGTTCCTCTGCTACGATGTGGAGAAGTCCATACCTCCGGACCCCATGATCAGGAGGCTCCGCGGTAACGCCGAGTATGCCCTGGGGGACTATCTGAAGGCATCGGTCTCCTATGCCGCCGCAGCGGAGCTGGATCCCCACGACCCGGTGATCTGGCATTCGAAAGGGATGGCGGAGGAGGCCAGGGGTGACCTGGAATCGGCCGAGATATCCTACAACCGCGCCGTCCTTCTGGACATCGGCGAGTCGGAATACTGGATCTCCAAGGCCGTGATCCAGGAGAGGACCGGCGACCCGTACGGGGCCATCGAGTCCCTGAACCGCGCCATCGAGCTGGACCCCGATTCAGTCATCCCGATGGTTCGCAAGGCGGCCATCCTGGAGAACGCGGGCAGATACAAGGAGGCGCTCTACTTCGTCGACCTGTGCACGGTCAAGAGCCCCGAGGATGAGAGGATCGCGCTCATGCGCGTCAGGATCCTTCGCAAGTCCGGTGCCACCGACGAGGCCCTCAACAGGGCGAAGGTGATCCACGGGCTCTCCAAATCCGAGGATTCCATAATCGAGCTCGCCGCATGCCTGACGGTATACGGGAAGAGGTTCGAAGCGGTCAGGATCATAGAGGAAGGCCTCAAGGACTATCCGGACTCCGAGCGCCTGAAGGTGGCATTGGACATCACCGAGGGCGGCTCCGGGGACCTCGAGGAGGACAACATCGTACATGCGGTGATCTCCCTTCCCGAGGATAGCAAGTACTCCGAGGAGGATGCCGAGGCCGCTGCCGCCATCGCGGAGTCGTTGCTCGCAATGAAGGATTACAAGGGCGCGATGAAGTCCATCGACCGCGCCATATCGATCGTGGGTGAGACCCCGAAGTACATCTGCATCAAGACCCGGATCCTCGCGGAGATGGGCAACACCAAGGCTGCCAGCGACATCCTCGTCGAGTGCATAAAGGACGATGAGAAGAATCCCCTGTACCACGAGGCCCTGGGGGACATACTCATGGACAAATCCGAGTACCGCAAGGCCCTCCGCGAGTACGAGAAGGCGATCTCCAACGGTATGGTGATACCCCTCATCCTCGCCAAGAAGGGCGAGGCCCAGCACTGCATGGGATTCTACGACAGGGCCATCGATACCTACACGACCGCTGTCAACCGTGACCCGGACAATCGCGATCTCAGGATGTCCCTGGCATACAAGATGCACGACAGAGGGTACCTCTCCCGTTGCGAGGCCCAGGTGAACGAGGTCCTCAACAGGTACCCGGCGGATGCAGAGGCCATAGTCCTGTTGGCCAGGGTGAGCATGGAATCGCGCAAGGACCAGGGTGTCACGGATGCCTACAAGAAGTTCAAGGCCCTCAACGTCCAGGACGAGGTGCTGGTCAACCAGATGTTCGAGATCCTCATCAACTCCGGCCACGAGCAGGAGGCCAATAGCCTGAGGAAGCCCGATGAGTCCCCTTCCGAGCCGGATACCAAGCTCAAGAGGTCGGTGGAGAGGCTTCTCCGCCGCGCATACGTGTCCAGGACATCGCCCCTGGATCAGGATTTCATCATCCAGCAGGGTTTCGACGAGCAGGAGGCCGTTCAGATCGCCGAGTACATCCAGGCCCCCATGGAATATGGGGAGATCGTTCCCGGCTCGGTAGAGTTCCAGCATATGGAGCGCCTGTCCAACGAAGTCATCCTCAAGATGGCCTGGAAGGATGTGGAGTCCAATGCGCCCATGCCTCTGGAGAAGGTCTTCGTCAGCGGCAACTTCAAGGACGTGTACGACGCGAAGCGTCTGATCGCCTACATCTCGAAGGCGACCGAGTGCACCATCGAGAGGGATGATACCCTGAAGATGGTCCTGGACAGGGTCCAGGGGAACACGATATACGATATCATGAAGTCATGCAGGGTCGGGGTGTATCAGGCCAGGCAGATAAGGCAGATCATGGGGGTTCAGTAATCCCTCATCTCCGATTTCATGAACTCCCTCAGGAGGCATGTGGCATAATTGCCCTTGGGGAGCGAGAAGTCCAGCCTGTAGCCGTTGTCACCGATGGAGTAGCGGATATCCTTCAGCGGGCACAGGATCTCCCTCCTACTGCCCTTGGATGTGCATCTCGGCAATTCCGGGATGACGAAGTCCTCGTGGCAGAGCTTGTTCTCCTCGATGACCCTGCGCTCGATCTCCCCCATCTCGCCTTCCGCCAGCTCTCCGTCGGACCCGAAGAGGGTTATGGTGACGAAGGCCCTTCCGGCCCTGACCTGCCTTGTGACCAGGTCGATGTTCTTGGCGGTGGTGAGTATGGGGTTCTCGTGCTGAGGTATCTTATTGGCATCCAGCGGGATGACGATGTCCCCCTCGACCGGCGCATTCAAAGGCATGCCGGCATCCATCCTCCTGCTGAGCATCTCGTTGAAGAGCCATGACTGGTAGGCGTGGGTGAACATCATCTGCAGGTTGGACGGGACGATATCTATGGCACCGACCCAGTTCTCAGGATCCTTGATCAGGACGCTGGCCATCATCCTCTCGAAGGCCATGGCGGGCGGGATGGAGTGGAATATCCTGTCCCATTCGGTGATGGGGGTGTCCTGGAGCTCCTTCCTCTTCAGGCGGAGCCTCTCTTCCTCCTCGTCCGTGGTGAAGAATATGTACGTCTTTACGGCACCCTCGATATCGCCACGGACCAGCCTCTCTCCCACCAGGTGGGTCACAGGCCTGACGGCTCCGAACCTCTGGACCCCGAAGTAGTTGGGGAATCCCCCTGTCTTCCGGATGATGTCTATGTCCGCACCGACCGTCTCCTCGATGAGCCGGCGGTCCATGGAGCAGTCCTTGACGGTGACCTCGAAGTCGTTGCCGATGAGATCCCCTATCTGGATACCGCTGGCGCCCTGGTAGACGTCCTTTATCTCCAGGTCCTTGAGATCGACCTTTTCCCATAGGTCGGATGTTCCGTACACCGACATGAGCTGGGTGGTGACCGCCCTCTTGTCCTTGGTGCCGGCGAATCCGATGCGGTCCCTGGAGACCCCCATGGAGCGGGACATGAGCCTGACCATGCGGTTGGTCTCCCAGTTCCTCGCCGTGACCGTCGCTATGGAATAGTCGCCGTTGTCCTTCTTCCTCGGAGGGTCGGAGATCTCCCTGACCACGAAGTCCTCGGGGAGGGTCTTGAGGTGTCCGCCGGTCCCGTCGGTGTCGCACAGGTAGTTGCGCAGGCCGATGCCGGTCTCGGCAGTGGTGCACTTGCGATACATGCGTATCAGTGAGCAGAATAGTATTCGGAGACGGTCTTGGAGGCCTTCTCGATGGCAGCCATCGGATCGCCGGTCTCGACCTCGACATAGAGCGCGCGGTCCACGAGCTCGGGGTGCTTGTCGATGTATCTGACGAGCGTGACGTTCGGGTCCTCGTTCAGCACCTTTATCAGAGGCGTTATGAGAGTAAGATTGGCATCTTTGAATCCGAGTTTCACCGAGTTGTCTGTCTTCTCGATAACATAGGTCTGCATGGGATTTGGCATATGGTCTCTATATAATATCTTAACGGGAAAGGAATCTCCTCATGACCGTTACCGTGTCCGTGACCGTCCCGAGCTTCTCGGCATCCTCCGGGGAGGCCCACATCCAATCCTCGTTCTCGTCGTTCAGCACCGGGTCCTTTTCTCCGGCGTCGAAGTGGAAGGGGTAGACCTTGAACAGGACCTTCCCTTCGCGGACATACAGGGGCTCCATGGAATCCAGCGGTTCCCCGACCTCTATCGAGGTCTCCTCCAGGATCTCCCTCCGGGCGGCCTCGACCGGTGATTCCCCATCCTCGACCTTTCCGGCGACCAGGGACCAGCATCCGGGATAGGAGTGGTTGGATTCCGGCCTCTTCTCCAGGATGCATCTGCCGTTCCTTGAGACCACCGAGGACACGACCTCCTTGAACACGACGCCCTCTATCTCCACCGTGCCCTTGGTGGCATCCACCGAGACGATGTCCCCGTCCTCGAAGATCCTCACGGAGGGGATCTGGTCGACCATGGGGATGGAGGAGATCACCGCGCCCGTCGCCACTATGGTCTCGGCGGATTCGTTGATGACCGCGGCCGGCTCCTTGCCATGCACCTTCAGGTCGTACATGACGTACGATCCCACGGTGCTGCCCTTCCCTCTCGGGAAGACGAGTATCTTCCCGGCGACGTTGCCGTCCCTGACGCGTATGTCGCCGGTGGAACCGTCAACCCCTCCCAGGAAGCTGAGCGGCTCCTCAAGCTTGATGACCTCTCCGCGGGCCTTGCCGTTGGAGATCGGGCGTCCGTTGAATATCATATTACCAGCTCCATGAGTGCCGAGATGTCCCTGCACATGGCCTTCTGGGAGCACAGGGTGGGCAGGTAGTTGCCCGCTTTCGCGGAGTTCGTGCCGGTCCTCTCGAAGACCCCTTCGATGGGCGCGACCACCATGCAGGTGTCGGCCAGGACCAGTCCGAATCTCTCCATCACCTTCACATCCTCGGCGCACTTCTCCCTTATGGCCGCGGATGTGCAGAACCATATCTCGATGTCCTTGTTCCTCTTCTCCTTGTCCTTGAGGAAGGATGCGATCTGATGCATCTCCTTCTCGGTGAGATGGGGGCAGCCGATGGATATCAGCTGCACATCGTCGGTCCTGTTCAGCTTGTCGTAGGCCTCCTTCAGCTCCTTCTCGCCGATGTGTATCGTCTCCAATTCCGAGACGTCGAACCCTCCGGCCTCGGGCGTGACGCCGTCGACGTGGTAGAGAGCTATGGATCCGGATGCGGCCATGGCCGCGGACAGCGCCTTTGCCTCCTCTACCTCGGGATTTATGTTCTTGAAGAAGGGGATGCCGGTGCCTATGGCCATGCCGACGGCCTGGCCGAGAAGGGAGTACGAGAAAACGGAGCCGTCGATGTCGGCGTCGATGACCACCGTAGGCCTTCTCTTCTCATCGAGGTGGAGACCGTAGTTGGCGGTCTTCCCCAGTATGGCGGCGGCCAGAGCGCCCGGTCCGCCCTCCCTGTTGGTCCTCGCGCCTATGTACGAGTTGACGAAGCTGAGCGCAGATGATTCGGCCCAGGCCACATGGTCGCCCATCGAGGGCACGTTCGGACCGATGTACGGTGTGCAGGAGCAGACCTGGTCGATGCCCATGCGTCCGTAGAGGTCGATGATCCTGAGCTGTTTCTCTGCGAACCCCTCTGATATGTGCATCTCCTTCCATCTGGTCCTGTCCATACCGACAGGATTAAGGGTCGACGGCACGGAGACCCTGGCGCCTCCGGCGACCAGGTCCTCCAGGTACTTGAGTCCGCCGTCCCCGATGGTCTTATAGGACGCACCCGAAAGATGCGCCGATGTGATATCGATGAGGCTATCCGCTCCGTAGATCTTCCCAAGGGCCGTTACCAGCTCCATGGCCTTTTGCTTGCCTTCGCCCTGCTCTCCGTTGAGGATGGATTCCTCTTCCCTCGTGAGATCCATGCCAGACAATCCTCCTCGGACTATAACCATATTTTGCAGATGCCTCCAGCGCTGATGCGCCGTTGATCCCGGGTCCAACAGGATGTCGATATACGCAGGACGATGTGCGCTGACACATCGGATTCGGTACGTACCAAACGGATTTATCCCAGCTGGCCATCGCTTGGCACATGACATTCGGACTGTTCGAGGCCGCGATGCTCATATGCTTCGCCGCGTCCTGGCCCTTCAACCTCCGCAAGGCGTACAAGGCACGCACCAACGTGGGCACCAGCGTCCTCTTCATGGCGATCGTCCTCATAGGATATATCTTCGGTATCGCCAACAAGCTGGTGAACGACGATATATCGTATGTGCTGGCGTTCTACATCCTGGACCTTCTGCTCGTATCGGCGGGGATCCTGATCTATCTCAGGAACCGCAGATTGGATGCCGCCCGGGCAAGCGAGGTCGCCTCCGAATGAGGCGCAGAGGATATATAGGCGAATACATCCAGCATCCCGGTTTTCGGGTTTCTAACCGCTTTGACTCACCTGACGATAGATTTTATATGGAAGCGGTTGTACGCGAGTCCCAATGCAATCTTTAGAGCAATTGACTTCTATGGCTGAGGCAGGGGACGTGCAGTCCTGCTTCAAGCTTGGACAGATGTTTGCACTCGGAGAGGGCGTGGAACAGAACGATACTGTTGCTTTCGACTGGTATCTAAAGGCGGCCAAGGGAGGATATCCTCTCGCAGCCGATGTCCTCGGTACCTGCTACAGCAACGGCATCGTGGTTCCGCAGGACGAGGGAGAGGCCGCCGCATGGTTCTTCCGCGCTTGCCTGAAGGGTGATCTGGATGCATATCTGGCTCTGTTCAACTACTACAAAACGCACGACACGCCCGAAGACGTGGCGGTTTTCGAATACTTTTCCAAGAGGTCCGAGGATGACGCCGATGCGGCCTTCGTTCTCGGAAAGCTCTATGAGTTGGGCGTCGGAACCCCGTTCGATCCTGAGAAGGCATTCGAGTCCTACAGGAAATCGGAATCCCTTGGGAGCCCCTACGGCGCCTGCCAGGTCGCTATGTGCGTCCTCAACGGGACAGGCACGAAGAGGGACCGCGTAGAGGGGGCCAAGCTGCTGCAGGCGCTGGCGGACAAGAGATTCGTCCCCGCATACCTGGCTCTGGGCAAATGCTACGAGTACGGGTTCGGAGTGGAGCGCGACCACGGCAAGGCATTCGAGCTCTACGACAAGGCCGTGGACATCGGTTCCCCTGAGGCCATGTACCATCTCGGAAGGTGCTACATGGACGGCATCGGGGTCACCAAGGACGGCAATTACTCCAATTCTTGGTACACCGCAGCAGCCCTTAGGGGATGCCGCGACGGATACTACGGGCTGGCGAGATGCTATCTCGGAGGTGTCGGAGAGGACAAGAACAGGGACAAGGGTATCCAGCTGCTCGAGAGAGCTTCGGAGTTCGGCCAGACCGACGCGATGATCATGTTGGGCCAGCTGTACGCCAAGGGCAAGCAGCTCCCCAAGAACACCAAGCTCTCCGCGGAATGGTTCAAGAAGGCCGCCGACCTAGGTGACGGATACGCTCAGCTGATCACAGGAGACAACTACTCCGAGGGTACAGGGTTCAAGAAGGACGCCAAGATGGCGCTCAACTACTACCTGATGTCCGCCGCGCACGGCAACACCATCGCGTGCTACAACATCGGGACCGCTTACGCTCTCGGAAAGGGAGTTGAGAAGAACAACGTCCTCTCCTTCGAATGGCTCAACCGTGCCGCCGAGGATAACTTCATGAAGGCCATGTTCTCTGTCGCAGAGGCCTACGCCAAGGGAAGGGGTACCGATAAGAACCCGGCCAAGGCCTTCGAGCTCCACCTCAAGTTGGCGGAGAACGGATTCGGCAAGTCGCAGTATCACGTCGGATACTCCTACTTCGAGGGTATCGGGGTGGAAAAGAACGACAAGCTGGCCTTCGAGTGGTTCAGCAAGGGTGCCGAAAACGGCAACGTGCTCTGCCAGTACTACGCTGGATACTGCCTCGCCAACGGCGTCGGCGTGAAGGCCGACGAGAAGAAGGCGCTGGTCTGGTACACCCGCGCAGCGGAGCAGGGACACGTGGTCTCCAGAGAGATCGTGGAGGGCGCCACCGGAAAGAAGATCGAGATGAAGGGCGACGAGTCGCCGTTCCAATCCTATCTTTATTCTGCCAACAACGGCGATCCCGATGCGATGTTCATCGTAGGCCGTTGCTATCTGGACGGTGTGGGTACCGAGAAGGACCCCGTCGAGGCCAAGAAGTGGTTCAACAAGGGAGCCGCCAGTGGTAACCTCGCCTCCAAGAGAGCCCTCATGCAGATGAGGAACAACGGTCAGTGAAACCTTTAGGGGGATTCGTCCCCCTTTATTCGATTTTTACCGGGGCGACCGCTCCGATCGGCATTGTGCATTCAGCGGAACGGCCGAAGGGATCCGTATCCGACATTGATGGGCACAGGTCGCATCGAAATGACCACTATGGTCGATAAAGTAAGAACTGGAGCATATCCGTGAAGGGTCCGAACCGGTCGAGAAGGACCAGTCAGATTCACCTGGTAAGAACGAAAACGACGGCCAGGGCGGCGATAACGACGAATGCGAGGAAGGGCATCGCGTTGACGATCTTGTCCTGTGTCGACATCTTGGGCTGCATGTGTCCTGGAAAGCGGTCCGCCTATAAATCCTTGAGCCAAATCCCCGGGGAGGACCAGGGACCAGCCGGCGCAACCCCTAACCTTATTCTATGACCGGGGTGTTGCGGGTAATATGAGCATCAGTGTTCTGTTCGTCTGTCACGGCAACATATGCCGCAGCCCTCTGGCCGAGTTCGTATTCAAGGATATGGTGGCGAAAGCGGGTCTGGAGGATAGGGTGTTCGTGGCATCCGCAGGGACCAGTGGGGAGCATATCGGCGACCCCGTCGACAGGAGATCGGCCGCGGTGATGCTCAAGCACGGGATCTCATGCGCGGGCAAGACCAGCAGGAAGCTGGTGCTGAGCGACTTCAGGGATTACGATTACATCATCGCAATGGACGATGAGAACATGTACAACATACACCGCCTCTGTCCCGAACCCGGCGATTGCACCGTCAGGCTCCTCATGGATTATGCGGGCGGCGGTATCGTCGACGACCCCTATTTCACGCTGGATTTCGATAAGGCATATTCCGATATTGAGAGGGGCTGCAGAGGATTGCTTGCGGAGATCGAAGGGAAGCTGGTCCGATGAAGATCCGCATGTTCATCTCCATACCCGTCAAGGACCCGTCGGTCCTAGCGCCTCTGCTGGACGAGGTGGGCACGATCCCGAACGTCAAGGCATCCCCCATCTCTCAGATGCACATCACCATGAGGTTCATCGGCGACATAGACGACGGGAAGACCAGGAGGGTGGCCGGCTGCGTGAGGGATGCGGTGGAGGGGATGGAACCCTTCACCATCACTATCAAGGGCGCCGGATGCTTCCCCAATCCCAAAAGGCCGTCTGTCGTCTGGATCGGCGCGGAGCCCCAGGATGTCCTCAAGGGCATATCGGACAGGATATCCGCCAACCTCAAGGCATCCAACGTCCAGTTCGACGAGAAGCCCTTCAAGAGCCATATCACCATCGGAAGGTGCAAGGGCCCTGCCGAAGTGGATGGATTCATCGGTTCCCATTCCGGGGAGGAGTTCGAGTCGTTCCAATGCGACGAGGTTCTCGTGATGAGGTCCGAGCTCGGTCCCAAAGGCGCTAAGCACACCGTGCTGGAAAGGATCCCGCTGGGGCAGTGAGCCCCCGTTCCAGTATCCGGGATCCATCGTTCGACGGTCGCTCCCGTCACTGAACTGCATCATATGCGTTTTAAATCCTCATCCGACCACATCCGTTCCGAGTGATAACTTGCTCAGAAGAATGGTTGGAAATAAGAAGGGAGGGATAGAGGGTCTCCCTCTGCAGCTGATGATAGTCATTATGGTGGCCACCATGGGCTGTGCGATCATAGTGGGGTGGATGGGGAACCTGGATTCGCCCCATTACATCAAGACCCTCGGGATCGAGGAGAACGTCGTGGTCATAGAGGGCGGCCAGATAGGGGACATCAGCGTCTGCGTGCTGGATGAGAACAGTGAGCCGATCCAAGGGGCCAGCATAATGATCACCAACAAGCAGGTGTCCCCTCCGGACGGAGTGCATTACGCATCGACCGACGCGGAAGGCAAGGCCACGCTATCGGGATGGACCCTAAGCAACTATCCCACGAACAGCATCAAGCTGATAGTGACCGCATACATGTCGGGCTACACCGAGTGCACCGAGTATGTGGAGGGACTGATCAGATGATAGGCTCCCGCAAGGGGGTCATCAGTCTTCCGATAAAGCTCACGGTGTCCTTCCTGATCATATCGCTGATGGTCCCGCCCCTGATGATCGCCGTGGACAGCATCCGCAGCGACATCGACAGCAACGAGATGACGGAGGCGGCCGAGGAGCTGGCGGACAGGATATCGAAGGTGAACGGCAGGGGGATCTCCTACAAGACGCATGTGGAGATCAGCATACCGAAGGATGGCTACCTGGTCATCGGAGGGGACGAGGCCAAGGTCATCCGGATATACGTGGACGGCCGGCTGGTCGGCAGGACCCTGATGGCCGTCCCCGTCGCCGGTGCGGAGAAGGTCCTCCACGGGGATGTGCTGTTGGAGTTGTCCAATGATCCCGGGGGCCTTGCGGTCAGGGTGACAGAGCTATGATGGAGCTCACCATCTCGAGGGTGGCCCTCTGCGCATGCGGCTTGATCCTGCTCGCCTCGGTAAGCGGGGCGCTCACCGGCGTCTACGATTCGGACAGGTCCGGCATGGACGATGGTCTGGCTGAAAGGCTGGCATACATGTTGGACGTGTTCGAGTCATCGGAGATGGATGAGATCGTCCTGGACGGCACCAGGATACTTCCCGAGGGAAGCAGGCTGCACGTCCACGATCACATTGTGGAGCTGGACATCGGCGACGAGGGCCATCTGGCGGTCACCACATTCGGGGGCGAGATAGAATTGGATTGGAACGAGTCCGTGAGGATCAGTCGCCGAAGGTCTCGGCGATCTTCCTGACCGTATCCGTGAAGATATCGATCTCCCCGCGGCTGTTGTATAGGTAGGTGGAGGCCCTGGCGCTTCCGTCCACGGCCCTGGAGACGTAGAACGGGTGGGCGCAATGCATCCCCGAACGGATCATGACGCCGGACATGCTGTCCAGCATCATCGCGATGTCGTGCGATGCAAGGCCATCGATGTTGAAAGACAGGATACCACATCTCTTTCCAGGCTGATCGGGACCCACGAGGTGGAGCCCCTTCACATCCTCCAGGTTCCCGACGGCCCTGCTTATGAGCTCCTTGTCCCATCTCTCGATGTTATCCATACCCACGTGCGTCAGGTATTCAACCGCCGCCTTCGTGCCTATGATCCCGGCATAGTTCTGTAGGCCTGCCTCGAACCTGTCCGGGATAGGCGCGAGGGTGACGCTGTCGTATGTGGCGAGGCCCACTGTGCCTCCGCCGACGCACAACGGATCGAGTCTCTCCAGGACCTCCCTCTTACCGTACATGATGCCCATCCCGGTCGGGCCGAGCATCTTGTGGATGGAGCAGCAGTAGATGTCCGCATCGATCCTCTTGAGGTCCACGGGCATATGGGGGGCCGCCTGGGCGCCGTCTATGATGACTGTTGCCCCGTAGTCGTGGGCGATCTCCGAGACCGCCTTTACCGGAACCGTGCACCCGGTCACATTGTTGGAATGCTGGACGGCTACGACCTTCACCTTCCGGTCCATACACGATTTGAACGATTCGATGTTGAATTCTCCGGTCCTGCCGGATGACGGCATCCTCCGTTCTATGCCCACGGAATCCCTCAGGCGGAGCCACGGGACATGGTTGGAGTTGTGCTCCGCATCGGTGGTGACGACCACATCCCCCTTCTTCAG
>Ga0310786_10005143_pt1 | contig 17892 bp, 15 predicted proteins | sample AusTroGonzalo_MG_FD_203881 | JGI IMG/M metagenome (GOLD analysis project Ga0310786, IMG submission 203881) | Bovine rumen microbial communities from tropical cattle in Woodstock, Queensland, Australia - Gonzalo_03 (v2) (version 2) | ecosystem: Host-associated > Mammals > Digestive system >... | reverse complement strand
CTGGATTGATATTCCAAGAGCCGACGGCGTGAGATTCGTATTTTGAACTTTGAGAACCGGGAACGCCAGACCAGGAAAAAGAGTAATTATGAGACGCCTTTGAATCAACGCCGGAAGCGTGCGCAGCACGTCCAGAAGCAATGGTACGCGCCCCCTCGGCATGGCTCGCAGAACCAGAAGCAAGATTGGTCCACAGTGTACCAGGGCCTGATTCGTAGAAGCCGCCCTCTGCATGTGCACCAAGGCCAGAAGCCACATTCTGATACCCCTCGGAATGCGCATAGTTCGACGTTGCCTTGGTTTTGTAGCCTAAGGCTTGTGAGTTGTCACCGCTGGCTATGTTATCTGCACCAGAAGCAAACGAATTTTTCCCGATTGAGCCGGTGCCACGAGTTCCAATGGTAAGGTTGGTAAGAACTGCGTTGTTAGTCCAGCTCGCATTCAGGGCCCCAACCTGCGCCGCGGTCACGCCGTGCGGATTGTCCGTGTCGGAGGTGTGGGCGTCGAGGTCGTAGGAGTTGACCAAGCCAAAACCATCGTATTCGGGACGCTTGGAGAAGGAGACATCGTCGAGAAAAGACCACTCGCCGACAAAATAGCCGGTGCCGTCATTGAAGACGATTTCATTAGTGCCTACAAGGCGATTTGAGGAAAAAAGGCGGGAGACGCCATCGGGGGAAAGCTCAATGCCAAAGAGATCGGAGAGCGTAAGAAGTGGTCTGCCGCGATACAGGGGAGGCGATGCCGTCTGGAAGTCAACGGTGGAGTAGTCAGATGAGATCACAAAATTTGTGCGGGCCAGCTCCCAGAGGTTCTCCAGGAAGGAGAAGTAATGGCCGATAGCAGAGAAGCTATTGACATAGCCGGGGAAGTCAGGGCCAAGGGGCTCCGGGCTGGCATAGATACCGTATTTATGCAGCAAATCCGCCCCCTCGTTCTCTGCATCCAGCTGGGCCAGTGTGATGCCGTGGGGATTGGTGGCACTTTCATGGTCGGCGAGGTCGCCGGCGACGGGTGCGACGGCGGCAGCGAGGTGGTCGGACATGTTCGTCTCTCCGATGTAAACCCCTGAGAGGCCGTCTTGCGGATTGATGTTCCAGGTCCCGTCGCCGTGGGAGCCGTAGACGTTCGCTGACGGGCTGTCGCCCGGCGTGGAAGAAGGGCCGTAAGGCTGCCCGTTCCATACATGAGCATAATCGTTTGTTGCGGCGGAATATGCACCAGAGGCCTGGGAGCAAGTGCCGATTGCCGACACATGGTCGCCAACGGACAGGCGCCCTGCAATCTGCACGTCCTCTTCGACCTTCAGATTCTTCCGCATGTCGAAGTTCGAGTTCAGGACAAGCGACTCGTCCATCCACCCAGCATTCCTTTTCGCCCGAAAGAACTCCAGGCCAGCACGTTCGCCGTCAAGTCCGACGCGCCATGTCGTCCCTGTCGGCGACATGTCCATGCTCAGGATGGCGTCGGAGGCATCCGTCCATATCCCCTCGATGAGATTCGTGCAGGTCTGAAGCCTGGCTTCGCCGTTCGGCGTATCACATGTGAGAACCAGAGTATGTCCGTTATCCTCGAGGTCGAGATAAAGATCTGCGAAACTCACCTCCGTCTCCCCCATGAACTTCAGAAGTGTGTTGTTGCCGTAGGACAGGTAGAAATTATGACCATCCGCCCGCAAGGCGTAGTTGTCGTTCAGAATCAACGCGTTTCCGTTGAAGTAGACGGTGTTCGTGAAATTGTGTCGACCAGCCTCCAGCGTGGACACCCTGAATTCCAGCGGATCATACAGTGCCTGGCCGACATGCAGCCATTTCGTCCCGTTCCAGATGCGGACATTCGAATAGTCGTTCGTCTCCGCCACGAGCAGGCCGGGGCGCTCCTTGTAGGATATTACGGGGGCATCCAGAAGATCCTTCGGAGCGTTCTGTATGACCACCCCGTCGATATATACGATATTTGATGCCACGGCGGGTGCCAGGAGCGAAAGAAGAAGCGTGAGAATGATCGCAAGTAACATGTTGCCTCCTTTGGTCTAGTATTCGTAGTCGGGCCAGTCCGCCAGGTCTTCGAATTCAACCTCGTAATTGTTTGGGTTTCCAACGTCATCGACCGCCTCCTGCAGGAACGGGCCGTAGAACGTGATGTTCGGCCCCATTCCGTCGGACTTGTCAAGTACGGACAGGATGACCGGGCTATTGGTCATGTCGGTGAAAAGGAAGGTCGGGCTCCCGCTGTTGCCTCCGATGTACGGTGCGTTATTCACGCCGCCACCGGTCTGCGTCGTAAGTCCGCGCGTAGCAAGATATGTCCCCCACGTATCCCGGGCGGCCTGCCCTCCCCCGTTCCAGCTCGAACCATCCGGAAATTCATACATGGAATCCGGAGAGGCCGTTACGTTCGCGGTTATCGGAAACGGCCCGGTGGTTCTTGTCGTCCGCATATCGCCCTTGACAAGGGTTATCGTGGAAAGGCCCTCGGGGTGATAGTCGAGATGAAACCGGTTCGTGACATTGGCGATGATCCCGGTCACGACCGTGTTGGGCTTGAACACGGAATCTCTATATGAACGGAGCTTCGATTCGGCGTTCGTGGACAGGATACGAGCCGGCGTCGGCCCTATGACGGGGGTCGTCAGCTTCGCCACGATCAGGGCGCCGGTGTCGGTTGGTGACAGTCCGTACGTGGCCTTGAACTTCGCGCCCAGATTGGTGGCTGTCGACAGCTGCGACCAGTATCTGTTTCCGTCCTTGTCGAACCATAGGATGTCCGAGTCGGACGGCGGACACCAGTGACTGACGAAGACGACGTGCTGCGGAGTTATCAGCACACACTGCTTGTCCGTCGCGGAGTCCTTCAGGACCCCGGAAAAACATGTCGTGTCCAGCTGGGAGAACAGCCGGTTCGGCCGCCGATTCGTGACGTCGACATAATATGTCTTGTACGTGTGAACCTCTAGGGCGTTCGTGGCGGTGACCTCCGCCATCATCCTTCTATTGTAGTCGCGGAAGGACCCCGGCAGAAATGTCAGGTTCGTGGCATATTCGTAGAAACATGTGGAAAACAGATTGGTGGGCACCTCCACCTCGACAGCTGTCGATCCGCCATCCGTGATACGGATCGTATGTGGCTCCTCCGGGTCATCCGACGGGTACAGATGGAGCCTCGGATGTCCTTTCTGGTCGCCCCGGGCCCAGTTCGTATAGGACGTCGACAGCAGCGATCCCCGACCAGGCTCTACTGAGAAACCCTCCGGCAGCTGCTGGACATCTGACGACTGGTTCGTTGTGACACAGATCTCGTAGGTATTGTTATATGTCGCCATCTCGACTACGGCGCAGGCCTGCGTGATGCTGTGCGGCTGCGGGTTGTCAAGATAGTAGTAATCGGGACCCTGGAAGAACCGGAAGACAGGAGACATATCATCGAACAGCGACCCGCCGCGGCAGACCCCCTCGAACAGACCTCCCCATTCCGGCGCCCACGACCCATCCCGCACCCATCGCTTCGTCGCATATTCGCTAAGATCGACGAGCTGAGGAGGGATGAGGTACGTGGCCTTGTCGTCGGCCGCGGCGAACATCTGGACGGAAACGAGGAGAAGCAAGGCTGTCCATATGGATTTCATGTGTCACCCGAAGATCATGTGGCAGATTGCAAGGCCGATATAAGCTCCGGCACCGGCAAGGGCTCCGGAGAACATGAATACTAGGATTTCAATGTACCACGGCATCACATCGGCCCTCCAACAAGTCTGTCTGACATTTTCTCGTCCTTTCGATTTTTTCTTCGATTCTTACTTATATATCTGCTCCAGGATCTCCATCGCCTCCTCCTCGGACAGGCCGAGGGCCTCGCACGCGCCATGCAGGGCCTCCTCGTACAGCGGATTGTCCGTGGACAGGTTCTGTGCAGCATCCCAGAATACGCGCAGCCCGGAAGAGTCGAGCCAGGCAAAAAACTCCGGGATCTTTCCGATTTTCTGGATGGCCATGAGCAGGTCCAACTTGGAAATGATCTTCGGCAGCTCGCTGGCGGGGACGGACATCGTGCCATCCTCGCAATACCACTTACTGCCTTCGTATTCTACGAAAAAGCGGAACTGATCTCCGTTTCGTTCCCATTGCACGGGCAACGACTCGGCCCTGTGGACGCGCGAGAGGACCGCGAACGGATTCGACGATCTTGTCGCAAGAAGTTCACCGGACGACCCTACATATAGAAAATCCCAGGCCTGCGAAACAGATGCAAAGGCAAGAAGAACAATCAGCGTCAGTCGTTTCATGGTTATCGCTCCGAATAATAGATCGTGGCATCGGTCGGCTCCGCCCCGTTCCACTGGACAGACGTCGTTGGTGGATCGTCGGAAATTACACGAATGTCGAATGCCCCCGTGTTCCATTTCTTGGTTTCCGAATATGCGCTTGCAAGCACTCTTATCTCCTCCACGGAGGGTGTGTTGGTACTGGAATACGGCAGATATGTCGCCGACATCCTGACCGGCAGGCCACCGCCGAACCCGGAAAAGCCATATATCGGCGAATAGCTCATGTACTGCGTTCGGTTGAGCCTGTTCGTAAGAATGGCGGCCGTGATGGCCTCCGGTGTCGATGTGCACGAAGTGGCGACCATGCCATTTGTCGTGCGCACATGCCAGATGTCATCCGTCTTTTTGGCTATCGTATGCCATCCCAGAGGATATTCGGAGGGCGAGAAGATTCCGAACTCGTCATGGGCTGTCTCGAACGCACAATACACGTAATAATTGCCGGTCATTGTCAGTGCGAAGTCTGAAATGGACAACATGTCCGTGTCCGAGACACCGATCACGGCAGTCCATGCGTTTGTGGACGCGCTGGCGTAGGCCGGCGTACCTTTTTGTGCACTACCATCGCCTGCGTGGAACACAGTTCCGTCTTTCGTGGCGGCCAGCGATGGATAGTCGCGCCGCCCAAACCCCGGAATCTGGGTCCATGTTTCTCCGGCATCATAGCTTACGAATACGCCACCGAGACCGACGCCGGAGGCATAGACCGTCACACCGTCTGGCGTATCCAATGCAGTTCCGCGGCTACTCAAGGCAGGAAAATTGACAAGTGTCTCCCAGCTGCTGCCGCCATCCGTGCTTCTGAACACGCCAGAAGAGCAAGAATAGTATACTGTGATCCCGTCCGCCGTCGCAACATGAGAGTAGGTGCTGATGGCGGGGACGTCGAGCTTTGTCCAAGTCTGGCCACGATCTACGCTTTTCCAAAACCCACTGCCGGTGGTAAAAAACAGGGTTACCCCGTCTGGTGTTTTAAGATCTCCGCTGTTGCCGGTCGAAGCCGGAGCCTGTGCCACCGCCGCCCATGTCTCTCCTCCGTCCTCGGACATGAATATGGTTAAAGAATCTCCGCGGATAAAGAACAGCATCTTTCCGTCATGCGTTGCAAGTCTGGGATAGCCGCCCGTGATATTCGGCGTATGGATCACATACGAGCTCCGTGCGCCATCGACGCTCTTATACAACACGTTGGCGCCATGGGGCGCATAATATACAATGCGTCCATCTTTTGTGGCCATGGCCGGCGGGGCGGAGACAGGCCAGCCAATTATTGCCTCAACGTTCATCGATCCGTGAACTGGCGATCCGTAATGCAGGCCGGTGCCAAGTGCCGCCGGCCTTATGTCGGCTATGGCGTAGATGGTGTCCGGCTGCAGCGCCGGTGTGAAAACCGCCGTCAGTGTATCTGGATCCCAGGATGTTATCCAGCACGTATCGCCCCCCTCCGTCACAAAGCAGTATCCATTCGTGACATTAGGCCCCGGCATGGCATTGAACACGCCCCTAAGGCCGTTCTCCGAGTCCGTGGTGATCGATGTGGTGCCCCCACGCCAGCTTTCCATCATGATCCTGCTGGCCGGGAAATTCGTGTCTAGCGTGGCGACAAGCTCGACGTCTGACATGACATCAGAATGGACGGCGCTGACAAACCCCGGGACGGAAACGGATTCGCCAGGGTCGAAGCGGACGTCTATCGTCTTTGTGCGAAACGCGTTGGATGTAGCGCCCAGCCCGTCGGCGATCGTATCGATGCGCTCATCCAATATGGACATGTCCGCTTTTGTCAGAACAGGATTCGTGGCGGCCCCTACATGCGGCACCCTGTCAAACATAATCTCGCCGAAAAGCCCGTCAATGTGTGCGGCCCGGATATTCACAACTCCGTCTGCATAGGAGAAATCCAATTCCCCGGATTCCGACGCGGATCTCGGCATCATCGCCCTCCGCATCTCGGATATGTCGCGGGCAGCTTCGAAAAGACCCGCACCAAGTGCCGCATCCTCCATTCGCAGGGCTTTGATCACCGCGTTGTTCGTGACGAATTCGGATGCCTTGCCGGGATAGAATACCTCGTTCTGCCGATCGAACATGACAGCGACATAGTTCGTTCCATACATCTGCGCCAAGGCGTCCGATGCTATCAGAACCAGGATTATCAGTAGCTTTCTCATCTCAAGTACCTAAATCATATTGCTTTTTAGTTATTTCCAGAGCGGTCTTTGTCAGCTTTTCGGCATTTCTTCCATGCCTTCTCGCCGAATTTCGTGCGCACACCCCAATAGACCAGATCGGACTGCCAATACTTGGCGTCCTGGGCTAGAACACCAACCTTCAACAAAACATCGATGCTTTTCTTGTCCATCTTGACGAATTCCCACTCGCCATCTGGAATCCGGACGAAAACCCCTTCGTGCTCGTAGCCGTAATCGTCCAGGAAATCCTCCCGGCCGTGCCCGAATAACAGACATACCAGCCTGGGAATCGACGGCCCGTCGCTATTCTGGAAGCCGTATGCGAACTCCATTCCGAGTTTAGGCACGTACAGCCTTCTCGGGTCCGACCAATCCTGTCTTACCTCCCATGAATATCTGCCGGTCTTGTGACAAAGAAGTACACCCCTCCATTCCCCGCTGGTTTCTCTTACATCCTTCCACCTTATCTTCATTTTGTGAACCAGGCTTTCAGCCATTCCGTGACATATGGTGAAATCTTGAAGATCACGGCCATCAGAATCATCCCCAGCACCGTGCCGAACATCATTGCCCCCGTGCCCTCGGCTTCAAGCCATCTGCCGAGCTTGAATTTGCTCGGTGCCCCTGGTTTTGCCTTGCCTGCCAGCTTTCTTCCGACAGCACATGTCTGCGTATGCACGGACAGGCTCGTCTCGACTATGTCCAGGACCTCCTTGCGCGTTGGAAGCTCCTTGACATGTGACTCTACCGTGGCGAGACTTTCGATGATGTCGGCGAGCGCGTGCCCCTGCACGGTCTGGTCGGCCGCATGCCCGTTCCTGAGCGCTTCGCAATTGTTAAGCTTGCACATCGTCTGCCTCCTTCCTGGCCTCCGGAAGCAGGCCTGCGGAATCACCCTCCGTGAACTTGAAGACAACATACATGTTCTGGAGAACCGTCTCAAGTATGGCTGTGCCAAAATCAATGCCACGCGCCTTGCATTCGGATTTCAGCTTCGCGTAGGCCGCATCCCACGCCTCCCCGCCTTTCAGACCTGTGCGGAAAGCCTCGCGGACTGCGTCCAGCGCGAGGGCCTGCAAATCCTTGTCATTCAGGATATCGCAGATCTCCTTCTTCGCCGACGTCCAGACAACGTACATCAGCTGTCGGCTGCCCAATAGCAGTTCTCGTAGGGAGGAAATGAATTTATTCCATAGTGTCTTCATATTTGCGTCCTTCTGCAACCTTGTGTGTCATGACAACATAGCTCTCTATCAGGTCGGCCATCGTCGCATCTGGAACAAACCAGCCGGATACTCCGTCAAGTTCTATCCTTGATACTTTTCGATCCGACGGAATGACCACCGTCTTTCGAGATGTTATACACCCTGACATCAGGAAAAAGGAGCATAAAATCATCATGCAGGCTAAAATCGATGTTCGTGCGAATCCCTGCTTATTTTGCAAGTCTGCCATACGGCGATCCTCTATGATCTGGTTGAGGGTGTCTTCATCCCCCTCGACGACGCTCTTGCGGGCCTCCTCGACGAGATCGAGAACCTTCTCCTTCTTTTTTTCCTCGCGGCGTTCCGCCCTTCGGTCGGAGACACGAAGAAGGAACCGCATGAGCTGGGATACCGCGTCGGCTACTGTCTGTATCAGCTTTTTCATCATCTAGCCTCCAAAATAAAAGTGTTGCCCGTATCAGTATTTTGAAGCATAAACCAGTCGTAAATCTCGCCCTCCGCCGTTCGGATTTGGCGGTGGAGCACTTCGTATTTGGTTCCATCAATGATGGCGTAGTGTCGGCTGGGCTCCGCGGCAGGATGTGGATTGGACGAGTACGGGATGAACTCGTCGTCATCGACGGTGTCAATGCGGGTGGCCGCATAGGCGGCGGCACCAAAAACCATTAGCAGAACAAGGATAACGGCGAGGAGAAGAGATTTGATGGTCATGTTAATATCCATTTGCTTCCATCCAAGCGGCAACGGCGGCTTGGATAATTTGGGTTAGATTACTCTGGCCAATATAGACACCATCAGCACCGCCAACCGGGTTGATGTTATAGGTGCCGGCGCCATGTGAATTGTATGCGCTTACGGATGAAACTGCCAAAATACCAAGATTTACCTCTGTCACACCCGCTTCAAGATGGAACACAATTCGGTTTTTGAACAAACCGGGAGAAAGAACAAGATCAGAGCAGTCTTCGGTAAACGTATATGGCTCACTGGACCCGTCCTCCGGCTTATACCATCTACCGTCTGTTTTGTCGAATTTGTAAATCGCAATAAGAGTGCTTTCGTCATTTGAATCTGGCTGCGTTTTGAATTCAATCTTTTCGACGTTGTTGGATATGTTTGAAAACACGTCTTTCAATTTGCAATCCGGAACTATATAATTCGCGAAAGCCAAATCATTGCCGCTAGTTGAAACCGAAAAAGTATGGTAGGTGGGCGCTGGTGCAGCCCATGTATATGCCCCCAATTCTGCAGAATTGGCGCCAAAACCGGCAGCAATGGAATAATCGGACATGGCCGAAGACCTGTAGCCGGACGCAACAGACGCGGTTCCGTTAACGTCTACCCTGTACCCGGAAGCGACAGAATAGTTGCCATTGACATTGGCATCAAAACCGAAAGCCGTCGAATTGGTTCCAACTACGTCCGAGTTCATGCCAAAAGCCGTCGAATAATCGCCAATTGCCGACACGGATTTACCAGCAGCAAATGAAGAGCTGCCAGTAGCAAGCGCCTGATCCCCCATGGCAATAGAGCCGGCGCCAATGGCTCTATTGTTTTTACCGGCGACGAAGCTGTTGTTGCCGTATGCGACATGTCCCGCCAAATATACGTATTCGCCGGATTCAGGTGTCCCAAGCGTGCGGTTCAGATAAATTATATTGTTGTCGACATTTGTCACTACAGCAAATTTTGTTCCGAATCTAAGCACATGATTATTGGTGAGAAGAACATCTGGTGGATTATCGTGTATGATGATTGCACCGCCACTGGTTGACGCTGTCGCATAAGTGTAGATTTTTGGGTTTTCAGAGGGCTCGCCACCAGAATAATAAGGCTCAATGACAAATTTTACAGATGTCTCTGGAGAGTTGTCGATCCCTATTGCCGCGCTTGAAGTACCGGCCGCTGAAACATTTTTACCAAACGCGAAAGACTCGTTGCCGCTGGCCACGGCGCCTATTCCCTGAGCAAAAGATCTGATGCCGGCCGCCGAAACATCTTCACCATGCGCAGTCGCGTAATTTGCGCTTGCTACAGCACGTTGACCGACAGCTACTGAATAATCGTTGCTTGCAGTCGTGTAATAGCCGTGTGAACGCGAATAAGCCCCCGCCGCCTTAGCATGGTCACCATATGCCAATGAATGTGACCTGTCAGAAGTGGCGTTTGCGCCCATGGCAATAGAGAAAGACGACTCGGCGCCGGATGCGCCGCCGGCAGCGCAGTTTGCGCCATATGCTATCGAATATGCGTGTGTCGAGCTGGTTCCACTACCAATCGAAATCGAAGATTTACCTTCTGCCCTGCCTCCACCGGCAGCTATGCTTCCATCGCCGATTGCGGCACCACTGCCTATGACAACTGAATTTGACCCAATACCAAGCCCGGAAGTTCTGCCGCCGCTTGCACTGCCAGATAACGTCAACGCCGTGCTCACCTTGAGATTATCGGTCGAGTTTGTTCCAAGAGATCCAGTAATTGCCAGATTACCGTCGATCGTCGCACCCCTGTTGTTCAGCTTGATACTTCTGTTTCCGGCAACAAGATAAAGTGAATTGTAAGTACCTGCCGACAAGACAATTCGATGCTCTGTTCCGCTGCTGTCCGAGTAAACATATTTAACCGGATATAATCCATACGCGGCGCCCGCCGAAAATGAATCCGAGTTTATTGGCGTATCTGGGTTGATTTCAAGGCTATTCGCGGAAAACTGCCTGGACGCATACAAATCCTGTATCTGTACAGGCACGTCAAACTGAACGACAGAGTTTGTCGGATCTACCTTGTATGTTGTGTAGTTCTCCAAAGTTCCTGATACACGAACATTGCTATTGAGCACAAATGCTCCGGAACTTGACGGGATCGTGACTTCGCCGTTGTCGCCATTGCGCACAAAGCTCATGCCATGCAATGTTATATATTCAGAATTTTCATCTGATGTGCCTGACACGTCGACAGTTTGCGTGTCATTTCGGAACGCCGTGTCGTAGAGAATCACTTGCTGCCCGGCGGCGCTGGGCAAAACTCTCCCATATTCTACGTTGACCGCCCCGGTAACAACGCGAGCTGGCAGCCCCTGATGTTCAGCGAGCTCAGCTTTTGTTGCGAAATTGTCGTTTATTTCCCCGGCCGAATATATGTTTGTGATGCCAGTGGCCTCTTCGTATGCCACAGTCCACGCAGGATTATATGGAACAACATGTGTATAAGTTATGTACGATTCGCTGTACGTTTGTATCCATGTGCCAGGACCGCCAACTGGGGGATCGGCGTCGGGATTGTAAATATACACCGGGCTGTTGTTTGCAAAACCGTCGCCGGAGTTCAATGTAACAATTTTTCCACCCTCGGAAGCCACCACTGTCCCATATGAAAACGGCGCGGCGGGGTCTGCCGGTAAAGCATCACCGGAATAAACGCGAACAGTTGTATCTACCTCAAAAAGAGAGGGATTGCCAATGACGGCATAGCCCCGCTTGGCGATTGCTGAAGTTTCATCATACAGCTTTACAAGATACCATACATGGTTGGTAAACAGGTTGAACAAATACTCGATTGTCTCATCACCATTGCGCTCCATGGCACTGTTTGCCCAAATGCGGGCCATTGTGTTGCTGGCCATGTTGGTAACAGTTATCCCAAGCCGTTCATGATTATATATAGCATTCGTAATCGTTTCATACAGGTTTTCACGATATTGGCCGTATATAACGTTGGAAACGCCAATATGGAACGGCTCGCCGGTAAGAAATCCACCAGGATTGTTGTTCTGTGCCCAAGCTTTCAAACGTGTGTCAAACGAATTGAATGCCGTGTCAATTTCAACCCGGGTATATACGTCCGACAGCGTTACATAGCGTGAAAGTGTTTCAGGTAAATTTTCATCAGTAAGAAATCCAAAATTGCCAATTGTGGCTTCGGTGACATATCCGCCTTCCTGCAATGTGGAGGCAAGATCCGAACTGGTTACAAAATTATCGAGGGCCCTGGCCCATTTCCAACCAAGCGGGCCGCCGTTGTCGGGATCGTACACCAAAACAAATGTATGTCCGGTATCATCATCGATAACCGTCGGGAACAAGGAAGCAAGATTATCAAGGGCATTGGAAACGGTATTGTAAAGCAAGCCGTCTCTTCCAAGCCACCACCAGGTTCCGCTGGTCGGGTTGTACACGATACTCTGGGAATCTACTAATGTAAAACATCTAACATTTGCAAGTTCGCTGTTTGAATCTTGATAAGCAGGCAACGCCCCGTCCGTATAGATATCGACATGTGCATCGATGTTGCGAATAGTATCAACACTGGCGCCAGAACGGAGAAAAACACGTTTTTGTACACCCTGATTGGCTACATTTGGCGCTGTAAGTTCACCAATCGAAACTCCAACCAGAATAAGGTCAGTTGCGGGGTCGGTTGACGTGGCAGTGGCGATTCTAGTGCCATGCGCGCCGGAAATGGCCAGGCTGGTGTATGCATAAGCGCCGTCAAAACTGACGTTATCGACATTTGCGCATAAAAAGATTTCATATGCACCAGCCGGAGAATCAGCTAGCGCGGCTTCAATTGTTTTGTATGGATTGAGAATGCTGCCTGCGTTGTTGTCAGCTCCGTCGGGGTCAACTCCGTTCACAGGGTCAACATACACAAAATTGGAAAGCCGGGTTGCCGAATTGGCGGGAACCAAACTTGAAGAAAGCAACCCGTCGGAGCCGGTCTTCACAAGTTTATTACCCTGGCCGGCACCGCCTTCATCAGTGACACCGGAAGCACCAAGCTGTGACAAAGCTGAAAACTGGCCGAAAACAGATTGGACAGCCAGCAAAAGTGACAAGACGGTATATTTGGCTCTAGCGTACATTGGTAAGGCTCTCCTGCGACAGTTTGCAAAGATTGCGGACATCCGGGTTGCTCTTGTGCCAGTTCCGGCCGTGTCCGAACCTGAAGTGGCATTCCCTGCAAAGGGTTATGAGATTTGACTGGTCATACCTAAGTGAAACGGAGATATGGTAGGGAACGACATGGTGGACTTCCAATTTTTTGGTGATCCCGCACATTTCACACTCGCCATGAGTCGAAATGTACAAATTGCGGGCCCGTCTCCACTCAATTTCCGAATGGAGAATCTGCAACAGGGTTTCATCTTCACCGGATCGTGTCGAGACAGTCCACGGCAGCTTCCTCTTGAACCACTTCCACAAACGGGAAAACAGGCAGGTTTCCATGTCAAGCCCCTTTCGACACTCGGAGCTTGTCGCCAATCTTTATACCTTTGCTTTCGCAGTATCCGGCCGGTACTTCCAAGGCGTGCACCGAGTGTCTGTTTTTGTTTCTGTATGTCGGCAAATCGAAGTTCAGGAACGAACCTTTCATTCTCTGGATTTCGGTGACGGTAAAGTCTTCGTCGAGTCGAACCAAATCCAGGTCGAATGGTACATCCTTCATCCAGAACGTTCTGCAATTCAGGAACAGCATACCCAGTCCATAAGGAAGAGAAGAGCGGCCACCGAGTCCTTTTTTTAACGATTTTGCAGAGACAGCCTGGATTATTAACAGATTTGCAAGATTTTTAACGGTTCTGTGATCAATGAACCGTCCTGAAATGAAATTGTAATCCTTTTCGGAGGCAGTTTTCGTTTCTTCGACAGCGGGGAGCCCGATGATCAGCCAGTTGTCCTTACCACCTTTGTTGATCTTGACAAGCTTGTACCTGCGTCTTGGCGGATTTTCCAGGATCTCCAAAAGCCGTGATCCGTCCTCCCCACCACGTGCGTTCAATTTGCCGGTCTCGAGAATCTCGACCTTGTTCCGGCCTTTGCCATGTCCGTACACGCCTTGGAATCTCATATAGCCGTGCGGATGTATTTCCGTGTTCACGGCCAGCAGCTTTTCTTTCGCGGACGGCAGTGCCCCTTTTGGGATGGCATACGACTCAAGCCCTTCAAGCGGATTTCCAAAACGGAAATCGGCATGGCTCCTGGAACCGCGCCTGGCCTGGGTGTGCTTCTGCAGAACATAGTCGAGTTCGTTCAGCAACGCCTCGTCTGAGATGTGCTTTTCGTCAGCCATCGATGATCTCCGAAACTGTATCGGTGCGGTTCTTGTTCAGAATAATGTCGTCGATGTTGGCAAACCCCTTCGTCTTGTCAAACTGGAAGATCATATCCCGCAGGTTTTCGTCGATGTACATGTCTATGACATCGTTATTCGGGTTGTTGCGGATTTCACGAACGTGCTTGCCCGCCTCTTCAGGCCCTTTCAGGTAGGCCTCGATGGCGTTTGGATAGCCACTTTCGTATCCGTCTGCGTTTGATACCAGCTTGATGTAATTCAACACATCGTCGCTGAACGGCAGTAAATCGCGGTTTAGAGACACTTCGGAAATGCCCCAAGCTACCTCTTCAGTCGTTGCGGGACTGAACACGTCAAAGAATGGCTCGCCGGTTGTCAGCGTGTTGCAGATGGCGATGAAAGCATCCGGGCGTTTGAAGAACGCATCGTTCACCATTGCCACCTGGATCGCACCGAACCGGTTGACGGCCTCGGAACACATTTCGGCCCCGAAGTCGTCCCTTACCTGCATACACAACGAAGCCAAATCCCAAACGTATGCTTCGTCGCCATATTTCTTCCGGAGGATGGCATGGATGACCGTGCCGAGTGTCTGAGGCGACTCCAGAAGTCCCTTTATCGTCCCGTCCATGAGGACTCCTTATGCAAACATGTCAAACAGGATACTGGCCAATTCCGCTTTCTGGCTGGCTGCCAACTTGTTAAGCCCGTCTGCAAGTTGTGCAGGATCAACGACGCCATTGACAGTAATGCGGGCAACAAATCCATCGCCAAGCATGTCGCCAAACTGGTCAGGCGTGATTGCCGAGGCCATCTTCACAGTGTCAAATGCATTACCGTTCAGAACAACCACACGGCGAATCATGTCGGAAGCCTGTTTATACGGCATGCCGTAAATCACGTCAGCCGGGAACATGTAGCGTGACCCATACTGGTTGACGCGGCCGTCAACGATATCACAAGCTTCAAGGGTCTCGGCAACCTTGTCCATCACTTCGGCGAGTTCATCGGCGTCAGCGGCCTTGACAAGCTTCATCGTGTTTTCGGCAAGCGTTGCTACCTCAGGGTCCTGCACAACCATTGCCCGGTTCTCAAGTTCATCGATGATGGACTCCCTGTCGGGGATGCACATGCCGGCCTCCTTGAAGATGCACTCGGGAAGAGTGTCTTCCGGAACATTGAACTGTGCGGCCTTCTGGAGGATCCGTGTCGTGATAACCTTGCGGACGCGAACGGGATAAGCCTTGCGATTGTCCTCAAAATAAGCGGCCGCTTTCGTCACGTCGTCGCCGCAGAACATCGGGTACTTGCGGTTCTTGGTACCGGCCTGATCGTAAACAACCAGCCCGTAATCGTCGTCGGTGACTTCCTTGGGGGCGGCCAATTTCTCGAAGTGTTCCCGGATCTTCCGAACGGCACGACTGACGTCACCGGTAATGCCCCAGACATCGGCGGCACGCTTGATGTTGTTGGAAATTTCCGACTCGGGAATGTGACCGCGATTATTGTATGCCAAATACGCCGCCGAAAGCCACGTGGCTCCTGGCGATTCCAATCCATATTCGCGGTTTTGACGATCGGCGAATGCCGCGTCATCAAACGAGCTTGCAACTTTCTCATCAGGTATGTCATACTGGCGGACGTACAAAGGAATGTCGTCTTGCCCGATGATGGAAGCTATGTTAACAAAATGTCTGTGGCTGGTATCTGTCCGTATGTCCATGCCTGTCTCCTTGCTTTGATGCACCATGAGTTCGCGAATAAATATATTGCTAGAGGCTCTATCTTGTAAAGACAAATCGTGTCCGGTTTGTGGAAAAGGTTCAATAACCCTTAACGGCGACCCCGGCAAGGCGTTATACGAATGTTCCAACCCTGATTGCCAGATGAAAAACTGTAGCGAGCTGTGGTTTTTACACCTTGCCATGAAAACCGACGTCGGCACGGCATTTGGATTTGCCCTGGAAAACGAAGGCTGTACGGAAGCTGGGATAAACCTTGGCAAACGTGCCGACATGAAATTATGTGCCGAACGAATCACCCTGTTTAACAAAGAGATAGAAAACGGCATTCTCGAGAAGATGCGGGAATACGGCGTTCCATGTTCCGGGCTCGGTGAAAACGTATACGGGGCACTCGGGATCACGTCCACTACTAGCTCGATGAGGCAAAGTCTGAGGTTTATGTACTCAGACGGGACCAGGGTTACGGCAACAGCCGGACATAGATGGTGGAGAACATTGTCCGAAACGGGCGGATGCTTTCCGCTGAAGGTACCAGGCGAAGAATCGGTAATCTATGTTTTCAAATATCCTTGGGACGTCGTAAAAGCAAGATATCTATGGCATTCGGCCGGTCTTGGCGAATTTCCGGCATATTCGTTCAGCGGATTTCCTCTGCCGCCTGCATTTGTCGGAACGAAACAGATCATATTCGTCAACACGCTGAACAGCACAGCAAACCAGGAGCTTGTAGACGCAGCCCGGAAAAACTACCCATCCGGCGTAAGCGTTTCCCATGAAATCAACATAGACCTGAAAGGTTTGAGAAGCGTGCTTTTGATGAAGCCACAGCTTGAGCTTCCAAAAGACCCAAAACCGGTAAAATTGAAGGTCGCCGGAAAAACAGCCGAAGACGAATTGATTTACTTTTCGGAAGAAGGGTACCGGGTAGCCGAGCCCGGATACGCCAAACCATTCGTAAAAACCAACTTTGCATTCTTGCCGAAAGTGACGTATGACTCAAACTATCCTAAATTCCGCAGGATAACAACGGCAGACCTGTACGTTAACGGCAGGAAAGAGCGTGAAAACATAATTCTTCCCAACTCGAAATCTCCTGCGCTTGAAACGCTTTACAAACTGGCCGAAACGCTTGTTCCACCCGGCACACTGAGGTCTAAAGGGTACAAAGCGTTGAGGAAATCGATCTTGTTCACCGACATAGCCGAACGTGTATCATTCCCGCTTTTGCCATGCGTAAACCAGTCAAATGAAATTGTGTTTCCTTCATTCAGAATCTCCAAACAGGGGTTCATAGACCACAAAGAACTGTGGTCGGCCATGATGGAAAACAGAGAAAACAGGGATTATGCAGCACTGAAACCGGAACAAGCCTCGATCAAAGATCTGGCCGCACTTGCCAGATTGATGCTTAATGACAGCCGACAAGCGGGTGTAGCCGTGCTTGGAATATGTGCGTGGCTGTACATGGTTGTGACGGCTCTCGTATCGATGGCAAACAACATCCACCTGCCGAGAATGTGTTTTGAGGCACACACCATGGATAACAGTCTGTCGCCTGCCGTATCGTTTCTGTCGAGATTGTTCTCCGGCGATCCGGCTCCAAGAAACAATGCAGAGCGCAAAATCTGGCATAGAATAAGGCTTGGTCACCTGAATGTGGGTGCCAGGGATGCCTTGATGGAGCCGCTTCCCGGTTTGTATTGGCTGGATCTTGATGCCAAAAAGGATCAATCCGACATATTGTATAAACATACGGACACCCCCGGAATCTATGCTGTCGGAAATTCCGACATGTTGTATGCGGCGAATGCACATGGAAACATACAATGTGCCGTGACAGCAGAAGACGAAATGCCGGAAATCGACACGGAACCGATAAGAAGGGCCGTTTTGTACATTTTGGCCAAATACGTGAAAAACGTGGAAAAGATAAACCCGTCTAAATGGATTATCGAAAAGCCCGAGTTGTACATGTATAATTCGGTGGCGCACGCTTTACGCGACGTTGGTGTCGAAATGCCCGGGACCGAAAGATTCGACGGGCTGTATTTGAACAAAGGAAGATAAAATGAATACAGAACAAAGGCAACTGGCGAAAAAGAGACAACTGCTGGCACTGAAAGACATACTGGACGAAATGGGCATCAAATTCTGGCTGCACGGAGGCGTGCTGCTGGGATACTACAGAAACCGGGACCTCATGGACTACGATCCGGATCTGGACATAGGGATGCTCAAATCGGACATTCCTGATGATTTCGTGTGCAAATTGGACAAACGTTTGTCGACAGCCAACATGCGGATTTACTGGGTATCGGATTCCAGAATGAAAA
>Ga0310786_10005142_pt1 | contig 17892 bp, 13 predicted proteins | sample AusTroGonzalo_MG_FD_203881 | JGI IMG/M metagenome (GOLD analysis project Ga0310786, IMG submission 203881) | Bovine rumen microbial communities from tropical cattle in Woodstock, Queensland, Australia - Gonzalo_03 (v2) (version 2) | ecosystem: Host-associated > Mammals > Digestive system >... | reverse complement strand
TTGGTCAGCACACGCACCACTTCACCCTCCGTCAAACCCTTATCAGCCTGTTGGATGGCTCCGGAGAACACCCACGGATGGAAGCGCAGCAGACTCTCCTCCTTACCTCTTTTGAGCAGCAATTTCTTCATATATCTTGAAATCTTCTTCCATTTCCAGTTCCGTCTGTTCATCAACCAGCTGATAGTCGCCAGTCTCTTGCAGCCGTTGCAACTCCTCATAAAGACGGATGCAGGCCCAGGCGTCGATGGCGGCGTATGTCTTCTGCTTATCTTGCAGCACATCACGCTCCCAGTTCGACAGGCGCTCGGTCTTGCTGATTCTCTCACCGAACAGATTGGCGTAGAGCTTCTGAAGGCTCAGATCCTCGATGCCTATTTCGCGCATGTGGTGCTGAAGGTCGATGAAAAGGCCCGGTTCGAAGTCAAAGAGTTCGCAGAGCGAGTGGATATCATCGTGCCAGGAGAGCCCGACCTTGGGGACTGTGGTGTCCTCAAGCAGTCGGATGACGGCGGGGGAATGCTGTAGGAAGTTGAGCCGGAACAGGAAACAGTTATGATGCGTGGCCACCTGCAGGAGTGAGCATTTATAGTGGGTCCGCTTTGAGAACGACGGGCGTGTCTCGGTATCGACGCCGAGGATAGGCATCGACAGCAGATAGTCGACAGCCTTCTTTGCCTCCGCCTCGGAAACAACCACGAAAATCTTGCCCGAATACGTCACTCTGGGAAGATCGCTCAGCCACGCTTTGTTGAACCGGTTATAGATAATCTTTTTCATTCGCAGGTGCAAAATTACAAAAAATGCCACAGATAACACATAAATTCGCAGTTTTTTATCATTAATCTGTGTTAATCTGTGCTTTCTGTGGCCAAAAAATACTACCTTTGCACAAAAATTTAAGAAAACGACTGTATTATGGCTAAGAAAAAGCAAGGAAAGAAATCCTCATCGGCATCCTCCTCCGGGTTCCTGGATGCGATAGGACTTAAAAATATATTCGAGAACGAGCGCCTGCATTTCTTCATCGGGCTGATGCTCTTCGTCATTGCCGGCTACATGACGCTGGCCTTCATCTCCTACTTCACGACGGGCGTTGCCGACCAGAGTATGATCGAGACACCGCGTGACGGCGAATTCCTCAATGAGCATTTGGAATTTTCAAACACCTGTGGCAGCATGGGCTCCTACACCGCCTGGTACTTTATCAAGCGTTGTTTCGGACTGGCGGCCTTTGCCATTCCCGCCTTCCTGTTCCTGGCAGGCATCCACATGATGAAAGCCTACCGCATCAAACTGGCAAAATGGTTCATGGCGCTGATGATCCTGATGATCTGGGCCTCCATCACCTTTGCCAAGTTCCTCACGCCGTTCTTTGTCGATGCCTGCTATAATCCTGGCGGCGACCACGGCCTCTACATCTGCCAAACCATCGAGAACGTGGTGGGAACGCCTGGTCTGACGGGTATTCTGGCCTTGACGGCCATCGCCTTCCTCACTTACCTAAGTGCCGAGACCATCTTCATCATCCGCAAGATACTGAATCCATCGAAGTTGTTGCAAAAGATACCTTTCAAGATCACCAACAACGATCCTAACGAGCCCCTGGATTCCTACGAGAAGCAGATGGAGAGCGACAACGAGCCGACCGTCTTCGATGATCCCACCAAGCAGGAAGTCATCTTCACGCCAGAAGGTAAAGCCCAAATCAATGATCCTGGCTATGACGACGGTAGCAATAAGAAGGCGCCCACGAAGGTTGACACCCCAAAGAAACTGGATGTGGATTTTGCGGTAGAGGAAGTCAAGGGCGACGAGGCAGCCGACAAGAAGACCGTGGCCCCATCGTTGGAAGACCTGGAGCCCTACGACCCCAAGCGTGACCTGGAGAACTACCACTACCCGACCCTCAACCTGCTGAAGAAATACGATAACGACGGTAAACCCTATATCGACATGACGGAGCAGAATGCCAACAAGAATCGCATCGTGGAGGTGCTACGCACCTTCGGCGTGGAGATCTCGAGCATCAAGGCGACGGTAGGCCCCACCATCACGCTTTACGAGATCACGTTGGCGCCTGGTGTACGAATCTCGAAGGTGCGCTCTTTGGAGGACGATATCGCCCTGAGCCTCTCGGCCCTTGGCATCCGTATCATTGCGCCGATTCCTGGCAAGGGCACCATCGGTATCGAGGTGCCGAATGCCAAACCCTCGATTGTATCGATGGAATCGATCCTGAACTCCAAGAAATTCCAGGAGTCGACGATGGAGCTGCCCTGTGCCCTCGGAAAGACCATCACCAACGAGGTGTATATGTTCGACCTCGCAAAGGCTCCCCACTTGCTGGTGGCTGGTGCTACTGGTCAGGGTAAGTCTGTCGGTCTGAATGCCATCGTCACCTCTTTATTATATAAGAAGCATCCGGCAGAGCTGAAGATTGTGCTCGTTGACCCGAAGAAGGTGGAGTTCTCCATCTATAACCCGCTGATCAATCACTTCTTGGCAAAGGTGCCCGACGAGGATGCCGATCCCATTATCACCGATGTGACGAAGGTGGTGCGCACCCTGAACTCGCTCTGCAAACTGATGGACACCCGCTACGACCTCTTGAAGGAAGTGGGCGCCCGTAATATCAAAGAATATAACAAGAAGTTCATCGAGCGTCGCATCCCGCCTCGTGGTGGTCACGGCTTTATGCCTTACATCGTAGTCATCATTGATGAGTTCGGTGATTTGATCATGACGGCAGGCAAGGAGATTGAGCTTCCCATCGCCCGTATCGCCCAGCTGGCACGTGCCGTTGGTATCCACATGGTCATTGCCACCCAGCGTCCTACCACGACCATCATTACGGGTAACATCAAGGCCAACTTCCCAGCCCGTATCGCCTTCAAGGTAAGTGCAATGATAGATTCACGTACCATTCTGGACCGCCCAGGTGCCCAGCAGCTGATTGGACGAGGCGACTTGCTGGCATTGGTAGGAGGTGCAGAGCCTGTCCGTGTGCAATGTGCCTTTGTCGATACACCTGAGGTGGAACAGATCAATGAGTTCATCGCTGCCCAGCAGAGCTACAATATGCCCTTCGAGCTGCCTGAACCCGACACGCCAGAGGCCGACTTCGGCGAAGGTGGCGACAAGGATGTGGATATGCAGCACCTCGACCCGCTGTTTGAGGATGCCGCCCGTCTCATCGTGGTTAACCAGAGTGGTAGTACCTCGCTCATCCAGAGAAAGTTCGCCATCGGCTACAACCGTGCAGGCCGTCTGATGGATCAGTTGGAGAAGGCCGGCGTCGTCGGCGCCGCCATGGGCTCGAAGCCACGTGAGGTGATGATTCAAGATGAAAACAGTTTGAACAATCTTTTAAATAATATACGATGAATAAGACGATTATCAAGGTGATGGTGATACTCTTTACTTTTCACTTATCACTTATCACAGCTTCTGCCCAGAGTGCCAGGGGCATTCTCGACAAGGCTGCTGCCGTGGTGGGAAATCCCACAGGCGTGAAGGCCCATTTCCAGATGATCAGCAAACAGTATGGAATGTCCGAGGGCGACATTGCCGTCAAAGGCAACAAGTTCCATGCCACTACTGCCGATGCTATCATCTGGTTCGACGGCAAGACACAATGGACCTATATGAAAGGTAATGATGAGGTGAATATCAGTAATCCGAATGAGGCTGAGTTACAGTCCATTAACCCCTATAACTTCATCAATATCTATAAGAAGGGATTCAACCTCTCGGCAAAGCCCGTCAGCAACTCCTACGAAGTCCACCTGACACCCACCAGCAAGAAGCGCGGCATTCAGGAGATGTATATCATCGTAGACCAGAAGACTTATCAGCCTACCCATATCAAGATGCGCCGCAAGGACAAGTGGAGCGTCATACTTATCAGCCAGCTGAAGACTACACCTCTCAGCGATAACCAATTCCAGTTTAACGCCAAGGATTTCCCCAAGGCAGAAATTATCGACCTCAGATGACACGATTAGAACTTTTCCGTCTGCTGCGCAAGAACATCAAGATCAGCGAGAAGCGCAGCCCCATCTTCGAACAGAACAAATGGGCCAAAGTGCTGGTTTATTTCCTTTCAGCCATGTTTATCATCTACCTGATCATGTATGGTAGTATCATCGGCTCTGCTGCCGACGGTGAGGCAGGAACCATGATAGCGGCGATGCTGATTATCCTGCCTATCGACTTCCTGTTGCGCTTCATCTTCCAAAGCACACCAGCCATGATGGTAAAACCCTATATCCTGCTGCCAATCTCGCGATACACCGCCATCGAATGCTTCCTGGTGTCATCGCATTTCAGCGGTTACAACTTCCTGTGGTTAGGCATGTTCATCCCCTATTCCATCATCCTGTTCTTCTCAGGCAGTATCCTGGCCACCATCTATGTGCTGATACTCTCCATGCTGTTCATCATCCTGAACAGTCAGATCTATCTGTTCTTCCGAACTCTCATCAACAGGAGTCCACTCTGGTTTATTCCCGCCATCCTGTTCTATGCCGTGCCCTTCACGCCGATGGCCTTCAAGCCGTCAGAAAAGACGTTCGAGAAGATATTTGAAGGGATTCAGTCTGCAGGTACTGAATGGTGGCTATTGCCACTCCTGCTTCTGGCAATCGTCGGTGTGTTCTTCCTGAACCGTCATTTCCAGTTCAAGTATGTCTATGAGGAAATCTCGAAGAAGACGGAGAAGGCGCTGAAGAAGGTGTCGCAGTTCAAGTTCTTTAACCGCTTTGGACTGATAGGCGAATACCTGAAGTTAGAACTGAAGTCGAATATGCGCAACAGAACGATGAAGTCGCGCTGCATCCTCAGTCTTGTCATGGTATCGTTCTTCTCTGCCATCATTGCCTATACCAGCATCTACGACAATCCGATGATGATCAATTTCTGGTTGCTCTACTGCTTTGCACTCTACAGCATGACGTCGCTCATCAAGATCATGGGACAGGAAGGCAACTATATCGACCTGCTGATGACACATCGCGAGAACATCCTCGCCCTGCTCAAGGCGAAGTTCTGGTTCTACTGCTGCATACTGATAGTGCCCTTTGTCATACTGCTTCCTGCCGTCTTTACGGGCAAGTTCACCATCCTGATGCTCTTTGCCTATATGTTTCTTGTGGGAGGCTGTATGCATTTCATCATCTTCCAGTTGGCCATCTACAACAAGCAGACATTGCCGTTGCAGCTGAAAGTGACAGGCAAGGGCAATTACGAGAACGGCATCCAGATCGGCATCGAGATGGCGATCTTACTTGTACCGGGTGTCATCCTCGGCTTAGGCTATCTGACAGTTGGTCTGACTGCCACCTATATATTTATGTGCGTGTTGGGGTTGGGCTTCATCTTGACCAGTAACTTGTGGCTGCGTAACATCTACAACCGTATGATGAAACGGCGCTACGAGAACATCGAAGGCTTCCACGAGACGCGTGTTTAAGGACGGATTCATCGGTCAGTCCGTCCTTTTCCGCTGAAAATACACATTTTTCGAAAGAAAGTTTGAAAAATATTTGGTGGAATGGAGAAAAGTGAGTACCTTTGCACCCGCTAACGAAAAAAGCGCACCCGTAGCTCAGTTGGTAGAGCACCTGACTCTTAATCAGGGTGTCCAGGGTTCGAGCCCCTGCGGGTGTACAAGAGGAGGCAAGCGAACCTCCTTTTTTGTTGAAATGATGATGCACCCGTAGCTCAGTTGGTAGAGCACCTGACTCTTAATCAGGGTGTCCAGGGTTCGAGCCCCTGCGGGTGTACGTTGTAGTTTTAAGTAAATCAATTATGAGGGTTGCCGATATGGCTCAGTTGGTAGAGCAACGCATTCGTAATGCGTAGGTCCCCGGTTCGAGTCCGGGTATCGGCTCAAGTTATTTCAGGAAATCTTATTGGAAAAGAAATCTGCGGAATTAGCACATCGGTAGTGCACGGGCTTCCCAAGCCTGGGAGGCGGGTTCGATTCCCGTATTCCGCTCTCCACATTAGCAATTGGGAGAGAAAGTCATATTAGGTATTGACCCAGGAACGAACCTGATGGGTTACGGACTGTTGAAGGTTACAGACGGCAAGGCGCAGATGTTGACAATGGGCATCATCGACCTGCGCAGATTTCCTGATGCCTATCTCAAGCTCGGACATATTTTTGAACGTGTGACAGGTATTATTGATGGTTACCTGCCTGATGAAATGGCTGTCGAGGCTCCCTTCTTCGGCAAGAACGTGCAGTCGATGCTGAAGTTGGGACGTGCCCAGGGTGTTGCCATCGCTGCAGCTATCCACCACGGTGTTCCCATTCACGAATATGCGCCAATGAAGATCAAGATGGCATTGACGGGTAACGGTAGTGCCTCGAAGGAACAGGTGGCAGGTATGCTCCAGCGGTTGCTGAAGATTCCACAGGAGGAGATGGGTAAGTTTATGGATGCCACCGATGCGTTGGCAGCCGCTTATTGTCACTATATGCAGATGGGGCGTCCGGAAAGCCCCGCCAAATATCGCGGCTGGAAAGACTTTGTGAACAAGAATGCAGAAAGGGTCAACAGCCACGGAAGAACACAGAAAGACAAATCTGATGAAAAAGACGATTGAGTTAACCAATGCGAGGGCGAGGAAGCCGGAATGGTCGATGGCTGAGCCGGTGAATTTCTGTTTGGAGGAAGGCGAACATATCGCCATCATCGGCAGGAATGGCGCAGGTAAGTCGATGCTGGTGGATATGATTACAGGCCGGCATCCAGCCTTTCCTGACATGGTGAAGTATGCATTCGATGAGTCCTATAATAACCTGAAACATATCTCATTCCGCGATACCTATGGAGGTGACAACGACCGTACCTATTTCCTGCAGCAACGCTGGAACCAGATGGAGATTGACGAGGAGACACCTACCGTAGGCAATAAGCTCGAAGAGGCTTATCAGCTGGCTGGTGAGGACACGCCAGAGCGCAGGGCCTTGCAACAGCATATCTATGAACTGTTCCATCTGGAACCATTGTTGGACAAATATATCATACTGCTGTCGAGTGGTGAGTTGAGGAAATATAAACTGGCTTCGTCGCTGTTCACGAATCCCAAGGTGTTGATCATGGAGAATCCGTTTATAGGATTGGATGTCCAGACGCGCGACCAGTTAAAGGAATTGATGACCATGTTGGCCAAAGAACAAGGCTTACAGATTATTCTCGTCCTTGCCAAGACGGATGAGATTCCTGATTTCATCACGCATATCGTGGAAGTCAAGGATCTTTGTGCTCTGCCGAAGAGAGTGACCTCCCCTAACCCCTACTGCAGGAGAGGAATGTTGGAATCTGTCCCCCTCTTACAGGAGGGGTTAGGGGAGATCATCCTTCCAGAAGTCATCCGATTCAATAAGGTGACAATCAGATATGGAGAGCGGACGATATTAAAGGATCTGGACTGGACGGTGAGGAAGGGCGAACATTGGTCGTTGTCGGGTCAGAACGGAAGTGGCAAGTCTACCCTACTCTCGCTGGTCTGTGCCGATAATCCCCAAGGCTATGCTTGTGACATCTCCCTCTTCGGACACCAACGTGGCAGCGGCGAGAGCATCTGGGATATCAAGCGCTGCATCGGATATGTGTCGCCAGAGATGCACCGCAGCTATAAACAGAACATCCCCGCCATACAGATTGTGGCCAGCGGACTGAAAGACTCCGTAGGATTGTATATAAGAGCCACCAACGAAGAAAAGGCACAATGCAGACATTGGATGGATGTCTTCGGCATCGGTTATCTGGCAGAGAGGAACTTCCTGCAAATGTCGAGTGGTGAACAGAGGCTTGTATTGTTGGCAAGGGCTTTCGTGAAGGAGCCCGACCTGTTGATTCTCGACGAGCCGTTACACGGCCTTGACGATGTGAACCGCAAGATGGTGAAGGATATTGTGGATGACTACTGCCGTGACCCGCAGAAGACACTCATCTACGTGACCCATTATCAGGAAGAACTACCACGCTGCATTGACCATTCCCTCTATCTGGAACGTCACTAATCATTTATCTTCCATCAGGGCTGCAGTACGTACTCGCGACAATGTCTCAGGCGTCATCTGCAGATAGCTGGCAATATAGACCAACGGGGCACGGAGCACCAGCTGAGGCTGACGCTTGATGAGTTTCTGATAGCGGTCCTGTGCACTCTCGAAACGCAGCATATCGGCATGAATCTGCGAGAGGATTAGCGACTCTTCCAGTATCTTACGGTAGAGAATCTGGATGTTGACGCTCTTCATAGCCACGGCTTCCAGATCAGCCTTGGGCAAGGCGATGAGAACTGTGGGCTCGATGGCCTTGATCTGCAGATGTGTAGGCTGTTCTCGGAACAAGCTCTCGATACACATCACGATATTATTCTCCGTGGCCATATATTCAGTCAGTTCCTTACCATTCTTGTAATAGAACTGGCGGACAAGGCCCTTGACCACCCAATAGATGTTAGTACAGGTTTCTCCCTCGCGAAGAACCATCTCATTCTTCGCGTATTTCATCGGCACGAGAATGCTTTCCAGCAAGTCGAGCTCTTCGTGTGTCATCGTGCTATAGCGCCTGGCCAGTTCACGGGCTACGTCACGGGGGGTTAAACTGATGTTTGCCATAAAATTTATAGTTCCTTATGTTATTAGTCAAGTTTGAGAACGGCAAGGAAGGCCTTCTGCGGCACTTCCACATTGCCTATCTGTTTCATTCGTTTCTTACCACGCTTCTGTTTCTCCAACAGTTTGCGCTTACGCGACACGTCGCCACCGTAACATTTAGCGGTCACGTCCTTACGCACCTGCTTTACTGTCTCACGGGCGATGATCTTGGCACCGATGGCAGCCTGGATGGCGATGTCGAACTGCTGACGCGGAATAAGTTCCTTCAGCTTCTCACACATACGACGGCCGAAGGTGACGGCATTGTCCTGATGTGTCAGCGTAGAGAGGGCATCCACAGGCTCACCGTTGAGCAGGATATCCAGCTTTGCCAGTTTCGAGGGGCGGAAGCCGTCAATATGGTAATCGAAAGAGGCATAGCCCTTGGAGATGCTCTTCAGCTTATCGTAGAAGTCGATCACGATCTCTCCGAGCGGAAGCATGAAATGCAATTCCACACGATTGCCGCTGACATACTGCTGGTCGATCAACTCACCCCGTTTGTCGAGGCAGAGCGTCATAATGGGACCGATAAAGTCGGCAGCGGTAATGATAGAGGCGCGGATATAGGGTTCCTCAATGTGGTCGATCATCGTCTGGTCAGGCAGTCCTGAGGGGTTATGCACCTCCTTTACCTCGCCTTGCTTGGTGTAGCACATATAGCTGACGTTAGGCACGGTGGTGATGACATCCATATCAAACTCGCGATCGAGCCGTTCCTGGATAATCTCCATGTGGAGCAGTCCGAGGAAGCCGCAACGGAAGCCGAAGCCCAAAGCCACAGAGCTCTCAGGCGTAAATGTCAGCGAGGCATCATTCAACTGCAGTTTCTCCAGCGAGGCACGCAGGTTCTCATAGTCCGTAGGATCGATGGGATAGACACCGGCAAACACCATCGGCTTCACCTCCTGGAAGCCCTCGATGGCAGCATCACATGGCTTTGCCACGTGGGTGATGGTATCGCCCACCTTCACCTCCTTCGAATCCTTGATGCCGCTGATGATATAGCCCACATCGCCCGTCCGCAGTTCCTTGCGGGAAATCATGTCCATCTTCAGCACGCCAATTTCGTCGGCATCATACTCCATACCAGTATTGAAGAACTTCACAAGGTCACCCTGACGGATCACACCGTTGGTAATCTTGAAGTAGGCAATGATACCACGGAAAGAGTTGAACACAGAGTCGAAGATGAGCGCCTGAAGTGGAGCATTCTCGTCGCCTACAGGATGCGGGATGCGCTCAACGATGGCATCGAGCACCTGCTCAATACCCTCGCCCGTCTTACCAGAGGCACGGAGAATGTCTGAGCGGTCACAGCCGATAAGGTCGACTATCTCGTCCTCCACCTCATCGGGCATGGCCGAAGGCATATCTATCTTGTTGATGACGGGGATGATCTCCAGATTATGATCGATGGCCATATAGAGATTGGAGATAGTCTGCGCCTGCACACCCTGTGTGGCATCTACCACCAGCAGCGCGCCTTCGCAGGCAGCGATAGAACGTGAGACCTCGTATGAGAAGTCGACGTGTCCTGGAGTATCAATGAGATTGAGGATATATTTTTCGCCCTTGTGCATATACTCCATCTGGATGGCGTGGCTCTTGATGGTGATGCCACGCTCACGCTCTAAGTCCATGTCATCAAGCATCTGTCCTTCGGTGACTTGGATAGTCTTGGTGAATTCCAGCATACGGTCAGCTAAGGTAGACTTGCCGTGGTCGATATGCGCAATGATGCAGAAATTTCTGATATGATTCATTAATGTACGTGTACTTTGAAGTGCAAAGATACAAAAAATCCTTCTTTTCACCAATTATTTTGCTTTTTTTTGTAACTTTGCACCGAAAAATAGCATTCGTTATGAAAAAATTAATTCTATTTGTGCTGACAGCGCTCGTAACAGGGGCATGTCAGGAGTCTTTGGAAGACAAGTGCGAACGGGAGGCTCAGGAGTATACCAGGAGGAATTGTCCGGCGATGGTGGCCCCAGAGATTATGATGGATAGCATGACCTTCGAACGGGCCACGCATACCATACATTATTATTATCGTCTGACGGGCAATTCCGACCGTGCCGACGCCTTCAAGAAGGATGAGGCGACAAAGGTGTTGAAAGATGGCCTGAAAAATACCACCTCGCTGCAGTTGTATAAGGATGCTGGCTATAACTTCACCTACACCTACCGTTCGGAGAAAGACCCGAAGACGGTGTGGATGGAAATGACTTTCACGGAAAAAGACTATTAAAACAGAATCCCCGCCGTGGCGGGGATTCGTGTTACTCAGGCTGCATGTTCGTGTAGACCGTCTGGACATCGTCGAAGTCCTCCAGTTTCTCCACCATCTTGTCAATGGTCTCGCGCTGTTCAGGCGTCACCTCCTTCAGGTCGTTGGGGATGCGGGTGAACTCAGCACCCGTCACCTCGAAGCCGTTCTCCTCCAGATGCTTCTGGATAGCACCAAACGATGAGGGATCGCCATAGATGGTAATGCTGTTCTCCTCTTCGTCTTCGTCGAACTCATCCTCCACGCCATAGTCAATCAGGTCGAGGATCATCTCATCCATATCCAGACCGTCCTTCTTCTTGAAGGTGAACACGGCCTTGTGGTCGAACAGGAACGACAGCGAGCCCTGTGTACCCAGGTTACCGTTAAATTTGTTGAATACTGAACGCACGTCACCTACAGTACGGGTGGTGTTGTCGGTCAGGGTCTCCACGAAGATAGCGATTCCGTGAGGGCCATATCCCTCGTAGGTCACCTCCTTGTAGTCGCTCTGGTCCTTACCCATCGCGTTTTTGATGGCACGCTCGATGTTATCCTTTGGCATGTTCTCACGCTTGGCGTTGGCGATGATAGCACGCAGTGTAGGATTGTTCTCCGGTTCCGGACCACCTGCCTTTACGGCGATGGCGATCTGCTTACCAATCTTTGTAAAAGTCTTGGCCATATGGCCCCATCGCTTCAGCTTCGTAGCCTTACGATATTCAAATGCTCTTCCCATATTTATAATTAATTGATAATTGACAATTGATAATTGATAATTAACGCAACTCGGCATTGAGTTGTTTCTTGATATTCGCGATGAGCTTCTGCATGATAGCGTCGATCTGCTTGTCACCCATGGTCTTCTCCTCGTCCTGAAGGATGAAATTCACAGCGTATGACTTTTTGCCAGCAGGCAGCTTGTCACCCTCATAGACATCGAAGAGCTCCACCTTCTTGAGCAGTTTCTTTTCAGTCTGACGGGCAATCTGCTCAATTTGTGCAAACTCCACGCTGTTATCCACCAGCAGTGCCAGGTCGCGACTGACGGCCGGGAACTTAGGCACCTCGGTATACAGCACCTCGTTCTTCTTGATCACCTTCATCAGGGCGGTCCAGTTCAACTCTGCATAGTAAACAGGATTGTCAAGCCCGAACTGCTTCTGAAGCTTCTTGGTGATGATACCCATCTCGACGAGTGTCTTACCACCACGGTTCTCGATAGTGAGACCTGCCGAGAAGAAAGGATTCTCGCTCTTTTTGCGGACAATCATGCCTGGCTTCACACCAATACGGCGAAGGATATTCTCCACACAGGCACTCAGCTCATAGAACGATGAGTCTTCGTTCTGGTGAGCCCATGAGCCCTCAACGCGCTTACCCGTTATCCAGAGGGCAGCATGATACTGCTCCTTATAGGCCTGCATCGGGTCGTCATCGTTCTGCTTCTCAGGTGAGAAGGTATAGACATTGCCGAACTCGAAGAAGCACAGGTTCTGACGCTTGCGGTTTACGTTGTGCTGGATGCTCTCCAAACCACCGAAAAGCAAGGTCTGACGCATCACGTTCAAATCGCTCGAGAGGGGGTTCATGATCCTTACCAACGTGCTAGTCGGACTAGTCGTGCTAGTCAGGCTAGTTTCCTCATAATAGGCAGCCTTCGTCAACGAGTTGTTCAGGATCTCGTTGAAGCCCTCGCCTACTAACTGCTCACTCACGAGGTTGGCCAGCTTGTGCTTCTGATCCTCATCACCCTTAATGACAAGCGAACCCTTCAGCTGGGTGGGAATCTCCACATTATTATATCCGTAAATGCGCAGGATGTCCTCCACCACGTCGCAAGGACGCTGGACATCCACACGATAGGCAGGAATCTCAAGAGTCAGGGCCTCGGCAGTCTCGCCAAGCACCTTCATCTCCAGACTCTCGCAGATGGCCTTGATAGTCTCAACGGGAATCGTCTTACCTACCAGATTATGTACATATTCATAATTGAGCTCCACTACTGCATTCTGCATGGGCTCGGGATAGACATCGCAGACCTCCATCGACACCTTGCCGCCTGCCAGCTCCTGACAGAGAATGGCAGCCTGCTTCAAGGCGTAGATTGTGCCATTGGGATCGACACCACGCTCGAAGCGGAACGAGGCATCGGTGCTCAGGCCGTGACGACGGGCACTCTTACGAATCCATGTGGGATGGAAGTAGGCACTCTCGAGCACCACGTTCTTGGTGGTCTCATAGGTACCGCTACCCTTGCCGCCAAACACACCGGCGATACACATCGGATCTTCGGCATTGCAGATGGCCAGGTCGCGGTCGGAGAGCTTATGTTCCTCACCGTCGAGGGTCTGGAAAGGCGTACCCTCGGGCATCGTCTTCACCACAATCTTGTGACCCTTCACCATGTCGGCATCAAAGGTATGCAGCGGCTGGCCGTATGCCATCATGATATAATTGGTGATATCCACGATGTTATTGATGGGACGCAGACCAACGGTCGTCAGCTTGTTCTTCAGCCAGTCGGGTGACTCCTTTACCTCACAATCAGTTACCGATACACAGGCATAGCGCTTGCAGGCCTCCTGATTCTCGATAGTCACCTCGATGGGCAGGTCGTGATTATCCACCTTGAACTTCGAGCAGTCCGGACGGTGCATCTTGGTCTCGTAACCATTGCTCTTCAGCCAGGCATACAGGTCGCGTGCTACACCCCAATGAGAGAGTCCGTCAGCACGATTGGCCGTGATGTCCACCTCGATGAGCCAGTCGCTCTCCAAGTGATAGTACTCGGCGGCAGGCATACCCACCACAGCATCCTCCGGCAGCACGATGATACCGGCATGGCTCGTTCCCACGCCAATCTCATCCTCTGCACAGATCATACCGTTCGACTCCACGCCGCGCAGCTTCGACTTCTTGATGACAAATTCCTGATCGCCATCGTAGAGCACGCAGCCCAGGTCGGCCACAATCACCTTCTGGCCGGCTGCCACGTTGGGCGCACCACAGACAATCTGCGAGGGTTCGCCCTTACCTAAGTCAACTGTTGTCACATGCAGGTGGTCTGAGTTGGGATGGGCCTCGCAGGTAAGCACCTTACCAACGTAGAGGCCCTTCAAGCCGCCTTTGATACTCTGTACTTCTTCCAATGCGTCGACCTCGAGACCTGTTGACGTCAGGGCATCACACACCTGCTGGGCCGTCAGGTCGAAATCAACGTATTCCTTCAACCATTTGTAGGAAATATTCATTATACCGATCTTTTAGTAATTACTACTTGTGAAATTTCAGCGTGCAAAGGTACTAAAAAATCGGTATGTACACAAATTATTTCCACAAATTTTCACTCTTCACTTTTCACTTTTCGCTTTTCGCTTCATTCTATGCACTTCATTAAGAAGTCCACAGCACCGTTTACGCCGAATTTCCGCACGTCAATCGAGATGTCATAGTTACGTGCGTCGAACCAGTCCTTGCCCGTGAATGTCTTCGTGTAGAGTTCACGACTGTAATCATTATCTACCACCATAGCGGCAGCATCAGCCAGGCTCAGGTCATACTTCTCGGCAATACGATGCTTGCGACAATCCTCCGAAGAATGGATGAAGATCTTCAGGGCGTTGGGATGGTCGGCAAAGATGTGGAAACCGCAACGGCCTACCAGCACGCACGACTCTTCTTCCACAATCGACCTGATGGCCTCCGCCTGGGCCTCAAACAGCTCATGCGACGTGCGGTCGTGCTCCATGCCGCTGTATTCCGCCTTACTCATATAGTTGCGGTAGAAATTGGTAAAATCGTCGCGCCATAAGGGATTGCGGGCCTCTATCTTCTCCATGGCCTCCTCCACAACACTCATCCGACGAGCTACTTCATTCAGGATTTGTTTGTCGATCAGCTTCACACCCAACCGACGGGCCAGTTCCGCCCCGATCTCATGACCGCCTGTTCCGAACTGGCGGCTGATGGTAATCACGAATTGTTCCTCCCTATTCATAGTTCCATGAATTTAGTTAGTAAATATTTATGGCACAAAGATACGAAAAAGAAGTGAAAAGTGAAGGGGGAATCGTGAAAAATTTGCTGCCGCTTTTGATTTTTTAACGGTTATTGGCTAATGGTTATTGCCCAGATACGCCGCTGCCATCTCTGCACAGCGCTCTCCGTCCACACCTGCCGAGACGATGCCTCCAGCGTAGCCGGCACCCTCGCCACAGGGGAAAAGTCCCTGAATACGAACGTGTTGCAATGTATCCTTGTCACGAACGATCCTGACAGGACTGCTGGTACGCGTCTCGACGGCAATCATCACCGCCTCGTTGGTCAGGAAACCGTGGGCATTGCGGCCAAACACCTTAAAGCCCTCCTGCAGACGGTGGGCAATCATCTTCGGCAACCAGAAGTGCTGCGGACTGGATATCAACCCCGGGGCATACGACGACTTCGGCAGGTCGTAGCTGAGGCGGTTGTTCACAAAGTCGGCCATCCGCTGGGCCGGTGCCGTCTGCTTCATATTCCCCTGCTGCCAGCAGACCTTTTCCAGTTCTTCTTGGAAACGAAGAACTCTCAGTGGAGAGTGGAGAATGGACAGTGGACAGTTATGATTACCTTGCTCGCCCTGAGTGTAATCATAACTGTCCACTGTCAACTGTCCACTATCAAGGTCCTCCGGCCTTATCTCTACCACCATCCCGCTATTGCTCCATTGCGTCCCTCGGCTCGCGGGACTCATGCCGTTCACCACAATCTGCTCCTTGTCCGTGGCCGCAGGGATGACGAATCCACCAGGACACATGCAGAACGAGTACACGCCTCGGCCCTCCACCTGCGTCACCATCGAGTATTCGGCAGCAGGCAGATACCTGCCTCGACCCTGCTTATTATGATACTGTATCTGGTCTATCAACTGGCTTGGATGCTCCAGTCTCACGCCCACGGCAATGCCCTTCGCCTCTATCTCAATCTTTGCTTCAGACAAATATCTGTAAACGTCTCGCGCTGAGTGACCTGTAGCCAGAATTACGGGGCCTCTATATTCCCTGTCAGCGATACAGCCAACCGTTGTATCGCCCTGCACAATCAGCCTCGTCATACGAGTTTGGAAGTGCACCTCACCACCACAGTTGATGATAGTGTTACGCATTGCCTCGATGACCTTTGGCAGACGGTCTGTACCGATGTGTGGATGGGCATCGGCAAGGATGGCCGTCGAGGCCCCGTGCTGACAGAACACGTTCAGTATCTTGTCCGTATTGCCGCGCTTTTTGCTTCGTGTGTAGAGCTTGCCGTCAGAATAGGCACCTGCCCCACCCTCGCCGAAGCAGTAGTTGCTCTCCGCATCCACCTTCTGCGTCTTCGTGATGTTCGCCAAGTCTTTCTTGCGGTCGTGTACGTTCTTACCTCTTTCCAATACGATGGGCCTGTAGCCGAGCTCTATCAGCCTCAGCGCCGCAAACAGGCCCCCAGGCCCTGCGCCCACAACAATCACCTGCGGCCGTCCCTCCACATTCGGATATTCCGTCCTTACAAACTCATCGTCGTGTGGCTGCTCGTTCACGTACACCCTCACCTTCAGGTTGACATAGATCTGCCGCTGACGGGCGTCGATGCTCCGTTTCAGCACCCTCACGCCATTGATGGTCCTCACGTCGATACCCTGTTCATCGGCCAGCCAGGCTTTCAGCCTGTCCTCCTGCGCTGCCACCTCTGGCACTACCCTTATCTGATACTCATTAATCATACACCTCATTAATTATAGGCCACAAAATTACAAATATCCTGCCAATTATCAAAAAATATAGCCTCCTATTTTTCCTTTGGAGCCTACTTTTTCTTCTAAAGAGGCTTTCACGAGGGTAACGATGAATATAGCATCGGCCATCGATGAATATAGCAACGATGGTCGATGCAGTATTCTTCGCCACGTCGAAACGTATTCTCGTCCTAACCGCCAACCACGTTAGATGACATGTTAGGTGATGGGTTACCTGTTTGGTTAGGTGATTGTTAGGTGTTTAAGGCTGTTCATGTCTCCTAACCAACTCTATTTCAATATCTTAAGGAAAACCAATATTACCTTTTGGGGAATTACAGCGTTCTCTGGCAAGACATTCTCTATAAGTTTTGTAATATATGAAATGTTCGTACATTCACAATAATACTCTACCTTCTTCAAAATTGTTTTCTGATTTCCCTCGGAGCAAACCAGGAGTTTCCCCGGAGGAAAGTGGAGGTTTCCCCGGAGCAAAGTCCGACTTTCCTCCGTCCAAAATCAAAAGCCCAGTTTAGGCTTTCTTGATGTAGAATTGAACATTTTGTCGGTTAAGCGAAATGTCTTAACATTTCTAAGAGCTTACTCAATATCCTCATTTATGTTTGTGCTATTGCACGGTCTGTCCATCGATGTACTTGCTGAGGTTGCGGGCTATTTCCGGGTAAAAGTCGTTGAGTGTTTTATACTGGTCGCGGTGGGCAGCATAGTAACTGAGGGCGGACACGACATCGAGTGTCCAGGGAAAACCTTCGTTCATCATCTGAAAGGCGAGTACGTTCAGCACCATCTTCTTTTGGAAGCCTTGTTCGTGCATATAGAGAACGACTGCAGCGCGGACAATACTCTCGTTAATGACGGTTTGCCACATAGGATAATGCTGCTTTTCCATCTCAGCCTTGGCCAGTTGGAGAAGTTTCTGCCCTGGTTCCTGCATGGCTGCGGCATTGGTGGCGTTGTCGAGGAGAGGATTGACGTAGGGATGGTTGAACTCGTGGAGTGGCAAGGATGAGTCGTAATAAGGACGTCCTGTCGTGGGGTCCTGGCGATAGCCGCAAACGGCGATGAGTTCACGGGGCAGGCCGGGCAGTTGGCGCGACACGCTGTTGTTGGTCGTGCCGTAAGTGAAGCCGATGATTATGCGGAACTGCTCTGTAGGCTCAGTAC
>Ga0310786_10005141_pt1 | contig 17892 bp, 2 predicted proteins | sample AusTroGonzalo_MG_FD_203881 | JGI IMG/M metagenome (GOLD analysis project Ga0310786, IMG submission 203881) | Bovine rumen microbial communities from tropical cattle in Woodstock, Queensland, Australia - Gonzalo_03 (v2) (version 2) | ecosystem: Host-associated > Mammals > Digestive system >... | reverse complement strand
GGCGTGGAACTGCCAGACTCCAGCCGGTTCATGTTCGGCGACGGCGCCTGGACGGTCGAACTCTGGTATCGTCCCGGCGAGGACAAAGACGGCGACCTCTTCAACTACATCAGCAACAGCGGTCAGGGCTTCCGCCTGTCCGTCGTCAACGGCCATCCCTACGGCTGCATCGGGACAGGCGACGAGACTGTCGTCGAAGTCGGCGGCAAGAAGATGCCTAAGGACGGCGACGCCGGCTGGGTGATTCCCGAACTCAAGATGGGCGAGTGGTACCACCTGGCCCTCGTCTGGGCGCCCGAGGACAACAGCCTCAGGCTGTACATCAACGGCGTCAGTTACATCGCCAAGATGCTCCTGAACGTCCCGACCAGCATCTCCTCCGGCATTGCCTACATCGGCAAGGGCCTGCAGAACGGCTACCTCGACGAAATCCGCGTCTGGGGCGAGGCCCGCACCATCGAGGAACTCGAGCGCTGGCAGTATGAGATCATCCCGACCCACACCACCATCGACACCGAGTTCAACATTGAACTTTTCACTTCCCAGATAATCTCCCCGTACGCGACCCAGGCTCCTGACGAGTTGATGCCGTTGTTCAACTCTCTGTACCGCTACAGTGACCTGCTCCGCGCCTACTACCGCTTCGATGACTTCGGCATGAAGGCCGAGGACTACGCTCATTTCCTCGATCCCGACTACAGCCTCGAAATCAAGGGTGCCTTCAGCGGCGAGGAAGGCAGCGACAAGGAAAATGTCTTCGCGCCCGTCGATGGCGTCGACGACGAGGACGGCGATGGCCTGCCCGAATGGTGGGTCAAGCTCCACGGACTCGACAACTGGCAGACCATGCGCGACATCGACAATTTCTATGTCATCGCCGACAACAACGACATCGACCATCCCGTAACCACGGGCTGGGAATGGACCAACCACATCATCCGCACCGAGGCCACCGACACCGAACCTGCCGACGGTCCGAAACCCCAGGCCAACATCGGCAATATCGAACGCGCCTTCACCGCCTACAGTTCCTTCGGCAGCTTCATCAGCTACTCCGAGACCATCAGTGGCAACCAGCAGTTCGTGCCGACGGCCTCCCGCGTCATGTATCCCTCCGGCAAGTACTTGAAGATGTGGAAGTACGTTGTCCTCGACCGCAAGCCTGACACCGCTCCCTTCCGGCTCCACCTGTTCGGCGGTACGGTTCTCAGCATGCAGGTCAACGGACAGAGCGTCCCGCTGGCGGGTGCCGGCACCGTCGACATCGCCGAATACCTACACGCCGGACGCAACCAGATCTACCTGTCCCTGGAAGACACCGTGGGTGCCACCAGGACCATCTATGTCACTCCTCCCGGATACTGGACGCAGAAGGTCACCAACGGCTCCGGCGAAGGTTCCACGACCACCTTCAACCGCGTGCCGTGGAGCAAGGTGCCCGTCACCTACTACCAGGCCAGGCTGAAGGCCGACATGGAAATGTCGGTTGACGGCAAGCCTGTCATCGTCCGCGGCGACGAGTTCAAGTTCGACCCGCGCACCGTGTGGCACGGCTTCGCCAGCACCGAGCCCTACACCGTGAACGACAAGGACGGACTCATCCACTACTCCGAGGACTTCGGCATTGCCAACGATACTGACGATGACGGCCTCAGCAACCTCAACGAGTATCGCATCGGCAACCTGAATCCGAGGGACGCCGATACCAACAACGACGGCATCCAGGATTCTGACGAGGACGCTGACGGCGACAAACTGACCAACGGCAACGAAGAAAAATACAACACCAGGCCTGACATCGCCGACACCGACGACGACGGCATCGAAGACGGCGACGAGGTCGCCAAGGGTTCTGATTCCACCGACGGCAACAGCCCGCTCATCTTCCGCGGCGCCAAATTCTCCGGCAAGAAGAACGATGACGGCAATCCCAGCGGCTGGGTCGAGTATCCCGCCCAGAGACGCTTCGCCATGCAGACCTGGACAATCGAGGCTTGGGTTCGTCCCGACGAGACCCAGGCCACGCCAGACGAGCCCGGCATAATCCTGGAGCGCAGCCTCGGCTACTACCAGGAGAAGGAAGGTGTGCAGCACAAGCTCGTCAACTACGGCATCCGCCTCGAGACCGACGGCAAGGTGTCTGTCTACTACACAAATGACAAGGGCGAGGAGTTCAAGGTGACCTCGCTGGAGCCCATCCCCGCCAACGGCAAGACCTGGACGCACATCGCCGCCACCTACGACGGCATCGAACTCACGCTGTATCTCGATGGCGAGAAGATCCGCTCCGGCATCAGCAGCATCTCCATGCTCTCCGCCGGCCCCGGCCTCACGCTCCTCAAGTCTGGCGAGTACTACTCTGGTCTCATCGATGAAGTCAGATTCTGGGACACTGTCCGCACTGCCGACGACATCAAGGCCACGATGGACACCATCCTCGAAGGCAGCGAAGCCGGTCTCAAAGGCTACTACCGCTTCGACGACGGCGGCGAAACCGCCCAGGATTCGCTCCTGGCCAGCTTCGGCGACTGGAGCAACAGCTGGCGAAACGCTGCCGTCTTCAAGGATGACGCCGGCTTCTCCGATGAAATCTCAAGCCCCGTCTCCGGCGGCGATGAGGACACCGACGGCGACGGCCTGCCCGACTGGTGGGAAATCCACTACTTCGGCGACCTCGAGACTACCGACGGTACCACCGACCTCGATGGCGACGGCATCACCGAGTACTACGAGTACCTCGCCGGCACCGACCCGACCAATGTCTACACCACCGACGTGAAAGACATCTTCGGCCATACGAAGGATTCCGACCTCTCCGACGACCTCTGGGATCCCGACTACGACGGCCTCAACCTCTACTGGGAGCAGTACTACGGCACGCATCCGCTGAAGGCCGACTCCGACGACGACACTGTGATCGATGGCGTCGAGGTGCTCTCCGGCACGAGCCCCGTCCACTCCATGCACACTCGCCGCAATCGTTGCCTCGATCTGTCCGCATTGACGCCTGCCGCCTGCAAGGACGGCCTGGAGATTCCTCTGACGGCCAGCGAGCGCGTCCAGCGCATGGCTGACTGGACCGTGGAAGCCTGGGTCAAGGTCACTGGCAAAGTCAAAGAGGCCAACGGCATCCTCGTCAAGCGTCTCGTCGGCAACAAGACCGGCTTCGAACTCCGACTGGATGGCGGCGTGCCCTCCATCGCCTTCGACTGCAAACGCACAGCCGGCGAAAAAGTGTCAGGCTTCAAGTTGGTCAAGAACGCCTGGACGCATGTCGCGGCCACCTGGAACAGCGCCGAGTCCACGTTGACCCTGTACATGAACGGCCTGTCGGTCTTCTCGCAGAAGTTCACGAAGGAAGAGGTCGTGCCGGTTGATGGCAACAGCTTCTTCGTCATGGCCAAGCCCGACGCTGCCGACTCCTGGAAGAATGGCGGTGTCCTGCTGGACGAGGTTCGCATCTGGACCGTCGCCCGCAGCATGGCCCAGATTGACGACTACAAGGACACGCTCGTCCAGGCCGGAACGCCCGGACTCTTCCGCGACTTCCGCTTCGACGACGGCGGCGTTTCCATCGAGGACTTCGCGCATCCCGGCTGGAAGAACTTCGACAAGTACGCCATCCAGGCCAGTACCTACGGTCTGCTGCCTCCTTCCGAAATCCCCGCCGAAACCTCCGAATGGGAAACTGCCTGGGATTCGGTTAATGCCTGGAATTCCGACTGGGAAACCAAGCCGACCTACGAGCCCTCCATTGCCGACGCTCTCAAGAAAGTTGGCCTGAAGGCTTGGAAAGATGGCGAAATAATGGATGAGGAAGGCAAAAAAGTGATAGACACCATCCCCGACGATATGCTGGCCGCCGCTCGCAAGACGAACGGTACACCACGCTTAGTCGTCGACAGCGACGACAACAAGCCGTTGTACGCCGCAGGCATTGCCTTCTACGGAGTCGACGACGAAGATGGCGACGGCATGCCCGACTGGTTCGAGGCCGTCTACCAGATCACCGAGCCCAACGAGGACGAGGACGAGGATGGCCTGACCAACCTCTACGAGTACCTCGCCGGCACAGATCCCACGGAAGCCGACTCCGATGGTAACGGCAAATTTGACTTCGACGAAGACGCCGATAGCGACGGCCTCACCAACGGCGTGGAGCAGCAGTTCGGAACCGACCCGATGCTCACTGACTCCGACGGCGATAGTATCAGCGACTACGACGAAGTCCGTGGCGACAACAACAATACCGTCTTCCCGGCTATCGATGACGACCACTTCGCCTCCGATCCGCTGAACCCGCTGATGGGAGACAAAGAATCCCTGAAGCTCCAGGCCATCTCTATGAAGCATGGCTCCGATGGTGCCTCCATCACCATTCCGGCCCAGGCCAAGTACGCGCTGACCAGTTTCACCATCATGGGCTGGATCAAGCTCGACAACTTCGGCGGAACCAATGGCGGCGAACTCTTCAGCCGCGCAGTTGAGGAAGGTGTCTACAACTACCAGCTCGGTTGGACCAGCGCTGGCTATGCCTACGCCAAGGTCAACGACAGGACAGGCAAGGAACTGATGGTCGGTGCCAATGCTGGCTGCAAGTTCGCTGCCGAGGAATGGCATCACATCGCTGCCACCTTCGATGACGAAACCAACATCCTCACCCTCTATCTCGACGGTATGCCAGTCGCAGTCCCCGAATCCACGCCCAGAATCTTTGAGATCGCCAGCACCGGTACCGGCATCTTCGACGGCAAGCTGGAAGGTCCCAAGACTCTGCTGGGCCGCAATCTGAACGGCCAGGCCGAGAGCATCCGCGTCTACGGCGCGGCCCTCTCCGCCGCCCAGATTTGGCGCGACTACCGCACCGTCTCCTCCGGCCTCAAGGGGCAGGCCAAGCCGTACGGCGAGAATGTCGGCAGCTATCGCTCGATGAGCACCGCCGCCGAGGCTCTTGTCCCGAAGGATGCCTCCGCCTACAGCGCCCGCGAACTGATTGTCAAGTTCCGTCCCACGATTACCGACCTGGAGATTGAGGAAGCCCTCGCGGCTGCCGATGTCACGGTCAAGGAACAGCTGCCGCTGACTGGCGCCTACGTCGTCGAGCTGCCCGAGGCCAAGGCCTCCCGCGCCGATCTGGTCAACGCCATCACCGTCTTGCAGAACTACCATGATGACCGTATCGTCACCTTCGGCGTCGGCGCCCTCGAGTATGCCGAGCCCAACTACACGGTCAAGGCCTTCGCCACCGAGACCCCGAACGACGCCTTCTTCGGCGAACTCTGGGGCCTGAAGAACGATGGCCAGACCGTCAACGGCGTCGCCGGCACTGCCGGGGTCGACATCAACGTCACGCCTGTCTGGGCCAATGGCAACACTGGCTCCCGCAAGGTCGTGGTCGCCGTCATTGACACCGGCGTCGACTACAGCCATGCCGACCTGGCCAACAATATGTGGGTCAACGAGAAGGAAATCCCCGGCAACGGAATCGACGACGACGGCAACGGCTATGTCGATGACGTCTACGGCTATGACTTCGTCAACAACGACGGCGACCCGATGGATGACAATGACCACGGCACGCACTGCGCCGGTACCATCGGCGCGGTCGGCAATAACGCCCAGGGCGTCGCCGGCGTCTGCTGGAATGTCCGAATCATGGCTGTCAAGAGCTTCAATGCCGAAGGCTCCTCAACCACCGCCGATACTGTCAAGGGTGTTGCCTACGCCATCGCCAACGGTGCGCAGATCGCCAGCTGCTCCTACGGCAGTTACGCCTACACCGACGCCGAATACGACGCCATGCGCCGAGGCCTTACCGCCGGCCTGTTCTTCAGCTGCGCCGCCGGCAATGAGCACAACGACAACAACGGCCCGTACAAGTCCTATCCTGCCAGTTACGACCTGGAGAACATCGTCTCCGTCGCCGCCATGGACTCCAATGGTGACCTGGCCTCCTTCAGCAATTACGGCGAAACCGCCGTCGACGTGGCTGCGCCTGGCACTTATATCTACAGCGCCGCGCCTGGTGGCGGCTACCAGTACATGAGCGGAACCTCCATGGCCACGCCGCATGTCGCTGGCGTCGCCGCCCTGCTGAAGTCCATTTACCCGAACGCCACGGCTCTCGACTTGAAGGAAGTCATCCTGACAGGTGCGGAAGCCCGTCCCGGCCTGACTGACAAGTGCCTGACCGGCGGCAGCGTCAATGCGGCCAATGCCGAGGCGATGCTGGCTTCCTCCGGAGCCGTAGCCGTCTTCCGTGGCAACGGCGTGATCCGCAACAAGGAAACAGGCACGCTCCGTAACCGTCTGCTTGATCTGACCCGCCAGGAGTTCGGCGCCACCGCCGCTGCTCGGTACTCTGGAACGGCAGCCATCTATGGGCGCATTGCCCCCGATTTCCGTTATGCGGCTACACTCAGGAATAATGAGAAGAGCCAACTCATTCCTCTCGACGAGTACAAGAACTTCCTCGGCGACAGCGATGACGACGGCATGCCCGACTGGTACGAGGATGCCATCGGACTCGACTCCGGCACCAACGACGCCAGCCAGGACTACGATGACGACTCCCTGACCAACTACTACGAGTACTTGTTCGGGACCTCGCCGTGGATTTCCCTGTCGCTGGGCAAGGGAACCGTGCTCGACAGCATGCGCTACCTCGACCTCGTCAAGGCCACGGGCGAGCCTCTGAACGCCCTCGAGGGCCAGAACCTGGGCGTCAATCCGCTCGCCGAAAGCGATGTTGATAGTTTCTACAACAACTTTGACACCGATGACGACGAAGTCACCGACCAGAAGGAAATCAGCGCCTCCACCGCGCCCGACAACTCCTTCGACGCCTACCGCAGCCGTGTCCTGGAGTTGCCCGAAGGACTCACCGAAGATCTCGACCTAAAGAACGAGGACAGCTACATCGTCCTGCCCAACCAACCCAGATTCGCCCTCAACGAAAACTGGACCATCGACGCCTGGGTCAAGCTTATCGGTGATCCGAATCCGGAGGCTTCGCTGCTCCGCCGCGAGATGGACCTCAACGGCGACGGCAAATTCGAGGCCGTCAACTACGAGATTGGCATCAACCAAGACCTGCAGCCCTTCGTCCGCTTCAGCGGCATCAAGAAGAACCCTGCCAGTATCAAGACCCTGACGGCTGGCACGGCCATTGTCAAGGGTGAGTGGACGCACATCGGCGCCAGCTACAACGCCGAGACCGGCCTCCTCATCATTATCGTCAACAACGACTCGACCAAGCGCTACAGCCTGAAGACCTCCGGCCTCACCAACCTCGGCGCCGAGATTGGCCGCAGCCAGGTCATCGTCGGCAGGGGCGTCACAGGGTACATCGACTCCGTCCGTGTCTGGAACATCGTCAAGGACAACTTCGACGACAAGAACCAGTCGCTGACCGACACGCTGCCGAGGCAGCCGCTCATGACCACTGGCCTCGTCGCCAACTACATCTTCGACGACGGCGGCAAGACCGCTCAGGACTTCGCCAAGGAGTTCAACAACTGGAACCACGGCTGGCATTTCGCCGCCGAGCCCGTCAATGCCGAGTTCGTCATCGACAACACCTCGCCCGTTATCCATGACGATGAGCTCGTGACCTTCGAGGACTCCGATGGCGACGGCCTGCCAGACGAATGGGAAATCGAGAACTTCGGCAACCTCACGACCGCCGGCAAGGAAGGCGACGAGAACCTGCCCGAAGGCACCGAGTTCACCTACGGCTACACCGATACCGACGGCGACGGACTCAACGACTACTACGAATGGCTGACCCACGACACCATGTGGCCGATGGATCCCAACAAGGAAATAACCTTCCCCGAAGCGGGACGTGACATCCTTGTCGATTCCGACGGCGACGGCCTCTCCAACATCGCCGAACAGATGCTCGGCAGCCATCCCGGAATGGTCGATACCGACGACGACGGCTTCAACGACGGCTTCGAGACCGGGGTCGCCGTCCAGGACCTCAACGGCGATGGCGAATTCGAGCAATTCGACAGCACCACCAGCCCGATCCAGTCGCTGGCCCAGCCGTCCGACGACCTGCAAAAGCAGGCCACGGCCACGGAAATCGCCCGCATCTTCCGGATGCGCGGTGAAAACAGCATGACCGTCAAAAACAATCCCGACCACAGCGGCAACGAACTGACCGTCGGCTTCTGGTTCCGCTACGGCAGGGCCATCGATGGCGTCAAAGTCGATGATACCACCCAAGACAAACCTTGGGAAGGCGACTATGTGCTCCAGGAAGGCTCCGGTGACACCCGCATCTGGTCCAACGACAACGGCTATGTCCTGTCCCGTACCTTCACGGGCTTCTGGACCATCGCCGACAAGAATGGCGAGGTCGAATTGTACACCTCCTCCACCGACAGGACGAACCCCTGGTTCGATCCCGAGGAAGAGACCGAGGAAGACCCCGTTTGGGTCACCATCGCCGACGGCACCAAGCCCAGCGACGGCTTCTCCGTCACCAAGGCCGCCGAGGCCGAGGATGCCTGGAAGCCCTACGGCCAGACCGAGAATCCCGCCATGCTCATTGTCAGCGGAGTTTACAGCGACGTCAACGGCGTGTACACGCTGGAAGATGCCAGCCAGACCGGCACCGAACGCGTCTGGAGCAAGGGCAACTACAGCGTCAAGTGGGAGCAAGATTCCGAGAAAAAGGAGTGTGGCCGTTGGGTCCTGATGCAGAGCATGGGCGAGACAACCGTCAGCATCTTCGCGACCTCGTTGGTCCCGGTGGCCGATGCCTTGGAGCCCTGGGAAGACCTTACCTGGGGTCCGGCCGACAGTTCCTTCACCGGCAAGCCCATCATCAAGATCGGCTCCGACGAGGAAGGCAGCAAGTACGGCGCCTCGTTCCTGCGCCGCACGGTCGTAACCACGGGCAAGGCCTATAACAACTGGGAGTTCGTCTACGGCAATGACGGCCAGATCACGATGAAAGTCGACGCTTCTGGCAGCACCGTCAGCGTCGTCTCCAATGGTGCCCCGCTTGTCGAGGGCAACTGGTACCAGGTCTTCGGTCGCATCGACCAGGCCTCCAAGAAGATCAAGCTGACCATCGTCCGCGACGATGACTACGACGGCAACTACGAGCGCGAGACGACCTCCGCAAATCTCCTGCTGCCTGTCACTGTCGGCGAGACAGGTTCCCTGATTGCCGGCACCGAACCTGGCGTCAGCTGGCCCAGGAGCGGTCTCATCCTCGACATTGACGACCTGACCATCTGGAACCGTGTCGTCGACGACCTGACCATCAGCCGCATGACCGAGGACGGCCTCGAGGCCTTTGGCGTCACCATGGTCACCGAGACCTACACCATCACCGTCAAGGGTTCCGACAACTCCAGCGAGGAGACCGTGACCGAGACGCGCCAGCGCCTGAAGGTCGTCTCCTTGGCCGAGGGCCTTGTCTCCCAGTTCCAGTTCGATGACGGTGGCCGCACCGCCGAAGACTTCGCCCACTCCGAAGACTGGTGGGACAACTGGATCCACCATGCCGGCAAGTGCTTCCCGCTCGACGAGGGTAACCAGAAGCTCTACGGCATGATCCGCGACGCCTCCCTCGCCGACTTCAATGAAGACCGCGACCACGACGCCCTGCCCGACTGGTGGGAACTCGAGTTCTTCGGCAGCCTCGACTACGGTGCCTGGGATGATCCCGACGGCGATGGCCTCAATAACATCTCCGAATACACGCTGAGCGCCACCTACGACTCCACCGGCACCAGCTGGCTCGATCCGACCAATGCTGACAGCGATGAGGACAGCATGCCCGACGGCTGGGAACACCAGAACGCCTTCAACCCGCTCGATCCCACCGATGCCGACGAGGATGACGACAACGACAACCTCACCAACGCCCTCGAGTACTCCTACGGCACCAACCCGCACAACGCGGATACCGATGGCGATGACCTGCCCGACGGCTGGGAAGTCCTCCACTCCCGCAACATGAACGGCAACATGGTCCTCGACCCGAAGAACGCTAGCGGCGACTGCGGCAAGTACGGCAATCCCGATGGCGACTCCTTCACCAACTACGAGGAATACCTCAACGACACCGACCCGCTCGTCTTCACCGCCACCAGTGGCGATACCGACGGCGATGGTCTGCCGGATGCCCAGGAGCGCACCATGGCCCTGCAGACTGATGCCACCAAGGTCGATACTGACGACGACGAGTACGATGACTACACCGAGTATGCCAGCGGCACCAAGGGCTACGATAGCCTGGACAAGACGGGCTACAGCGCCTCTGTCTCCGGCTTCCTCTACAAGGGCAACCGCGTCGCTCAGTTCAAGGCCGACTACGGTATCCTTACCGTCCCGACCGCCGGTGACGACAGCCGCCTCGGCTTCGGCAGCTGGACCATCGAGGCCCGCTTCCGCGTCCGCCAGCTCAACAGGGATGACCTGGTTGACGGCAGCCGCGTCTTCCTGCTCCGCCGCAGCTTTGCCGACAGCAAGCTCGGCGATGGCGAGGCCAATGAACTGGATGCCGCCCACAACTATGGCATCGGCTACACGGTGAAGGTCAACGGCGATGAAGTTGTCCTGAAGCCCTTCGTGTCCTTCAAGGCCAGTGCTCGCTCCAGCCTCATCGTCGCCGAGTACGGCAAGCCTGGCATCACTCTGACCGCTGGCGATGACGGCCTGCTCTCCTCTGACTGGTACTTCCTCAGCGGCAGCTACGATGCTACCGCCCAGACGATGACCATGTACGTGGACGGCGAGTACAAGTCGAAACGCGTCATGTCAAGCACTGCCGCCTCCGACCAGTGCCCCGTTGACCTGGCCAACACGTACGCCTACGTGAAACTCGGCGAGGGCTTCGAGGACAGCGTCACCAATCCCGAGGCGTCGTTGCTGGTTGACGAGGTCCGCATCTGGGGCGTCAAGCCCTCGACGGTCAAGACCTACGGCAACTACTACCTCAACAACTTCACGCGCTCCGAGTCCGAAATCTACAGAGGCGTGATCCGTTCCGTGTACCCGGTGTACGGCGTCTGGGATCCCAGCCTCGACAGCCGCTACAACACCACGACCACCCAGTTCCGCGGCGGCGAGGCCCTGTCCGGCAACGCCCAGACCTACTGCGTTGACCGTCGTCTCGACGACAACGGCACCGAAATCCCGCCCTACACCGAAGGCAAGGCCACCGGAAACCTCTATTTCGGCGACTCTAACCAGAACGGCAGATGGGATCCCGAAGAGGATATCTGGCTCGACAGGAACTACACCTACGAGACGGACGACGAGACCGGCGAAACCATCAGGGTCTACGACGACAGTGCCAAGAGAGGCTACTACGACGAGGGTACCGACATCCGCATCGCCAAGGGCAGCAACTGGTCCTGGACCGGTGCCATCACAACCACTTCGACTGGCTCCGACGGCAATTCCTCCAGCCAGACCCAGAACGACACGCCCGGAACGCTCCTCGTCTACACCTACTACTACGATGCCGATGGCGACGGTGAGGTCAGTGCCGGCGACTACATCTGGCAGGACTACAACCACGACACCGAAGACAACCTGCTGCCCGCCCGCTCCGTCTGGGCCGAGGCCATGGGTCTCGCCCTCTACCTGAAGTTCGACGATGGCGGCGGTTGCATCGAGGACTACGCGTGGCACGCCGATTGGCGCACCAAGCCCGCCTGGCAGCACGGCATCCGTCCCAGCTACTTCGGCGAAGGTGTCGATGCTGGCGTCTGGCCGCCCACCAATCCCAAGGCCGTCGGCGGTCGCAAGAACACCATCTCCAACGGCAATCCCTGCGAAGACTGCTGCGACTACTGGTGGGTCACCGATGAAAACGATGATGAAATCAAGTTTGCTTGGGTCATCGATTTCTACGGGACGGTCCCGAATCCTGGCGTGGAAATCCAGACCCTGTTTGGGGAGGAGTTCGCCTACGCGCCCTTTGTTGACGACAGCAGTTGCGATCCGCAATGGCTCAAACGGCGCGACATGTATGACGTATGTAGCGCGGTAATAATAGATCGCTCCAGCGATCCTGAGGGCGGCACCGTCACCTACAAGTACTTCTGGCTGCTGCCGGAAGATCCCGACAAGCCCTACGTTTCCGAGGCCAACCCTGGTGACGTCACTCACGGCGCCCTCAAGCTGACCTACACCGACGGAGCTCTCGCCACCTGCGACACCACCACTGGCGGTGCTCTGCCCGAGGGTGTTATCGTCGGCTATGACCAGGAGCTTGACCTCTGGAGCCTACGCCAGAACGCTGGCCTCAAGAAAGACGCCGTTATCCAGCTGGCCGTGGTCGCCGTCACCGAAAGCGGTCAGCACAGCAATGTCGTGGTCGAATCCATTGATATCCACAATTCTCTCGACCTCGAGACCTGTCAGCCCGTTATCTACTTTGCCAGCCCGATTGTCGTCAGCTTCACGCCGGCGCAGGGCAGCGTCACGGAATCCAGCACGCTGGCCGTCACCCTGAAGAACCAGGTCAGCCGCAGCGGCTACTTCCACATCGAATGGTATCGCAACGGCGTGCTCAACCGCACCGCCACCTCCAGCCTCGTGGTCGGCGGCGGCACCTACACCTTCAGCGTCGGCGACCTGCACGAAGGCGATGTCTGGGCCTTCAAGGCCTACTTCGAGATTAAGGACGACACGGGTGCCTCCACCGCCCGCAGCCGTTCTGTCCCGAGGTGCTACGACAATGCGTCGATGGCCGAGGCGAGGAATGGCGATTGGGTTGCCCGCCTGGTCGGCACACCGTATGACGACGAGGACCACAACAACTCCAGCCATACGGAGAATCCCAACGCGGCCGACTATGTCGTCATCAATCCCAACGAACCTGACGTCAACAGCCAGCTGGTGGCCACGGCCTATCCCGCGCCGTCCTCCAACTTCAACTACACCTACCAGTGGTATCGCCGTTCCGCCAACTCCGCCACCTTCACGGCCGTCAGCGGACAGACCATGCCCTACTGGCAGAAGACCACGACAACCTCGAGCAGCACGAGCAGCAGCTCCACCAGCACCAGCAGTTCGAACAGTAGCTCGACCACCACGAGCGACAGCACCGAGCCGGAAGACAATGTCGACAGCAACACAACCGCCGCCAGCGGCACGAGCACCAGCTCGAACAGCAGCTCCAGCAGCAGTTCGAGTAGCACCAGCTCGAGCAGCAGTGACAGTACGACGAACACGACCATAACCTCCGCTTATGGCCTGAGTGTCGGCGACCAGCTGTATGTCGTGGCCCGCGCGGTCGATATCTACGGCAATGTGTCCTCGGCGAAACGCAGCCAGGTTGTGACCGTCATTCCCGATGCGTCCAACACGGTTGGCTCCAGCGAGTACTACCGGTACGAGCCGAACGACCGCTGGTACGAGAACGCCAAGCAGATCCTGCCGAAGACGAACTGGTACAACATGTCAGATGTCAATGTCCAGACGCATTACTTCCACAGCAAGACGGACTACGATAGCGTCTGGTTCACGGTGCCCGCCACTCTGAACAACAACGGCATGATTGTCTGGTTCGAGACGAACGCCGGCCCGAACAACGGCGAGATGTTCTCCGTCAACCACCTCATCGCCACTGAGAACGGCCCCGACACGCGCCTGACGCTGTTCGACGCAAACGGCAAGGTCCTGCACACCTGCGACGACTACGGCAAGGTCAACGCCAGCCGCGGCGGCACTCGTTTCGCCCGCTTCGAGCTGCTCCTTGAGCCTGGAGTCTACTACGTCCAGGTCAGCCTGGCGACAGTCTCCGGCTGGGCCTTGAGCGCACCGTACTCGATGCACCTGGGCATGTGGGAGAACGACGGCCCGATCGGCCCGACCGCCCCGACCAGCGTCGTCCTGACGCCGTCCGAACCCAGCGTCACCGACAAGCTGACCTGCACTGCGACCGGCTCAATCTCCGAAGACGGCTCCGAGGAAAGCATCGAATATCTCTACGTCTGGTACCGCAACGGCGAAATCGTGCCCTTCGTGACCAACGTCGAGGTCAATCCCTGGGAGACCAGGCTGTACACGCTGCGCCAGGCCAAGAACTATGCACCTGGCTACGGCCCGGCCAACGAGATCAGCAACGAGTTCACCAAGGACGGTGACCAGTGGTACTGCGATGTCTTCGCCTACGACAGGGTCGCCGACGCCTACAGCGAAGCCGTCCGCAGTAACACTGTGACCATCGGCACCACGTCTTGGGATCTGACGATTGACGTCACCAAGACCTTCCGCGGCGGCAGGGGCGTCGTGGAGGCCGGCGACCAGTCCGTGACCATCGGCTGGCGCTACTTCGCCACCCACGGCTTCGATCCCGGCTACGACGAGTCGCTGCCGACCTACGACCTGCCCGCCATCGATGGCATGGATGTCATCACCGGCGCGCCCGTCAGCCTGGGCACCGCCTACTCCGTCGGCTTCGACAACATCCACAAGTGCCTGACCAGGGATATGAAGCCCTACGGTGCTTCCGCCACCTGGTTCATCAAGGTCGAGATGGGCGATCCCGATTTCGACACCGTGAGCGAGTGCCGCCTCAGCTGGCCGGCCAGGATGCTGCCTGTCAGCAGCGTCGGCAACCTGACCGTGACCAGAATGCGGATGCGTGTCGATGGCGTGTACGAGCCGATTCCCGGCACGACACAGGTCATCGATGGCCAGAGCAGCGGCGAAATCGTCCTGAGCGAGTCCGAACTGGAAGAGCTCCAGACCGATGACTTCGGCCAGAAGTTCGTGGTCTTCCGCTTCAGCCTCGGCGCCCCCGACGAGATGCAGGTCATCAAGCTGAAGACCGGCTGGAACCTGATCTCCCTGAAGGTACTGCCGCTGAACAACAATGTCAGCGACATCTTCACCGTCAATGGCAAGCAGGTGTACAGCGGCGCCGTCTGGCGCTACGACAACGGCGGCAAGTCCAAGGCCACGGCCCTCGAACCCGCCAAGGGCTACTACATCTACGCCCTGAGGAACGTTGAAATCCCCGTCTACGGCAGCATGGACACCTCTGCCATCCACCTGGACGAAGGCGCCAACCTCATCGGCCCCATCTACGACATCAGAGACTTCCAGGAGACCTATAATATCAAGGATTATCCTGATGTCCTGGCCAACATCGAGGTCGCCAATGACGGCAACCCGCAGATCTTCAAGTTCGTGCCCAGTGGCCAGGGCGGTTCCTACGCTCCCGCCTGGGTCATGGATTCCAAGGCACCGCGTGGCTACCGCTTCGAACTGACGGTCGGCAACGCCTACTGGATCTTCACCACCAAGGCCTTCGACCTCCCCGTCATCGTCCCCACCAAATAGACGGTGACAATACTCCGCCTCCCGCCCTGAACGGCGGGAGGTCCTGAAAACAAAACGCCCCGCAGAGATGATTCCCTGCGGGGCATTTTTTTGGCGATGGTCTGGCGGAATGGTCGGTCGTCAAGACCCTTCGCCGCCGTCGTGGCCGAATTGGATGTGCGCCGTGGTAAATATTCAGTTGGGATACCGACGGCGTCCTCGCCGTCGTCAACACAACCCACTAAACATTCTGTGTTTCATAGGAGAGTGTTCATAAAAAGAAAACGCTCTATTTCCCATGAGAATTGGCCCGTAAAGCGGGACGTGGGATGCGCGCATGGCTGGGACGTGGGACAAGGGACGCGGGACGTGGGGCGCGCGCATGGCTGGGACGTGGGACAAGGGACGCGGGACGTGGGGCGCGCGCATGTGGCTGGGACGTGGGACAAGGGACGCGGGACGTGGGGCGCGCGCATGGCTGGGACATGGGACGCGGGACGTGGGACTAGGAGAGAACAGCCAATCAACAAAAGCAACATTTTGTCAGAACAAGGACAGCACTACTACCCTCTTGGGGAAAAGAGCGAAACACTAAAAGTTACGGGTAATTGGTCGGTCGGCGAGACCTTTCGCCGTCGTTGTCGTGGCGGTATTGGATGTGGGATGTGGCGAATCGCGGCCTATTCCAACAGGGTTGCCTTCAAATAGTCTGCCGCCTCGTTCAGGCGGTGATACAGGGCGGCCATGACCGGCACAATATTGGCTGCGTCATGCTCGGCGCTGGTCTCCAGGAAACCCAGAATACGCTTGTACAAGAGATGGAAATCGCAATTATAGACGGTGCCTGCGGGGACGTCGTGGAAATTGGCCAGCCAGTTGCGGATTTTGCTTCCGCGCTCGATGCCGATGACCGGTACGTGCACATTTGAGGCTAGAATGAGCAAATGCAGACGGCTGCTGACGACGACGCGGCATTGCGAGGCGCAGGCCTGGACGGTCGCGGGGTCACTGCTGTCGAGGATTTCAATGCGGTCCTGTTGCGGCAATTCTGCCGCGAGGCGGCCCATGAGCTCCCTGTCGGTCTTAGGATTCATGGGGATGAGCACCAGGCGTGTGTCCGGCCTTTCCAGCAGGTGCGTCCAGAGTTCCTGCAGCTGGTCTTTCTGCTTCAGTTCTCGCTGGGCGGAAATGCAGAAACCGCAGCGTTGGACACCGGGGATTACCGGCAGGGGCAGGGTAGTTGCGGTTTCCTGGAGGATGGCGGTGTCGGCGGCGACAATGATGTTGTCCAGCCCGCATTTGCCGAGTTCCCTGGCGGATTCAGGGTCGCGCACCGTCACCAGCTGGCATTTCGCGAGGGTCTTGAAGATGCTTTGCCGGGCCTGAGCGAGCAAACGGGCCTCCTGGTTGGCCACGGCATCGAAAGAGCCCAACGATAGCCAGGTCAGAGCTTCCAGCAGCATTCTCCGTTTCCCCCTCACCCGGAAAAAGGCGGGATTCAATTCATCGTCCATGCCTACGCACCAGACAATGGTCTTGACGCCCGCGTCCTGCGTTCTGGCCAGCAGCGGCAAGGCCGTCCCGGGATAGTCGGAAAGCCCTGTGGCTCCGAACCAGATGAAGGCGTCAAAGCCGGACACGAAGGCCTGGAACTCGTCAAGCCTGGGGTCGGGCGGAAAGCCGTACAGGGGTGCTGTCTGCACGGCCAGGAGACGGGCGGTGTTTTCCCGATCCCTGGTGCAGACGGTCATTTCCGCCCCGGGGACGAGTGTGCGTATGAGTCGCACGACGCAGGCAATGATGGCCTCGTCGCCGATGTTGTCGCAACCAAGCGGAACTCCGCCAAGAAGGAATTTCATGTCTGATCAGGTGGTTGAGTGGGGGCACTTCCGCGCGCGGATCAATGCTTGAGGGGGCGCATCATCTCGTCCTTGGCAGCCTGGAGGGCAGCGGCATTGTCGCGGTAGAAATCGTCTTCGAGACTAGAATCGAGGGGTTTGTCGTCGAAGGTGGAGAGGCGATTGCGCGCATACCGTGATTTGAGGCTGATGGGCAGGAGCAGCTTGCCGTTGGCGTTGGCGAAGACGCCGGTGTCCCAGCCGAAGGAGAGATAGTATTGCCGTCGGTAGGCGGGGTCGAGCAGATTGCCGCCGACGGAGAAATCCTGCGCGGGGCTTGTGACGCCCAGGAACGGGGCGAGGGTCGGGATGAGGTCGGTATGGTGGCTGAGATGCTCGTAGACGGCCGGGGCGACGCCGGGCAGGTGCAGGACGAGGACGGGATTTGTTTGTTCGCGCACGAAGGTCGAGTTGTGGCCGAGGCGCCCATGCTCGTAGAACTCTTCGCCGTGGTCGCCGGTGACGACGACTATGGTGTTGTCCAGGCGTCCGCTCTGCTGGAGAAAGTCGAAGACGCGCGCGAGGTGGGAGTCAAGGTGATGGGCGGCATTGGCGTCGCGGTTGTAGAGGAGGTCGCGGTCGGTGGCGGAGACATTCGTGTAGTTGAGGTTCTCCATGAACGGCTGGAAAGGCGCGTGGTCGGGGGGGAACGTGTAGGGGGCGTGGGTTTCCTCGAAGAAGATGAAGCCGA
>Ga0310786_10005140_pt1 | contig 17894 bp, 30 predicted proteins | sample AusTroGonzalo_MG_FD_203881 | JGI IMG/M metagenome (GOLD analysis project Ga0310786, IMG submission 203881) | Bovine rumen microbial communities from tropical cattle in Woodstock, Queensland, Australia - Gonzalo_03 (v2) (version 2) | ecosystem: Host-associated > Mammals > Digestive system >... | reverse complement strand
CCGATGTGGTTTCGTCGATATGAGCCAGAACTATCTGGTATCGGCTCCTCGCGAATGGGTCGAGAAGAATTGTCCGGAACTGCTCACGAATTTCGAATACACCTACACTTCCATCATCAACGGCAAAGAGGTGGAACACAAGGGTAAGTATTCCAAGTTCGTGTACTCACCCGACTGCGGACCGGACTGCGACGAGTTCAAGTGCGAAGACCGTTTCGGCTGGCCGTTCCTCGAATACAAGGAAGAGAACATCGGAGTCCACTGGTACGAGGAAGAACCGGAAGAGGAAGATGAAGCGGAAGAAGACGAGACTTCCAACGAAGACTGACCTACGGGAAATATAGGAATGCCGGTTTCTCGTTGCCGGTTGGTTTCCAGATGTCCCAACACTTCCCGCCACACATATCGTTTGCTTGATAACTGATGGAAAATCCGTTATCGTTGAGCAGCTTTGCCAATATGGCCAGACGACCTTTGTCTGTTATCAAGTATAGGTCTCCGTAGATGTCGCAGTCCCAGTTCTGGAATTCGATGCAACGTGAGTGCTGGGTTACGGTATGCGAGTGGTCGGGCTGTCTGAAGTAGGTCTGCAGCCTTGAAAGGACGCGGAGTTCGGATTCGTCCGGCTTTGAGACCTTGGTTGCTATTTTGGTAGAGTTTAACCGTCTCTTGACCGATTTCCACAGTTTGCCAAGAAGATCTTTGCCAATGTCAATATGTCCTAATTCATCCTTCAACAATCCGAGCAAGCAGATGGCGAATAACGGCACGAAAAATACGCCTAGCGTTTGTAGTTTCGTAAAGACATCTATTGGATTATCCATTGTGTACCTCTGCTGTCGAATGTAATAAAACGTACTGAAATTGTCAATAGTTAAAAGGTTTACTATATTTCCAATATGAAACTGAATATGTTGCGACTGCTCCAAATAATCAAGTATGCGTTCAAGTATAGAAGGCGGATAAAGGCTCATATCGAGCGAGTCCAATACTTCTATACGAAAATCGTCTATGCCGATATGATACCTATGATGAAGGATATCGATATGGACCGGGTAATGAACCACGACAAGGACAAGCTGAAACTCAAGAATCTGGTTCGCCAAGCGTTCAGGTACATTCCGGGACCGCTATCCGACAAGGAGAAGCTGGCTATCCATAACGTGGTTATGGAACACATCAAGTCGAACAAGCACCACTGCGAATACTGGAGCGACGGCGACTACGCGTCCGAGGGTAACGACTGCACCAAGATGGAACCGACGTACCTGTACGAGATGTGCGCCGACTGGGCGGCAACTTCGGAGGAAAACGGCAGCGGCCTGATGGAATGGTACTGGAAGGTCGTCAATAAGAAGTTCATTTTCTCGGACAGACAAGTCGAAATCATCCGTCCGGTATGCGAGTACCTGTCTCAGTGCATTGACCCCAATAAGAAGCGCAATGACGATATGACACCCGTCAAGCTATCTACATTGGGTATTTCGTCAAGGCACTAGCTACTTGGGAACGGTGACGAAGAAAGTGTCGCCGAGGCCGAGGTTGATGTAGCTCAGTTCCTTGTCGTCTTCAGCCAACTTGATCTTGAGTACACGCTTGTTTCTATCTGAATAGTAATAATACGGCGACTCGACGTTGCAGTAGTGTGTATGCTCTAGGCAAACATATACGTCCTTGTTGAAGATTGTCTGGCCGCTCTGGACGATCTTGAGGTGGCGTTTAGTGTATTTGTAGTAGTTGTTATCCATATTCTGAAATATAGCAATGTTAATCGGCTTTGTGAAATATAATTTTCGTTTTCAGTATTGACAACACAAGAAATATTTCTTATATTTGCCTATATGAGTACGACAAACGAACAACAAACCATCACCGAACCGGCAAAGGACTTCCGCAAGGCATACGCCTTGTCGCTCGTTGCCGACCTAGAGGCATACGCCAAGAAGCACGACCTTTTCCTCGGCAAGAAGCCGTGGGTACAGCGTCACGAATGGACAGCCTACCACAACAACTACCAGCAAGATTACCTTTTACTCGACGCCATCTTGTTCACCGGAATTAAGTGCGACGTGAACAATCTGGAATGCGTTATAGTGTACGATAGCCTCTACGAGGGTGGACGCTTCGAGTTCGGTATGGTCAGCCCGGACTTCCGCGAGACCTACGCGGACGACCCGAAATGGGGTATCTCGCTTCATCAGGCCGGGAAGGACAAGGACGGTAACGACAAATACGACCTTATGTTCGGCAAAGAGTTCCGCTGCTTCATAAAGGCACTCGACAAGATCGGCGAACAGTACCCCGATTTCAAGAATCTGGCCGATTACTACCACTCGTGGGTGCAGCACGTCCCGGAGGAGGCTCTGGACTCGGTTATGGACGCCTTCCGCGAGATCAACTCGAAACACGCCAGAAGGCTGAAGAACCAAGACAGTCTGGAAAAGAAGAAGGCCCGTATCAAGGAGTCCGAGGACAGGCTGACACCGATTGCCGACATTCTGGCACCGCTTGTCGGCGAGAAGTACAAGATCACGACTAGGCGGACGACCATCGTTCCGAGCGAGAGCGAACCCATATCGGTGGAGCTTATGGTGGATTCCGGCGTGAGGAACATCTGCATCGACTGCCATATCTACTATACGCAGAAGCGCGACAAGTTCAAGGCTTATCTGAGCCACTCGACAGATGACAAGCTGGGTTCGGAACCGTTTTGCTGGTACGCCGAGGGTGCCATCCAGCGTATAGTCGCTGTTATCGGCTACGCGATGGCGTTCTGCCAGCTGTATGACGAAACTTGCACCAAGCTGAAGAACTTGAAGGAACTTTACTCGATTGGCGAGGATATCGTCGTCAGGGACGAGGAAGAGGAATGAACCGAGTTGGTGCGCATAGCACTCATTGTACGTGAATAAACATTCCTATCTCGGTTTAGTTCATTCATAAATAATTTATAGAATGTAGTGCGCTTCAAATTCAATATCGACAATGCTTCTCTAACAGTCATTTCGTTCGCGTTAACTTTCTCTATAATCGGCTTCCAGATAGACTCTGCTGGTCGTTGTTTCGGTGGAGGTCCCATCTTGCCACCGTTAGCGACGTATTTACGGATACCTTCTTTCTGTGCGTCCTTCCAGTAGCCCAGCATCGCGATTACCGGCTGACTAAGCTTCGACTTGAGGTTATAGTTACAGCAAGCGGCAGCACACGAATGAAGGAACAGGTGCTCCTCTTGGGTAACATAAATCAGGTTGTTCTGCGAATTGTCGCACTTCAGGTTCTTGTATTCGTAGAAACAACGCGGAATGATATGGTGCTGCGTCATCTTTTCGGTATTGGACACCCGCTGACGTAGCTCGTTGATAACCTGGATCATATGTTTCCGGGCTATGTTGTCAATAGGGAAGCACTCTTGAAACAGGGTGTCCCAGTCATACTTGTCTTCTGAACCGCAATATATGTATGAATTGATCATATACGGAAATATAGCAAAAAACGCTCAATCTACGCAACCGGCCACGGCTGCGACGGCTCGGACTTGTTGCGTAAACTTATAAACTTGGTGGTATGAGTTTAACCACCAATCCGCCGTATGAATGCGTCGTGAGTCTAACGAGCTGGCGTGGACGCCTGTATTCAGAGATCGTCCAGCTAGTCTTGTTCTCGCTGCTGAAGCAGAATACCACCTACCGATACAAGGTCGTTCTCGTATTGAGTTCGGACGAGTTCCCGAAGAAGGAAGCCGAGGTTCCCAAGAACATACTGGCACTGGCCGAGAAGGTTCCGAATTTCGAGCTGCTGTGGGTGAAGAAGAACAGCCGTGCATTGAAAAAGCTGACTGCGTCTATGGACGCCTATCCGGACTTGCCCATAATCACGACGGACGACGACATCATCGTCAAGCCGGACTTCGTACAGAGCTTTATGGACTGCCACAAGGCTCACCCAAAGGACGTGATATACGCACACGTCTGGGACTTTCCGGCTAATCCTGAAATCAAGATAAGCGGCTGGGCGCGGCTGTTCCCTCCTCATTCACTGTACCCTCTGGACGAACAGTTGTTTTATAAGCTGTTTCAAGGTGCCGAGGATGACATATGGAACGGAATCCGTGTTTGGCTTGCCGGGACTCCGGTTCGAAAGCTTGGCCGTTGGCCGTTCGTCGACCAGATTCCGATTGGGGATACGGCGTTTTTTAGGGTATACTCGAAGATTGATATGACCGAATGCTATAAACAGCTCTTAAAGGAACTGAAACGATGAGTACATTACCGAATAACGCAAAAGCAGTCATCGCACTTACAAGCTGGAAGGCGAGGATTAACACAGTTGGTCTTACCATTTTTAGCTTATTAAAGCAATGTCCCAAATACCATATTGTGCTTACATTAAGTAGCGATGAATTTCCATCAAAAGAGGCGGAGTTGCCAAATGATTTATTGACTTTACAAGACAAGTATATTGAAATTTTATGGATTAAACCGAATTTGAAATCATTCAAAAAATGGATATTTGCCGCTATGAAGTGGAACACGGTTCCCGTAATAAGTGCGGATGATGATATGATATATACAACAAATTTTGCCGATGAATTATATAACGAACATAAAGCATTGCCAAATGCCGTTATATCATATAAAACGGCGAAACATAATCCACCAAACCCTTGCGGATTAGCGTCCTTATATCCGCCGACAATATTTCCGTTATTCTTTAACGCATTTTCAAATTATACAATTACTCATTTACAAGATGATCGTTTTTTAATGGAAGTATGCAACAAGCATCACATTACTATAAAAGGATTGCACGATTACTACCCAGGTTTTTTCCACGATGAAGCTAGTCCAATCAACGGATCTAGCAACAGACCCGCGTGGCAAGCTGCACAACGATATTGATTATAGTTTATTTTAATGGTGGCATTGATTTATTATGCAATGTACCACCTTTCAAATGTACAACATAATTTGCTAATTGTATACGATATATATTAGAATTATGTTGTAGACAGTCCTCTAAAAACGATGCACCAGTATCCATTGTTTTTTGTTCGGTTATACATCGAGGCTCATCAAAATAATGGATGCGGTTTGCTTTAACCCAATCTAAATCAATAATGCACATATACGGAAATAGACGGTCGCCGGGGACGATATCATGCCCAATTTCACCAATCAGGTCGTATTGGAATCGACAGTCCAAAAGGTGAGTTATTGTATTTTGAAAAATAATATCATTATCAACTAGCAATACATATTTAGTTGGTATAACATTAAATAACGCATATTCAATACTGGCACAATGGTTTTTAGATGGCTGGTTATAGTTTGGTGAATGCTTATAATTTGTATTATCAATAATATGTACCCAGTTGTTACTCGGTGATTCAAATGAAGTTACATCGGAATTATCAAGAATATATATTGGCATTATAGCTTGAGCGCGCTTATATAATGATACTAACATATTATATGTAAAATCGTGCCGATTAAACGTCGCGGATAATAACGAAATATCATTATACACTTTCATAATTATAACCCTTCTAATACTTGTTTTATATCATCTCGATATAATTGAATCAGTAATTGCGGCCTATCAATATCAAGCGGATATTGTAATATTTTTACTCGACTCGACTCGACTCGACTCGACTCGACTCGACTCGACTCGATTATCAAAGATAATAGCAGCTAAATTGAGTTGAGTAACTATGTCTAATAGCTCGATTGTGGTAGATAATTCAGAATATTTGCTCCACCAAACCACTAATTTAGATGTGGTTTGAAACATTCGGTGAACTCGTTTTTTATAACAGTCGCTAATGTATTCCCAAATTTTTGCATATCGAACTCCGGTTGTCCAAAGATGTCTTTCAGCTGGAGGTGCTCCATTTGCTGACATCGGTATTCGTGCATACTGATCAAAGTACATATGAATGTTATGCACTCGATATACATCATCAATTATAGTATCAAAATCGTTATGGATGTTCCAGTTATTACTTTGCTTACGAATTGTATATCGTCGAAAATTTATATGATCAAAATTTTTAATCATCGAAACAAACGGCTTATCATCAAACAGCGTCCAAATAAATGGATTTTTATACGATTCGCATAATATATCTCGATAAATAAATCCGCCAACACAATTATTCGATATTATGTTTATTGATGACTCTGCCATAAATTTTTCATCCTACAGTCTTCTTTGGGTGCATAACGATACAACAATCTATATCTATCCGGAACACATTTATTAAATGTTTTTGCCCCAGCCGAAACTCGGTGATAACATTTATATATCCATTCAGATTCTGTTTTATATTGATAATGAAATAGGATCAAATCATCATCACCAAAAGTATTATGTGATTGCCACGAACCAGCGATAGGTTCGCCATTTACTGTATAGCCCGGCTGGTCAACCCCACACACAAATGGATTATGTGTACGATGCTGATTATCACGATCAGACCAGTCATAAGTGTATACAGTATTAACGAAAGTTTTAACTGGTTTATTACCAGCTTGCCATCTTGCACAACAATCGTCACCCCATCCAGTCGCATTTAATATCAGATGTGGATTGGTTCGTTTCTCAGTAAATTTTAAGGGAAACATATTCCGCCAACCGACGCAAACCTTACACCAATCTGGATGTGCCTTGTTGTTCGCCAGTAAAAACACGTTCACATTATTCTTATACTTGTCGCTAACATAAAGGAACTCGTCGTCGTCGATAGGCAGAACCCACCAAGCCGGACTTTCGTTGTTGATGTAGCGGTTGTACAGAGCATACTGGTTTGGCCAACCCTTGATACGCTCATAGGTCACGCGACCGCCGTATGAGTCACATACGCTCTTAATGTCTACTGAGCTTTCGTTATCGAAGATGTGTGCGTGTTGGAACCCAATGATATTCAAGTGCCAGTGGAGCCAGTCCTTGAAATCTTGGAGATTGTATGTCTTGGTGAGCAAGACGACTTCTGTGAAATACTTCTTCTGTACCATACCAATCAGTTTATAATCTCCCAAATACGGAGCGATGACCGTAATTTGCACTTCAAACCGGCATTTCCTATCTTTCAAGATATGAAAAGAGACCCACGTTTTATACCACCTGAAAGGAAGACCCGCCGGGACAAGCTGAACCGGTACTGGCCGAACGTAGCGTATCTGGGAGCCGGAGTCGTCGGTCTGGCCGAATGCACGGCGCAAGTCAACAAGGATTCGGCACGCAAGAAGCGTATAATCGACGCCTTGAGGGATTTACGGGTCAGGATAACCAAGGACAAGGTGTTCCTGAAGGTTCCGAACGTACGGTTCTACGATTTCTACCTCAATCTCAGATATACCGACGATCTGAACGATTCCAGCAAATGGAACGGAAACGAGGCCAATGTAGGCGTCAAGTGCATCTTCTACATCGGGAAATACCATTGGCGGGACGCGGACACACAGTGCATACTGGATAATCATAACCGAGACTACAGCTACTACAGCAGCCTCGGACTGACCGTTCACCGCAAGGCCGACGGCACGTACTACGCCACCGTGTTCCTTTACAAGGTTCATTACGCTTGGGACGACAAGAGTTCATACGGCTACCCCATAGGCCACGAGTTCGAGGCCGACCTCGTCGGTTCGGCAAGCCGTGGTATGCGGCTGAAGCTGGCTACTACCAGTACCGGCAAGCGATGAAGAATATGGCCGAGACGGCCACGACGATTATCACGAATATCTGGTAGTTCCTGAATGCCTTCGGGGTCGGAGTGACGCCGTCGTCGGCTGTCGCGAAGAAGATCGAGAACAGCTCGAAGAAGCAGAATATCGACAGCTCGATTATGCACAGAACCAGCCACCAAGTGCCTTCTTCGCCCAGATGTTCGACAATAAATGAGTACATACCGAAAATATAGCAACAAGTTGCCAAAATTTAGCAACTAGTTGGCAAAATAGCACGGACTTTGCTATATTTTCGGTACAGGCTCCATTGGTGGTTCTCTGGAAGCCGTCGAGCAAAGAGTCTGGTAGGATGTCAAAAGCGGTTGACATCTGTCCGGAATTAAGACGAGGCCGAAACAGCTCGTTAAAGGTAGTCGGCCCGTCACCGTGAATGTTATGCACGGAGGTTAGCCAATTACCAAATTATTGGCCGACATCCCGCTCTCCTTATTACCAAGGATGTGTATGTCATGGGAGCATCCAGTGTCGACGCTGGATGCCCCTATTGTTTTGGTTAAATGGCAAGAAACCGACATAGTTGCTAATCATCTCTAGTGTTGTCTGAACTATTCAGCCGTTCTAAATATTCCGGATGGTTTGCCAAGACTTCTGTCTCGTGCTTTTCCTTTTCTTCTTTGGACAAGAACGCGTCGTACGGGTCGCACGCTGCCCAGTATTGTTCGTAACTAGAACTCATATTAACCTCTGGCTTCTGGCTTCGTCAGCTGTCATATTCAAAATATAGCAATTGGCTATTGCGCTGTCCATATCGGATTGCTATAATTGTGGTATGACTATTGAAAATATGCGAGATACTGAGAAAACCCGGAGGAATCCGGGAATCGGTGCTGGAATGCTTAAAGTCAAGGCAATGCAAGTGACCTTTCCTATCACGGCTGAAATCACTTGGGAGTGTCCGCACTGCAACGCACGAGGAACCCACGCATATCCGTTGCGCGAGATGTTCGATAACCATTCCAAGATCGTAGCGAAGTGCTGGAATTGCGAAAAATCCGTTGTCGTGCGTCTGACCGGAATTTCTACGGAACTCAAGAAGGAAAAGCGCGGATAAGCGCGAAATTTACTATTATGAAGACTCTACTGATTCTCGTCTGTCTACTGGCTGGCTACGGCCTTGCCGAATCTGGTACCTGTCACCAGTTCACGGTATGGAACCCGGCTACCAAGGACACTCTGGTACACTACTTCTCCGCAGGGGAGACGAACGGTTACTGCTGGTTCGATACCAGCATCTTCGGAAAGACCATCCGCTGGGAATGTCGCAAGATGGCCAAGCGTACCGAGAAAGGCCGCGAGGTCGTCTCGGAGAGCGGACAGTTGAGCTACAAGAACTTGGCGTATTATTGCGCATCTAGGTGGTAAGTATGAAGAAGCTGATAGCTATTTCGATTTTGGGCATCTTGTTCGTAGGCTGCACGGAACCTACTATTGAGAACGGTTGCCGTGGCGACGTTATTGAAGACAACAACAAGTGCCTACGTGTCGTTAACGACCGACAGAGGCACCAGATCGACAGCCTGAACTACGAATTGAAGCTTCTGCAGCAGAAGTTCCACTACGAATGCACCGACCGCAAGTGAGTCCTATAGCTTGACGTTGGTTTCCAGCCAAGTCGATATCGACTCCCTGCAGTTGCTGATGCAACGGTAGTGGCAGATTTCCTCGTAAGTTGTTTCCGGGACATCGGCCTTCTCGTAGGTTAAACCTAACCGTTCCACCACTATCAGCTTTATCGTGCTGGTCATCGGCTTGTGGTCGGATTCCTTGTAGTCCAGCGATGCGGCCTCGACCATAGAAGGCAGTGCTAGGCACTTGTACCTCACCTTGCCAGCCGACTTGCCGTACTTCCAGTCGAAATACTCGATGTCGACGTTGACCAGTCCGCCCAAGTCCATTCCGCTGACCGGGTGTCCCTCGTACTCGGAGACGCCGAGAATCACGCCGGGGTAGCGGTAGCCGTTGAACTCGACTTGGCTGTTGACGAAAGATGTCACGGCCATATTGTCCTGGATCCACGTCCAGTCGGCCTTCTGGCTATGGAAAGTGGCCTTCCAGTGGTTCTTCTTCACGAGGTCCGGAAGGCTGTCTATTTTCTCCGCCCAGAACAGCTTCTTCTTTTCGGGGTCTTCCTTTGTGCCGACGTATTCGGCCTCGAACTCCTTGTCGCCCATATACTTCCTCATATTCTGTTCGAACGCCTCTTCCTCCTTGGTTGTGGCACGCCAAGTGTTGACGGAGGCGTAGAACGGTATGTCGCAGTTCTTCCAGTACAGGGTGTTGGCCTCTGAATGTGCGCCGAATATCTGGGCGTTGGCAAGGACGAGGTGGGAACGTGCGCGGTTCTTTATACCCACGAACTCCGACTGGGTAAGTTCCAGCATCTTCTTGTCGGTCAGCCAGCCGAACTCGTCGATGAAAAGGTAGTCGGACGCGAACCCGGATATGCTTTTCTGGTCTGCCGGACGCGCTAGGATGGAGCTTCCGTTCTTGAAGGTGACTGTGTGTTCCGTCCAAGTCTTGACGCCGGGCTGGATGGCGTAGGGGAGCCTGATGATGGCCTGTCGGATGTGCATCTCGAACTCGGCGTACGCCTGAGCCTTCTTGGGTGCGCAGTAGGTCAGTACCAGATTGGGCGTGAACATCGCCTTCCAAAGGAAATAGGAGAGCACGATGGTCGTGTAGCCGGACTGTCTGTACCAGTCCGACTTGATGAACCGCTGGTTCTGCAGAACTTCCAGCTCGGCTCGCTGTCTGGGGCTGGGTTTCAATATGTTGGTGCCGTCCTTGGAAGGCGTTTGCACGAATGAAGTGATGAACAGGTAGGGGTCGTTTTGGCAGAGCTTGAGCGTGTTCCGCTGCTCTTGTGTGAGTTCGACTACTTCGTCGGCGGATTTCAGGTTTTCTATTCCTCTATATGACATAGTTTCCTCGGTTGTTTCGTAATCGAAGTTTATATCTCCGTCGGATTTTTGAAAATCGCGGTCATTTTTCGAAAACCGAGGTTGATTTTCGGAATTCGTTGCTATATTTAAAACAAATCAACAAAAGAGGACTATATGAACGTAGAAGAACTGAAAAAGGCAATCAAGGACAAGGTTCCGAACGTAGCAATCGAAGGCATTACCAAGGTCGTCGTCGCGAAGAAAAAGAAGCGCGGCGGCTACAGCATCTATCCGTGCGTGACCGAAGCTAATCTGGTCAATATCCCGCTTCTCGGCGGAGACTGTCTGGCCATCGTGTTCGAAGACTAGCCTATGCGTAAACAGAGCAAACTCGAATTCTACCGTACCGTGACCGCAGTCTCGGTTCCGGTGTACAAGTACAGGTTTCCGAAGTCTGTGCTGAAGTACAAGTCGAAGGAGTATTACGGCCAATGGAACTGGTATTGGGACCGTGACCTTCCGAAGAAGTCGGTGGACGACCTCCTGTCCAAGATCGCCGCCACGCTGACACAGACGACCTACGGTGTAGTGTTAGTCACTCGTCAAGGAAACGAGACCAGTTACAAGATTCCATACAAGGTCGTGTTCAAGGACAACCTTGTCAGGATTTACACGACACGGTACCAGTTCATCAAGTCGCAGACCGGCAAGACTATCCTCACGACGCGCAAGGTGTATTTCTCGCCCACGCCGCATTTCGAGTGGGACTTCATTACATTGCGCGACTTCAAGCAAGTCTTGTACTACTACGCATCGGACTGTGGATGCAAGAAGGCCAAAAAGCTTAGTGACAAGCTGACTGGTAATGGGTAACCTACTTACTTTTGGAGAAAAAATGAGAGACTATATGGTACCTCCCTCGAAGGCCGAAGACCGTCGCGACAATCTATTGTGGATATCGGTTTTCTGGCCTATGCTTGCTGCGTACGTAGGATTGTTCTATCTGTTCTGGGTGGATAAGTTTAACCGATCGGTCGACCTGTTGTCGATTATGGGAAGTGTCGGCGTCGCCATCCTAGGTATGGTGCCGGTCGTATTCTTTTGGTTTATTTTTATCGTATATCCAGAGGTTAGAGACTGCCACTCGGAATACAATGACTGGAATTTCTACTGGTCGCACATCTTCGGTATCAACTTCTTTCCGTTAGCCGGTCTGTGCTGTTTTATCGGTTACAAGATATTCTGCTAGGTTTTTTATAACATAGCGACGAGAAAACTCACCCATCTTTAGTGGGTGAGATGAAAGCCGCTTGACGATTTTCGGAAAATTTGCTACATATATAAACTGATATACGAAGGCAACTCGCACTTGTCGTCGTGGGAAAGTTTAAGATGTACTTAGGTACATTGTGTCCTACCGGAAGTGCGAGTTCCGGTAGGATTTTTCGTATGATAGTCAAGAAAGGCATAGAAATCAAGCTATATCCGAACAAGGCGCAGAAGGTATTCTTTGCGAAGACCTTCGGTTGCTGTCGTTTCGTGTATAACCAGTGCCTTAAAATCAAGTCATATATCTACGAAGAATCCAAGATGTCCTTCCAGCCGAAATTGAAGTCGTTTAAGGAAGAATGGGAATGGCTCAAGGAAGCCGACTCGCAAGGACTGGCTAATGCCTATATGGATATGAACCAAGCATACCAGAACTTCTTCACAGGTAAATCCAAATATCCAAGATACAAGTCCAAGAAGGACAAGCAGAGCTACCGGAATGCTATGTGTCATAAGGATATTAAGAAACTAATTATTGGTAATTCCATTGTACTACCAAAGGTTGGTGCGGTCAAGTGCCGTTTCGGTAAGACATTCGAACACGAACATATTGTTAAAATCTACAATGTGACAATCAAGAAAAGCAAGAAAGGCGACTATTATTGCTCGATTTGTTGCGATGTGGATGTACCGGAGATGTTGCATACCGGCGAATGCGTGGGCATCGATCTCGGCATCAAATCGTCCATTGTGATGTCCAACGGAGAAATAATTAAGAATCCGCACTTTGAAAAGAAGTCGGAACGAAAGATTAGGCATTTGCAGAGGAAACTCGCAAAGGCGAAGAAAGGCGGCAATCGATACGAGAAAGTCCGTATTCAACTGGCCGCAGCCTATGAAAAACTGGGTAACAGAAGGAAAAACTTCCTTCATCAAGTATCGCACAGGTTAGTCCGTGACTATGACGTAATCTGTATGGAGAACCTTAACATAAAGGGAATGCAGAAAAACCATTGTCTTGCTGGCGCGTTGGCCAATCAGGCACTCGGTACACTAACTAAGATGATAGAGTACAAAGCTCAATGGCATAACCGTACGGTCGTTAAGGTAGGACGGTTCTTCCCCAGTTCGCAACTATGCAACAACTGTGGCCATAGATACCATACATTGAAACTTAGTGAAAGAGAGTGGATATGTCCAGACTGTGGTAGCGTAATAGATAGGGACTGGAATGCAGCCAAGAATATACTCGATGAAGGTCTTAGAATACTAGATAATAAAGGTACCCCGCGAACCGGGGAAGCCGTGGTCTTGCGACCGCTATGCCTTGCGGAGAACCCAACTGTGGATGACCGTCTTGACGACCTAAAAAGCAGTGGTGCTATGATGCGGGAAATTCAACCAGTTGCACCGGAGGTTATCGAAACCAACCGGTCTTTAGCCGGTGGGTAGTTCATGAATTTAGAGGCAACTACAGTTCAAGTGTTCTGGGACGTTTCTGTAACGAACCTAGAACAGCCTGACTGCGATGCAGTCTCGTTGGAAGAACAGAAGAAGGTTCTCCCCGATTTGATCAACGCGTACAACACGTCTTGGCAGTCGATGAACCAGCCGCATTCAGATATGATGCCTAAAGGTGTCACGCTTACTAACTGGTTCATCTCGTTCGATAAAGAGTTAGGTATAACCGTCTGTACGGTGTACCAAATCAACAACAGTTTGCTAAAGAAGGCCGACGGGTTGAAAAATACGATTAAGAAGCTTTCCGAGGATATCGACGGCTGTTTCGACTCGTGGATGAATACCCATTTTACCTTTACTGTTGATAAGACCAGATACTCGCTTTGGGCGCACGGTTGGGCAAAAAAGATAGTTGCCCCGGTTGATGGCTGCAATAGCTTGATGGTTCGGTGGAATGACGTGGACGAAATCGAACACGCCGACTGGCTTATGTCCTACCGAAATGAAGCGTATCACATAATGTTCGAGAAACAGTACCACAAGGAAACCGAGGACCGGGTCCGTCGTCGTATCGAGGTCTACAAGCAAGATGATGGCGAATTGGCTAAGAAACTATTGAACGACGACCTTGAACTATTGGATATGTATGAGTTTGTCAAGAAGAACAAGAATCGGTTTTTCTTCGCAACGTATTGTTAAGGAGTCCTTATGGCTAGAATCGACCTAGAAAAACTTGCTAACGAATACGGTCTCCACGTCGAGAAGCACGACTTGGGACGTTATCGCCAGTTCAAGGATGCCGAGGTTATGGTATTCATCGACGCCGCCCATACCGGAGGACCGGCTATGCTATCGGCGGACTACGTGCCAAAGTGTCCAGACTTCGGCGAACAAGGCGACATCAGTATATGGAGCGAATTGCGTTGCGACAAGACATACCAGCCGGATATTCCTAAGTTCCATCGGCACGAATGTCTGTTTAACGACGACTTCAACGAACGGGCGATTCGCGAAATAATCGAGAAGACTTTGGAGCAATATCGGCGCATAAAGGTTCCGGATATCGACGCGTATGTCCAAGAACAGACGAAGGCATACAAGTATGTCTTTGTGTTCGACCCGGTGGATGCCGTGCATCTGCAAGAAACCCACACGCTGGACATCATCAGGACATCAAACGCCGATGACGTAATCCGCTGGATCTACGGGATGATACACCACGACTTCAAGGAGGAAGTGCTCGAATCGTCTGTGGTTATCATATACCAGCTCGACAAGATGACTCCTGAAAATGGCGATATGGAAACTGCTCGAAAGCACCTAGTCAAGCTTATTGAAGCGTTGACACCGCTTGGACCTGTCGTGCAGTTCAAATTATAGAGAATAGAGTGAAAAATAAGACCGGTCGATTCGACCGGTCTCTTTTATTTCGCCAGTTTTTATTTATTCAGATAAGGTCTCATTTCGCGGCGGAACGTCTCTTGGGCGTGCTCGATTTCTTGCTCGATTCGACCTTCAAGGAACTCCTTCAGGTCCGGCTTCTTCTTTTGCACCGCCTCTTCGCATATCATCGCCATTTGAATATGTTCGCGGTTGTTGCTATCCGGATGCTTCGAATCTTCCGGGTATTTGAGGTATTCAGCGTTGTAGCTTTCTACGCACAACCGTGTCCATCGGATAAAACCTTCGTCCTTTTCGCTGTGGAAGCGGTATTCGTCGTCGTGGAACTTGATAATGACCGTTTCGTCTTCCACACGGATATTGCCGACCCATTTCTGGATGTCGAAGCTGGAAACACCGTTGAAAATCTTGATCAGGTTGTGACGGCTGTCTCCCCACACGCCTACGTACTGCCAAGTCCTTACATCGTATTCCGGAACGCGGTTGATTCCGGCATAGCCGTTTGGACGGAAATACTCGAACGCCAGTTCCTTGTAGGTCGGGTACTTACCCTTGCTGAACCAGCCTCCGCCGTAGCCGAGCGGGTTATAATAACCCTGTTTCTTGAGGTAGTCGTACTCGTCGACCTCGAACGGGTCGATGTCAAGCTTTCGCCACTTGCCGTCGATGAACGCCACGCGGGTCGGCTTGAGGTCTTTGAGCATCAGGTCGCTGGTGCAAGTCCAATAAGGGTCGTACTCGTACTTCTCGAACTCGATATTCTTTCCGGTCAGGTCTATTTCCAGAGCTTCGTCGCTAATGCGGTGGCAGTGGCCTCTTGGAACTTGGTTGAGTCCGGCCATCGTGAAAAATCGGAAGCCTTCGAGCGTTTCGTCCGGGGTGAGTCCGCCGGTGAGTATGTACATCTTGTTCTGAATCTTTTTGGTCATATCCAAAATATAGCAAGTTGACGACTAAATTGCTATATTTCGGTTATGAAAGATCAGTCTGCCATAGAACAGTTTTGCGTTGCGATACGAGCGTATTATCCGGAAGCCATTTTCCGCCATATCGATACCAGCAAGGACATCTTCTACGAGACGCCCGAAATCATAAGGGTAACTTTCCGGTGCAAGAAACCGTATGAAATCATACAAAACAAGCAATTTGGCATATTGATTGAGGCCGGTCTCGCTCATTCTCTGGTCTCGGTATGGCCAGCAAAATATCCAGATTCATTCCAGCTTGAGCTTAATCCTCATTTTGGAATAGTGGAGGTTAATCCTTTCGTTGTCGGATATCCGGAGTGGCCACGAGTAAATCTGCTGCTGAAAGACGGTTCGTTGGATAGGTTCTTACGGCTGGTATACTTGTCCGATGTGTATACCGATGCTACTGACGACTAAATTGCTATATTTAACTTATGCCTACAAAATATTTAACAGAAATGCGTCATAATCTCGACCTCACCGGGTTCGCCAACCATCAGCGTGTACAGGAAGTCCGGTGGAATGCAATGGTCAGGGAAGCGAGACTTCAGTTGTACGAACTGGACAAGCTGAAAGAAACTTTCATCCTAGACGGAAACTTTAAGAAATTCGTCGAGGAGCGAGAACGGTACTGGCTTCATCAGCTGGTACGGGTCGGCCAAGAGCGAGAAGACTGGCACAAGCAGACCGAATTTCTGGACGAGTACGAAAAGGAACAGCTTGCCCACTACTACCGCCGCCACATCGTCCTCGAATGGGTTCTCAGGTTCTTTTCCGTACTGCTGCAGTGCGGCTGTTTCTTGCTTGCCGTGATGATGGTCGTATTTTTGTTTAAATAGGTATTGACAAGTCGACTTAAATTTGTTATATTAGATTCCAAATGAAAGGCGTGACCAACACAGCGATTACAATCTTCGAGTTCGTTCCGGAACACATCAGCGTTATCGGCCTAGACAGACCGGTTCTCGTCCGTGTGAAAATCGGGACGCCGTGGACCAAGGGAGACCCTTCCTACTGGGCTACCGCGTCTCTGGTGAACAACGGCACGGAAGAGCATCGAGACATCGAATGGCAGATTACCTGTGCTGACGGTACCCTTCCGATTGATCACGTCGCAGAATGGGCTTTTCTGCCCAAGTAGAGGACACTATGGAAACAAAGCTTTTGCCCAAACCAGAACCGCAGAACCCGGACGAAATCGTCAAGCCGAGCATTCTGTTCGAGATTATCAAGGAAATCGGAACCTACTACAAGGAAATCAAGCCGGACGACAAGTACCAGATGGAACATCATCCTAGCCGTCTCGAATTCCTCTGCAAGACAGACCGTACTTGCTTTATGGCTGGTGTGAACGAGTTCCGCTGCTACCGCTACGGAAACCGTGGGAAGGTGGCCGGACACGTCGCCTGTACCGAATGCCCGACTTGCAAGCATATCCTCGTGGCAAGAATGGATTAAGGAGAACCGATGACCAACCTCAGACTTTACTATCCCGGTTTTGTAGATCCGGGTCACGAACCAGAAACCGTCAACTTCAATTCCCTCGACAGCCTCAAGGCCGACCCGGCAATCAAGGCCCGTATGTACGGTTCCGGAACCGAACTGATTCCGACCTACTCCTACAAGGACTTGGAACCGGAAGAAAGCCGCGTGTGCGGAAACGTCCGCTATTACAAGCACGTCTTCCACCGCGCCGGAACTCGCGAGCACTGGGGAGCCGCAGTAGTCTTCGGCGAAACCCCGGAGGAAGTCACTAACGGGTTGAAACTGCTCGGAACGGTAGCCGTTCCGCCCAACGAATGGTAGGGGGTTATATGGATCCAGTTAATCCAATTTCGCTCGAAAACCTCGCCGAGGCGTGCAAGATACTGTGTCCGGAAAAGACCGGCTACTATGCCACCCATTTTGAGGAGCTGAACAATTCCGTCCACTGGTACGGTTTTGCCGCCGTCGAACAGATGAAGCGGAAGGAACTGATTTCCGATATGATTACCCATCTGGTCGACGCTTCGGAAATGGAGACCGACGAGGTATGCAAGCTGGTTAAGGAACACCGCGAAACTGCGAAGATCCAGCGGCGCGGCTACTGGATTGTCTACCGTCTGTACTTCTGCCGCTACACTCCGTACATCGAGTTCAAGCGTTGCTTCCAAGGCATTATC
>Ga0310786_10005139_pt1 | contig 17895 bp, 17 predicted proteins | sample AusTroGonzalo_MG_FD_203881 | JGI IMG/M metagenome (GOLD analysis project Ga0310786, IMG submission 203881) | Bovine rumen microbial communities from tropical cattle in Woodstock, Queensland, Australia - Gonzalo_03 (v2) (version 2) | ecosystem: Host-associated > Mammals > Digestive system >... | reverse complement strand
TCCTTAACGTTTCATCATTCAGTCATGCGGCTAAATGACACATGGAGTATTAATTCGGCTTTCGCCGGGCTATCCCCCGACTATGGACAGATTGCACACCTGTTACGCACCCGTGCGCCGGTCGCCGGCAGAAGTATTGCTACCTCCCCGCTGCCCCTCGACTTGCATGTGTTAGGCCTGTCGCTAGCGTTCATCCTGAGCCAGGATCAAACTCTTCGTTGTAAAATTAAATTATAACAAAAAGCTCATCCTACACTCAAACGACTTATTCGTAGTTGCACTTTCCTAATTGACAATTGACAGTTGACAATTGACAATTTTTTGGAATCGACAAGGAATTCATTTCGCTATACCTTATTATATATAAAGCATAGACCCATTCTCTTGTACTACATCTTGATTGAACAATCTCTCAAAGTTCGCTTGTTTTTGACCGCCCGAAAAATTTTAGGGCGAAAACGGCTGCAAAGGTAGAACAAATTTTTCATATACGCAAATATTTTGCAAAAAAAGCGTAATTTTTGTGCTTTTTAGCATATTTATGCAATACAAATGTTGCAAACGAAGGGGATGAGGGGGTAGAAACGAGCAAAAAAACACCTCATTCTTGTGCGAGCACAAACGAGGTGCTACCACTAAAAATGCAGTAAACTGCAATTTTTCTTCGTGAAAATTTGCAAATGTCGATTTTTTATCGTAACTTTGCAGCGGAAATGACATTTTAAAGAAACGACTATGCAAACAGCAGCATTACCCAAACAGGTGTATTTAACAATTCCGAGCAGCGATTACCGTCTAATCAGCACCTTATCTCAAAAGATGGGCTGGATTATTCATCGTCCGCGCAAAAGCGGCTTGCAGAAAGCTTTGGACGATGTGCGAGCCGGACATGTGTATGAAGCAAAAGATGTTGATGATCTAATGGCGCAATTGGAAGCATGAAATACACACTTCGCTATTCAGGACAATTCAAGCGCTCTTACAAACTTTGCAAGAAGCGCGGATATGATATGTCCAAATTGGAGACCGTTCTCCGGTTGCTGGCTGAAACAGGCACTTTACCACCCAAATACAAGCCACATATCCTATCTGGAAGGAATTGGGCTGGTTACTGGGAATGTCATATAGAACCCAATTGGCTGTTGGTTTGGGATCAGAATGATACCGAGCTCGTGTTGTTGCTATTAGATACTGGCACACATTCAGATTTATTTGACTAATAACATCCCCGCTTGCGGATGATGTCCCCTGATGAGACGGGGGAAACGAGCACGCAAAGCGTGCAGAGGAAAAAGGGGAAAGTGTATAATAACGCTGAACTCAACAGCGGAAAAAATGTGAAGGAGTGCCTCGGATGGCACTCCGAGCGAAGCGCACCGAGGAGTCCCCACTCCGAGGATAATGCGCGAGCATAGAACAAAAAGACATATAAAAAGCGTTTGCTTTATTTGAGGATACATTCATTTCTCGACAACTTGAATATTTCTTCCGATAATAAATGCGAAACGCTCACGCGATGCGTGGGCTTTCTGCATAATTGGAGAAATATGGGAGTCGAGACCCGAATGTACCAATATCAGTTGGCTCACGTTTTTTGTACACGAAGACAAACAACATATCAAGCAATCAATAGAACCGATGTGGCGATGGGATATAACCGCCAACAAAAGAAATGAAAAAATCTACCATTATTCTAGCAGCCGTAGTTGTAGCTACATTTGCTAATGCGCAGATTACATTGCAACACACATTCAACAATGAGATAAATTTGGGATGGGGTATAAGCTCTTCTGTAGCTTTTGCTTTAGAGGCGGATAACTATATTGTTGGCAACTATATATTTGAAGAACAAAATAATAATATACTTATCTACGATGCTTCTGATTGTACACTTTTGCAAACCTTTGCGAAACAAGACGGGGAAACATATGCGTTCATTTCAAAGGGTATTTTTACTACCGATAATAAGTGGAGTTTTGTCGTATTCGCCCGTGCAAACACAGCAGAAAGGGTAGATATACCCTACGAGCCTTGTTCATATTATTATGGTGCACAAGTTAAAACGGAAGATGGTAATATATTGGCCACATTAACGACAAAAGTGATATGCGAAAATCAAGTTAAATTGATTAAAGTTGGAGAGAACTACAAGTTAGTTGTCGAAAATGATAATGGGAAATATGATTATTATTCTCTCCCTGGTAATGGCGAGGCCACAGATGTAGATGAAGTTTCTGCTCCGCGACATAATAATACACGCAAATATATCAATAATGCCCAAGTGCTGATTGATAACAATGAGAGAACCTATACCATGCACGGGGTGGAAGTGAGGTAACGGAGTGAATGCAATTCACTCAAAATGGACGGAGGGATGATATACACGAACGGCGAAAGGTATCAGCGGCGAGAGTCGCTGATGCTTTTTTGATCGCCCGTGGGCGATGCTGGCGGCTCATGGGAGCCGATGCTCAGATACCATCTGAGCGCAATGGACGAAAAGACGCCGATTAGTAATCGGCACAACTACCAAGAATCTAATGCGCTCAAAAATGAGCGCAAATGCTCAAAATTGGCTTATGAGACACGCGCACTATATATTACTACGTAATATATATACATTGGCTTGTGAGTGGGGTGATGTCGGGAGGAGCATACAATGAGCATATATTGAGCATACATTCAGCATACATTGAGCATACATTGCAGGCTCGTGGCAGGCTCGATGTAATAGTGTTCCACCCGCGATCCAGGAACAAAGGTGGGACGCGGGTGGAACAAGGGACTATGGATGGAACAAGGGACTACGGGTGAAACAAGGGACTACGGGTGGAACAAGGGACTATGGGTGGAACGAGGGACTATGAGTGGAACAAGGGACTATGGGTGGAACGAGGGACTTACGCAAAGGCGTTCCAGCCTTGGGCGGTGAGGGGCATCGGATTGCCGTTACGGGGGATGAGACGGAGGTTAACCGGCTGCCGAACATCCTTAGCATCCGTACCGCGCTTAGACTCAACATCAACGGGAGCGTACTCGGCGGGAGTGATGTGGCCGATGATGTAGATGTCGTCAAGGGGGACGAGTTTCTCGTAGTCGTGGATGTCGCAGGTGAAGAGAAGTTCGTAATCCTCGCCGCCGTTGAGTGCACAGGTGACGATATTGAGGTTCATCTCTTCGGCGAGCGCCGCAGCCTGGTAGTCAATAGGCAGTTTGTCCTCGTAGATATCACACCCTACCCCGGACTGCGTGCAGATATGGAAGAGCTCGGACGACAGCCCGTCGGAGACGTCCATCATGGCGGTGGGTTTGATGCCGGCTTTGCGGAGTGCTTCAACGATGTCGATGCGCGCTTCGGGTTTCAGCTGGCGCTCGAGGAGGTACTCACGTCCTTCGAACTTCTCGTGGATGGCATCGTTGTTCTCCTCGGCTTTGCTGAGGTTGCCATGTTGCGTGGCACGGAAGACCTGGAGTTCGCGTTCGAGGAGCTGGAGCCCGAGATACGCCGAGCCGAGATTGCCGGAGACGCAGATCAGGTCGCCGACCTTGGCGCCTTTGCGATAGACGATATCGTTGTCGTCAGCTACGCCGAGACAGGTGATGGCGATGGAAAGACCGTTCATCGAGGCGCAGGTGTCGCCGCCGACGAGGTCGATATTATAATGTTCGCACGCAACGCGCACGCCCGCGTAGAACTCTTCGATATCCTCGACAGAGAACCGCGCCGAAATCCCCAAGCCAATGGTGATATGGGTAGGCGTAGCGTTCATGGCGCAGATGTCGGAGACATTGACAGCCACGGCTTTGTAGCCGAGGTGACGGAGAGGGACGTACTCCAAGTTGAAATGAATACCTTCCAACAGCAGATCGGTGGTGACGAGTGTGCGTTTGCCCTGATGATCGAGAACAGCAGCGTCATCGCCAACGGCATAGACGGTTGAAGGTTGACGGTTGGTTAAGTCTTGTGTGAGGTGACGGATGAGTCCGAACTCTCCTAACTTGGATATTGGGGTCATGAGATTTATGATTTCAAATTTATGATTTCAAATTTATGATTTCAAATTTATGATTTTTGAATTTGAGTGCAAAGATACAACTTTTTTTTGATATATGCAAAAAAGAAATGCAAATTTATTTGCAAATGTCAATTTTTTGTTGTATCTTTGTAGGCTGAATTGAAAAATGAACAAAAATGCGAACGATACTGATAGCGGAAGACAGCGAGCGCAAGCTTGTTGAGGAGTACCTTCCCGGCGAGACGAACATCCTTGTGACAGGCGTTGGTGCGCTGAATGTCATGCGAGCGTTGCGCGATCTGCCCCGTGACACAGAGTTGATAAACATAGGCTACGCGGGCAGTGCGAACTATGCGATTGGGACGGTTGTGGAGGTGACGGAAGTCAGGCTGCATCACCCGAAAGTGACCTATCCGGAACCCACCATGCTTCTCACGCCTGTGGATGATCTGTTCTTTAGGGCGCTGAACCCGACGCAGGCAGTGTGCTACTCGAACACGGATTTCGTGCTCTCATCACCGCACAAAGACTGTGTGTTTGATATGGAGTTGGCGTATATCTGCGGCTTGGGGTTCACTCATGTGAGCGCAATCAAATACGTGTCCGACAACCTCAGTCTGCATGACTACCACGACTTAGCCAACGGCGTGGAAGAGGCAAAACACTAAAAAAGGAATACAAAAAATTTAAATACTATGGCATACAAATGGACATTCACCACCATCGGTGGTAACACCCGCGTACATATCGCGAAAGGTGAAGATTTTCGCCACTTAGGCGAGTTGGACGAGAAGATGTGGACGGTACTGAGCTGCCCGACGACCGGTCTGGAGATCAGCGACCACACGCTGGCACTCATGGACACTGACCACGACGGCAAGATCCGTATTGACGAGGTTGTAGCCGCAGCCGATTACCTGTGCGCAGTGCTGCGTAATCCGGACATTCTGCTTGAAGAGAAAGACGAGTTGAAGATCGCCGATCTGAACGAGGAGAACGCCGAAGCGAAGCAGATGGCGGACATTGCCCGTCGCATAGCAGGCAAAGGCGAGACGATCAGTCTGGCAGAAGTCAAAGCAGCCGTAGGCGCAATCGCCGTGGAGCAGAAACCGCTTCCCGAGGCGCCGTTGGCAGCAGATATCATCGCTGCCGTGCATGAGAACGAGGCTGAGTTCAACGCCTGGTTCCGCAGCTCGGAGCTGGAGAAGATGGGTCTGGCAGTTACCGATCCTGAGAAGCAGCCGAAGATTGCTGACAAGGAATGGAAGAAACTCACCGCACAAGTCGCAGCTTACGAAGCCGAGGTAGCGGCTATCACCGCTGAGAATCAAGCCGCTATGGATGCCGCAACGGGCGAGTACCAGCCGCTGATCAAGCTGCTGCACCTCAAACGCGACTTCTACACGCTGCTCAAGAACTACATCTCGTTCCAGGACTTCTACAACCGAGAGATCAAGGCGATCTTCCAGTGCGGACGTCTGGTTATCGACCAGCGTGCGTGCGAGCTCTGCGTGAAGGTTGCCGACGCCGGTAAGATGGCAGCCGAGGCAGGTAAGTCCGGTATGTTCCTGATCTTCTGCGACTGCGAGAACAAAGCGCAAGGCAAGAAACTGTCGATCGTAGCTGCAATGACACAAGGCGACATCCACAACCTGGAGGTAGGCAAGAACTGTATCTTCTACGATCGCGCCGGTCTGGACTACGATGCTGTAGTGACGAAGATCATCGACAACCCGATCAGTATCCGTCAGGCATTCTGGACTCCGTACCGCAAGTTCGCGAACTGGGTATCCGAGCTCGTGAACAAATCCGTGGCAGAGAAAGAGAGCAAGGGCCTCGAGGACATGAAAGCCAACGCTACGACCGCCACAGAGAAGGCGAAAGAGAACGCCGAGAAAGGCAAATCCGCTGAGCCTCAGAAGCCGGCATTCGACATAGCGAAGTTCGCAGGTATATTTGCTGCGTTAGGCATGGCATTAGGCATGATCGGTACGGCTCTTGTTTCCGTTGCTGCCGGTATGAGTAGCCTCAAATGGTGGCAGTTGCTGCTTGTGTTCTGCGGTATTCTGCTGGTCATCAGTGGTCCGTCGATGTTGCTGGCATACTTCAAGCTCCGTCGCCGTAACCTCGCACCGGTACTGAACGCCAACGGTTGGGCAGTCAACGCCGAGGCTATCGTCAATGTACCGTTCGGCTTGACGCTGACCACGATGGCTAAGTTCCCGATTCTCAAACTGAAAGACCCGTTTGCAGAGAAAGGTCTGCCTTGGTGGGGCAAACTGCTGATCACCCTTGGTGTGATCCTTCTGCTCTGTGGCGGAGCGTGCGGATATATGTACTACAAGCAGATCTACTTCTTTGCGCCTAAGGCTGCATGCGAACAGGTGGTAGAAGAGGCTCCGGCTGAGGTGGTTGAAGAGGTTGTTGAGACACCGGAGGCTGAGCAGTAATATGAAATTCAAACGAATATTACTCATGTTATGGGTGGTTCTGCTGCCCATAACATGTGTTTGGGCTCGCAAACCCAAACCCGTTCCGCAGCCAGAGCCCGAACCGGTTGTTGTTGAAGAGATTGACACACTGGAAGTAGAGGAGAACGACGACTTTGAGTCGCTGACCGCAGGCATGCCTGTCGGTGTGCTGTCGCGGTTGGTAGGCGATACGCTGTTCGTCAGTTGCGAACAAGACGAGCTGCCACGGTTCCTCGTGGTGATGGCCTCCGACGGCGAGTGCCAGTACCGGTTGATGCCCGCGATGCTCTGGGGTGACACCTCAAGCACACACCCGGCAGACAGCATCTACGCGCTGTGGATGAACACGCGCGTCAATCCGTACCAGACGCCTGTTGACAGTCTGAAAGACAGTATACCGGTATCGCTGAAGGGCTTCGTGTATCCGCTAAAGAACCTGACATATGTGACGTCGAACTTCGGTTTTCGCAGATACCGCTTCCACTACGGTACGGACGTGAAGGTGCAGGTAGGCGACTCGCTGCGCGCCTCGTGGGACGGTCAGGTTCGTATCGTCGGTTGGGATCCGCGCGGCTATGGCTACTATGTTCTGATCCGCCACGATAACGGTCTGGAGACGATATACGGTCACCTGTCGCGTCCGTTGGTGGAGGAGAACGAACGGATCTTCGCCGGTGAGGTGTTGGGCTTGGGCGGCAACACAGGCCGATCGACAGGCAGTCACCTGCATTATGAGATACGTTATCTGGGCAATGCCATTGATCCGGCGACACTGGTGGATTTCGACCGTGGCGCACTGCGCGTGCCGGAGGACTATATCATCACAAAGAAAGGGACATTCAAGCACAACGACGAGATTAAGCAACTCAAACAGGCACAGTACCACAAAGTGCGTCAGGGAGATACGTTGTCGGGCATAGCACGGAAGTACCACACCTCGGTGCGCACGCTGTGCAAACTCAACAAGATCAAAGAGACATCGATCCTTCGTTTGGGACAGAGAATACGTGTCCGCTAATAGGACAAAACGTGAATATTATTAAACAAAAAAATATGAGCAAAGCATTATTGATGATTCTCGACGGCTGGGGAATCGGAAACAAAGACAAAGCCGACGCAATCTATTGCACCTCTACTCCGCACTGGAACAAACTGGTGGCCGACTATCCCAACTCGCAACTGCAAGCCAGTGGTGAGAACGTAGGTCTGCCTGACGGACAAATGGGTAACTCCGAGGTGGGTCACCTGAACATCGGTGCGGGACGTGTTGTATATCAAGACCTTGTGAAGATCAACCGTGCCTGCAAGGACGGCAGCATATTGGAGAATCCTGAGATCAAGTCGGCGTTCGGCTACGCGAAAGAGCACGGCAAGAACCTGCATATCATGGGACTGACCAGTGACGGCGGTGTGCACAGTTCGCTCGATCATCTGTTCTACCTCTGCGATATCGCGGGGGAGTACGGTTTGCAGGGCAAGACCTTCGTGCACTGCTTCATGGACGGCCGTGACACCGACCCGCGTTCGGGTATCGGATTCATTGATGCCCTCGAGGCTCACCAAGCCAAGTCTTGCGGCGAGATTGCCAGTATCTGCGGACGATTCTACGCCATGGACCGTGACAAACGCTGGGAACGTGTAAAGGAAGCTTATGACCTGTTGGTAAACGGCAAGGGTGCAGAATTTGAGAACATGCACGAGGCCATGCAGGCGAGCTACGATGCCGATGTGACCGACGAGTTCATCAAGCCAATCGTACATGTACGTAACGGCAAGCCGCTTGCCACGATTGGCGAGGGCGATGTAGTCATCTTCTTTAACTACCGCAACGACCGCGCCAAAGAGATCACCATCGCCCTGACGCAGCAAGATATGCCGGAGCACGGCATGCACACGATTGCTAACCTGCAATACTACTGCATGACGCCGTACGACAGCACATTCACGGGATTGCATATCCTCTTCCCGAAAGAGAACGTGACAAACACGCTGGGTGAGATTGTATCGAAAGCCGGATTGAAACAGCTGCGTATAGCCGAGACCGAGAAGTTCGCCCATGTGACGTTCTTCTTCTCCGGCGGCCGCGAGGCTGAGTTCGAAAACGAGGAGCGCATCCTCATCCCCAGCCCGAAGGTAGCTACCTACGACCTGCAACCGATGATGTCCGCTCCTGAGGTGACCATCGCTCTGCGCGATGCGCTGAACAGCCAGAAGTACGACTGCATCATTCTCAATTACGCCAACGGCGACATGGTCGGTCACACCGGCGTGTATAACTCTATCCAACAGGCGATTACCGCTATCGACATCTGTGTGAATGAGACCGTTGAAGCTGCATTGCGCAACGATTATGAGATCATCATCATCGCCGACCACGGCAACTGCGACAACGCTATCAACGCCGACGGCACGCCGAACACAGCGCACTCGTTGAACCCCGTGCCGTTTGTGTATATCAGCAATAACCACAAAGACGCGAAGGTAGAGAACGGTATCCTTGCCGATGTGGCACCGTCGATCTGCCACATCCTCGGCATAGAGCAACCCGCCGAAATGACCGGTCATAACTTAATCCACTAACAAAACAGCGGCCATGCATGGCTGCTCCCAATACTGCTATGGCAAAAGAAGTAACGACAAAGAAACTCCTCGAAGAGATCATCGAAGGTATCCGTAACCGCAAGGGCGAACGCATCGTGCAGATCGACCTTAGGAAGATCAAGGAAGCGCCGGTTGAGTATATGATCATCGCCCAAGGTAACAGCAACACACAAGTCGCTGCTATCGCTGCGGAGGTTGATGACCATGTGCGCACCGTGACGCACGTTCATCCGCTCTCACATGCCGGCGAAGAGGCGGCTGAATGGATAGCGCTGGACTACGGATCGGTGTTCGTGCATATCATGCAACGCGAACCGCGGGCGTACTATGACCTCGAGCATCTCTGGGCAGACGGAAAGATTACAGAAATAGAAGACTAACATCCCTATGAGCGACAACCGTAAAAGAAAACAACTGCAACCGCAGCCTAACAACCCCGATGGTCAGAATAATCCGAACAACAGGAAAGGCCCGAGCAGATGGAGAGGATTGCTGACAACGCTGTTCTATGTCGCGGCGGTGTTCCTCGTGGTGAACTGGTTCTTTGGCGACAAAGACTCGCGCACCAAGAAAGAGCTGAGTTACACGAAGTTCACCGCTTACGTGGAGAGTAACATGGTTGAGAAACTCGTCGTCTATGACGACAACTCCGCCAAGGCTACCATCCGCCCGATGCATTATGCTATCGTGTTCGGCGACCAAGACAGCGGCGAGTCGGCGAAAGGTCAGATCAAGACCCAAGTGCCCTCTACCGAAGAGGTGTCGAAGTTCATGGACAGCATCAACGCCGACCGCAAGGAGAAAGGTTTGGCGGCGATTGATGTGACCTTCGAGAAGTCCAAGGACTACTGGTATCTCATTTTGGTGAATATTCTGCCGTTTTTGTTCATCATCCTATTCTTTGTTTGGATGAGCCGCGGCATAAGCGGTGCGGGAGGCATTGGCGGCATCTTCGGTGTGGGCAAAGCCCAAGCGCAGGTATTTGACAAAGAGAAACAGCAAAAAGTCACGTTCAAGGACGTTGCCGGATTGGAAGGCGCCAAGCAAGAGGTCGAGGAGATTGTATCGTTCCTCAAGAACCCCGACAAATACACCGCTCTCGGTGGCAAGATCCCCAAGGGCGCACTGCTCGTTGGTCCTCCGGGTACAGGTAAGACCCTGCTCGCCAAGGCGGTAGCAGGCGAAGCCGATGTGCCTTTCCTGTCGATGTCCGGTTCGGACTTTGTAGAGATGTTCGTGGGCGTAGGCGCGAGCCGCGTGCGCGATCTATTCCGCCAAGCCAAGGAGAAAGCGCCGTGTATCATCTTCATTGACGAGATTGATGCCGTAGGTCGTGCACGTGGCAAGAACGTGCTTACCGGCGGCAACGACGAACGCGAATCGACGCTCAACCAGTTGCTGACCGAGATGGACGGTTTCGGCACAAACAGCGGCGTGATCATCCTCGCGGCTACAAACCGCGCCGATGTGCTTGACTCCGCCCTGCTGCGTGCCGGACGCTTCGACCGGCAGATACATGTCGAGTTACCGGACTTACAGGAGCGCAAGGAGATCTTCGGCGTACATCTGCGCAATATCAAACTGGCGAAAGAGGTCGATGTGGATTTCCTCGCCAAGCAGACGCCGGGCTTCAGCGGCGCGGACATTGCCAACGTCTGCAACGAGGCGGCACTTATCGCTGCACGTCATGACAAGAAGCAAGTCGATAAACAGGACTTCATGGATGCTGTGGATCGTATTATCGGCGGTCTGGAGCGCAAGACGAAGATCATGACTCAGGAAGAGAAACGCTCTGTTGCCTACCACGAGGCCGGACATGCTACTATCTCGTGGCTGCTGCAATACGCCAACCCGCTCGTGAAGGTCACCATCGTTCCGCGTGGCGTGGCGCTTGGTGCAGCGTGGTATCTGCCAGAGGAACGCCAACTGACCACCAAGGAGCACATCCTTGACGAGCTCTGTTCGCTCTTGGGCGGACGAGCTGCCGAGCAACTGTTCCTCGACCACACTTCTACCGGCGCACTCAACGATCTGGAGCGTGCGACCAAACAGGCGTACGCTATGGTTGCTTACTACGGCATGAGCGACAAACTCAAAGACGTGTCGTTCTACGACTCCACCGGTCGCTATGAGTACGGATTCAGCAAGCCCTACTCCGAATCCACAGCCGAGACCATCGACAAAGAGACCGAAGCGATCATCGCCGAGCAGATGAAACGCGCCAAACAGATCCTCACCGACCACGCCGACCAACACCACGAACTCGCAGAGATGCTCGTGGAGCGCGAAGTCATCACCCACGAGGATGTCGAGCGTATCCTTGGTCCGCGTCCGTGGAAGAGCCGTGGCGACGAGATCATTGCTGCCAATGAGAGCAAGCCTGAAGAGAGCGCTCCTGAAGAGAATGCACCCGACGAAGCCGAAAACAATGCTGAAGCATAAATCAAAAAAAGAGCCCGAAAGGACTCTTTTTTTGCGGTGCCGACGAGACTCGAACTCGCGACCTCCGGCGTGACAGGCCGATATTCTAACCAACTGAACTACAGCACCGGATTAGTTGTGGGCGTTTACGGATTCGAACCGCAGACCCTCTGCTTGTAGGGCAGATGCTCTAAACCAGCTGAGCTAAACGCCCGATGCTTGGTGGAGATGCGCTATCTCCGAAAAGCGAATGCAAAGGTAGCACATTTTTTTCAATTATGCAAATTATTTGCAAAAAATCGCGAAATATTTGCATTTTTCATATCTTTTTTGTAACTTTGCATTGCAATTTGTGCGTTTAACTGATTCAAATCACCAAAAACATGATAACATTTCTCGTGGCACTGGTAGTGCTGATTGTAGGTTTTGTGCTGTATGGCACGTTTGTGGAAAAAGTCTTCGGCATCGATGAGAAAGCCGAGACACCTGCCATCACCAAGAACGACGGTGTGGACTTCGTTCCGATGTCGGGTTGGCGTATCTTCCTCGTGCAGTTTCTGAACATCGCGGGACTCGGTCCTATCTTCGGCGCGATTATGGGCATCTTCTTCGGTCCCTCAGCGTTCCTGTGGATTGTGTTTGGTACGATCTTCGGCGGCGGCGTGCATGACTACCTGAGCGGTATGCTTTCGCTCAGGAAAGGCGGCGTCTCCCTTCCCGAGATTGTCGGTAGTGAGTTAGGCTCGGGCGTGCGCGTGTTCATGCGCGTGCTATCATTAGTATTATTACTATTGCTCACCACGACCTTCCTCTCCGGTCCTGCCACCCTACTCCAAGGTTTGGCTCCGCTCTCGACCATGCCTTTCCAAGGCCGCTCGCTGCCGATCATCTGGGTGCTGATCATCTTCGCCTATTATGCCTTGGCAACGGTGCTGCCTGTGGACAAACTCATCGGTCGGTTCTATCCTATCTTCGGCGCTATGCTGCTGTTCATGGGCGTTGGCATAGCTATCGTCATGCTCGGTTGGCACGCCTCGGAGATGCCAGAACTGACTGATGGCCTCTACAACCGCAAAGCCGACGGGCTGCCTATCTTCCCGATGATGTTCGTCAGCATTGCTTGCGGCGCTATATCCGGATTCCACGGCACGCAGTCGCCTATCATGTCGCGCTGCCTGACGAATGAACGCCAAGGCCGCTGGATCTTCTACGGCGCGATGGTTGCCGAGGGTATCCTCGCACTGATCTGGGCTGCCGCAGCAGGTACGTTCTTTGCTGACCCTGAAAACAACCTCTATGGTATCGACGGTTTGCAGGCTTTTGCCGCACAGCACAAGGGTGAGAACATCGCCGCACTGGTGGTGGATACCGTTTCCCGCTCGTGGCTGGGCACCGTAGGAGGCATACTGGCTATCATCGGCGTCATCGCTGCGCCTATCACCTCCGGCGACACAGCCTTGCGTTCGGCGCGACTCATCGTTGCGGACTTCCTCCACATCGACCAACGTCCCAAGATGAAACGTCTGATGATTGCCTTCCCGCTCTTCCTCTGCGTGTTCGGCATGGTGTTCGTGAACTTCGACATCGTTTGGCGGTACTTCTCGTGGACGAACCAGACCCTTGCCGTCTTCACCCTCTGGGCAGGTACCGTCTGGCTCTACAAGAACGGCGCGAAGAAATACGGCTATCTGATTGCCCTCATCCCTGCCCTGTTCATGACGATGGTGAGCACCAGCTACATCCTCATCGCTCCGGAAGGTCTGCACCTGCCGGAAGCCTACCGCTGGATCGGCTACGCTGTTGCAACAGTAGTCACACTTGGTTTGCTTGGGCTGTTTGCAAGGTTTACGTGCAAAAAATAAAACAATCGCACATAACAAGACGATTTTTCTTCGAAACATTTGATAATAAAAAAATAAATTTGTACCTTTGTATGTTTTTGCGGCATATCGCAGAGCGACGTTTCAGCTTAGCGATGCTCGCAAAGCAAAAAATTAACAATTAATTTAATAAATTAATCAAACATTATGGTAAATCACTACGAGACCGTTTTCGTTCTTACTCCCGTTTTGTCTGAGCCACAGATGAAGGAAGCGGTCGACAAATTCGAGAACCTTCTCACGCAGAATGGTGGCACCATCCTGAACCGTGAGGAGTGGGGTCTTCGCAAGCTTGCGTACCCTATCCAAGCAAAGACGTCCGGATTCTACTGCATTCTGCAGTTTGATGTAGAGACGGCATTCATTGCAAAGCTCGAGACTGAGTTCACTCGTGATGAGCGCGTGCTTCGCTTCCTCACAACCCGTCTTGACAAGTATGCTTTTGAGTATGCTGAAAAACGTCGTAACCACACTAAAAAAGAGGAGGCTTAATTATGGCACAGAATGATGAAATTCGCTACCTGACCCCGAAACAGACGGATCAGAAGAAGAAAAAGTACTGCCGCTTTAAGAAAGCCGGTATCAAGTACGTAGATTACAAAGACCCTGAGTTCCTCAAGAAGTTCCTCAACGAGCAAGGCAAGATTCTGCCCCGCCGTATCACCGGTACTTCGCTGAAGTTCCAACGCAAAGTTGCTCAGGCTGTTAAGAAAGCGCGCCACTTGGCATTGCTGCCTTACGTAACAGACATGATGAAGTAAAACCCAAAGTTGAAAGGAGAAAATTATGGAAATCATTCTGATACAAGACGTAGCCAACCTCGGCTACAAGAACGATATCGTTAAGGTACGCGACGGTTACGGACGTAACTACTTGCTGCCCAACAAGCTGGCTATCATCGCCAACGAGAGCAACCGCAAGCAGCTCGCCGAGAACCTCAAGCAGCAGGCTCACAAACTCGCTAAGATCCTGGCTGACGCTCAGGCTCTGGCTGAGAAACTCGCTGCAACTGTAATCAACGTTCCCGTTAAGGCTAACGAAGACGGCAAGATCTTCGGTACAGTTACCACACAGCAGATTGCTGACGCCCTCAAGGCTCAGGACATCGACGTGGACAAGAAGGTCATCACCGTTGAGCCTATCAAGGAACTCGGTGAGTACGAGGCTACAGCCCGTCTCCACCGCGAGGTGAAAGCAACCATTAAGATTAACGTAGTAGCTGAAGCTGCTGCTGAGTAATTAACAATTAAAGAAGTTTAAATTATGAAAGCAGGAATTCATCCCGAGAACTACCGCGTAGTAGTTTTCAAAGATATGTCGGATGGCACACAGTTCTTCAGCCGCTCTTGCGCTAACACGAAGGACACCATCGAAATCGACGGTCAGACTTATCCGCTCATCAAGCTGGAAATCTCAAATACTTCGCACCCGTTCTATACCGGTAAGTCGAAGTTGGTTGACACAGCAGGTCGTGTTGATAAGTTCATGTCACGCTACGGCAATCGCAAGCGTAACTAACTATGCAGCGAGGCGAGCACTACGCTCGCCTCGCCTCATTTTTTAATGCATCCGCCATACATTGCGGATCATGCAAATCCATGAAACGAAAGAATAACACCATCTTACGCGCCACAGCAGCCACCACCCTACTTGACTTGATGCAAGCCAAGCTCGGCGGTATGACGGTCACCAGCATCAAGCAGTTGCTGCGCTCGCGGCGCGTGCAGGTGAACGGTGCTATCTGTACCCGCGGCGACCAAGCCCTCAAAGCCGGTGACGGGGTCACAATCCTCTCCCAAGCCGGTACAACCACACTGCACCACCCCAAACTCTCTCTCGTTTATGAGGACGATTACCTCTTGGTGGTCAACAAGAAACAAGGTCTGCTCACCGTGCCCTCGAACCCTGACAGCGCGGAGACGACAGCCCTGTCTATCCTCAAGGCGTACGTGCGTAAGCAGCACCCGCGCAACAATATCTACGTTGTCCATCGCCTTGACCGCGAGACGAGCGGACTACTCGTCTTCGCCAAGACTCCCCAACTGCAAGAATATATGCGCACTTACTGGCGGCAACTCGTCACCAAGCGCACCTATATAGCCCTCGCCGAAGGTATTCTGCCCGAGCAGAAAGGCACGATCACCACTTGGCTCACCGAGGACAAACGCAACGCAATGGTCTTCTCTTCCCCCGTTGACGATGGCGGCCAAAAAGCCGTCACGCACTACGAAGTATTAGGCACGCGAGAGAATGACATCTCCCTTGTAGCATTGAATCTTGAGACCGGTCGTACGAACCAGATCCGTGTGCACCTCGCCTCTATCGGTCACCCCGTTGTCGGTGACCGCAAGTACGGTCACGGCAACACCTACTCGCCCGTTGACCGCCTCTGCTTGCACGCACGCATCCTCGAGTTCATACACCCCGCCACCGAGCAGGTTGTACATTTCGAGACACCGATACCCCGCGAATTCAAGATCTGACCAATCTTGGTCAGATAATACTATAACCCTCAAATATCGTCGATCATATGGAGAACACAGTAACCATCTACTGCAAAAACGACAAGCAGTACTACGACATCCAACGCGGCACTGCGCTTCTGGATGTCTATCGTATGACAGGGCTGCAACTGCCCTACCCCGTGATTGCCGCACGCGTCAATTACAAGGTTCAGGACCTCACGTTCCTCGTCTATAAACCGAAAGACATCGAGTTTCTTGATGCCTCGTGCTCCGAAGGTATGCGCTGCTATGTCCGCACGCTGGAGATGGTGATGGCGTACGCCGTGCGTACACTCTTCCCGCACACCGACCTGCGTGTGGAGCACCCGATATCCAAAGGTTACTACTGCACACTCAAGGACTTTGACGGCACGTATATGACCATCACGCCGGAGGTCATTGACGCCATCGATGCAAAGATGAAGGAGTTCATCGCTGCCGACAAACCTATCGTCGCCGAAGAAAAACAGACCAAGGAGGTCATCCGCCTGTTCAAGGAGTGCCACGATGAGGAGACGACGCTCTTCGAGACCCTCGGCAATCCCTACTGCCGGTACTTCCGTATCGACGACTTCATCGACTACTACACTTCGGCGCTGATGCCGTCTACGGGTTACATCAACGTCTATAAACTCGAGCCCTACCACGAGGGAATATTGCTGCGTATACCCAGCCGTACGAACCCGAACGTACTCGAGGAAAGCTGTAACCAGGATAAGATGTTCGAGATCTTTACCGAATATACCGGCTGGAACAAACTCCTCAAGATCAGCAACGTAGGCGAGTTCAACAAAGCCTGCAAGGGTAACAAGTCCTTCGAGATGATCAAGCTCTCCGAGGCACTCCACGAGAAGAAGATTGCCCAGATCGCCGATATGATTGTCAACAAGAAAGGCGGCATGCCGAAGTTCGTGCTTATCTCCGGTCCATCGTCGTCCGGCAAGACAACCTTCAGTAAACGTCTGACAATCCAGATGCTTGTCAACGGTATTCGCCCTGTAGTGCTCTCCATGGACAACTACTTCGTCAACCGCGAGGACACCCCGCTTGACGAGAACGGTGATTGGGATTTCGAGCACATTGAGGCACTTGACCTGCCGTTCTTCCGTCAGCAGGTTGCCGATCTGTTGGACGGCAAGGAGATTGAACTGCCGAGTTTCAACTTCGAGACCGGCAAACGCGAGTTCCGTGGCGACAAACTCCAACTCCAAGACGACACCGTGGTGATCATGGAAGGTCTGCACGCCATCAACCCGCAACTGCTGCCGAACATCCCACGCGAGAAGACGTTCAAGATCTACGTCTCCTCGCTGACCACCGTCAACCTCGACAACCACAACTGGATTCCGACCACCGATGTGCGCCTCATGCGCCGCATCGTACGCGACTACCGCTATCGCGGCTACTCCGCTCGCGACACCATCGCCCGCTGCCCGTCGGTTCGCCGCGGTGAGGAACGCTGGATCTATCCGTTCCAAGAGGAAGCTGACGTGATGTTCAACTCGTCACTGCTCTTCGAGCTTGCCGTCTTGAAGCGCCACGCCGAACCAATCCTTGCCGACGTACCTAAGTACTGCGACGAATATGCCGAGGCACACAGGCTTCATAAGTTCCTCTCGTACTTCGAGTCGATACCCGAAAAGGAGATTCCGCCAACATCGTTCCTCCGCGAGTTCGTTGGTGGCTCATCGTTCCGCTACTAAACGATTTAAATATATCTATACTCAATCATCGCTTGAGTAATATACCAACCTACCCAAGAGCAGCCCGTGTGGGCTGCTCTTGTTACCCGCATAACATGCGGGATAATGGACAACATTAGAGAATGAAATCATTGTTGCCCACCATTGTGGGTGGGCGGATAAAAACAAAGAACCCCGAAGAGAAATCTTCGGGGTTCTGAAAGTGGCGGCTACCTACTCTCCCACAATGCGCAGTACCATCGGCGTTGCTGAGCTTAACGACCCTGTTCGGAATGGGAAGGGGTGGGACCTCAGCGCTA
>Ga0310786_10005138_pt1 | contig 17897 bp, 13 predicted proteins | sample AusTroGonzalo_MG_FD_203881 | JGI IMG/M metagenome (GOLD analysis project Ga0310786, IMG submission 203881) | Bovine rumen microbial communities from tropical cattle in Woodstock, Queensland, Australia - Gonzalo_03 (v2) (version 2) | ecosystem: Host-associated > Mammals > Digestive system >... | reverse complement strand
AGAGAACATCTCAAACCGACCTGACTGATTAAAATCCGTGGCATTAATAATTTTCTCAAACCATGTATTACCCTCAACATCAGATAACATAATACGACCAATTACCTCCTTCATCACCTCAGCAGAAAACATCATATGCTCGGAAATGAAGGAATTCTTACAAAGCTTTTCAATTCCAAGCAATCTTTTTAATGTATCAAAATAGGCAGGATTATATTCTCTTTTAGGATTATATAGGATATTATCTCCATGAAAAAAATTAATTTGTGACAAAGGTACAGTGTCAGCATCCCAGGATAGATAATAGTCTTTTGCATACTCCGAAAGCGCAAAGCCCATTTTTAGGAATTGTTGGAAATACCATCCTGTACGATTTTTTAATTTCCCATGATACTTTTGATTAAGAATATTTTGAACAGTTTGAAAATTCAAGCCATTCACCAACTCATTCTCATCAATAATCTCACAATGTGGATCAATCTTGCTCAGACGACTAACAAAACGAAAGTTACGTTTATTTGTTAATATGAAAACACGCTCTACTCCTACCAAGTTCTTCCTGATATAAGGTAATACTTTACCAACAAACAAGGCTTCATTCAAAGCTACAGGAACTATTACATCAAAGTGTTTTTCCATATCTTAGATTCTTTAATCCATTATACTCTTTTCCAATCAGATGGAATAATATCATCATGCTCCATATCATTAAACCATCGAGGAGGAGCCACAACAATTTTATCTTGATGAGAGTTTAACCACGCACCCCACCAACTAAATGTACTGTTGGCTATGATGTTGTGACGACACAGCGACATGAGATACATATCCTGCCAAGAGTCAAGACCACGATTAAAATCAACATACACAGCATCTTCTAACGGCAGATTCTTGACAACATACTCTTTATCATCAGAAAACACAAAAAATTTGGGATGCACCACATGCTTCTTAATTTCCTCAATGGCACGCTGATAATATTCCAAATCACATACTTTGCCTAGAAGATTATAATAATAACCATTCATATAATCGCCTCTTCTTACGTGAATAGACACGCTATCACACTGTTGCATCTGCTCTGCAATTTGTTTTGTTGAGACAGAAAGACGATTCGTATCAAACTGAAACTCTTGCAAAATTTCGTTGCGACAGTCATCAAAATACTTATAACTCTGAAAAAGACCAATCAGATATTCATTTTTATTAAGACTCGCGAACACTTGAGGGAAGAAATGTACAGGAGCCTGATCGTAATGCTGGTCATCGAAAGGAAAGAAAAGAATACGATGAGGGAAATTACGTTTCTTAAAACGTACATTCCTTATTTTCTGCATTATTGAATAATATACCTTTTGAAGGGAATTAAGTCCTCTCCACTGATCTGTCCTAGGAAATACACGCTCCAACTCATATCCATTATGCTCGACATTAGCATCGGAAACAAAAAGAAACGATTTAATACCCTTTTGGCGATAGGCACATACCAATGCATATGTGAACATCACATTACCTAAACCACCATATGCAACCACTGCTTTCATTATACGTATATTAGTAATATTAGTTGCAAAATTACATAAAAAAATCTATTTTCAAAACATTATTGAACCAAAATATAAAAAATTTATCGACAAAAAAGTAAATACTATAAAAAATATCGTGATTTTATATAAACAACCATACTTCACAAAAAAGGTTGCTGACCACAACAATATATTAATGAACTTTTGGTAGTATATTGAATCCTTTTTCTCTTGGTTCATCACCTTTCCACACCCCTCATTTGTGTTTAAACGTTCGAAACAGAGTGTTTCCTTGTGAGAAACACTCTGTTTCGATAATGGATACAAAGTGTTTCTATAGGAGAAACAAAGTGTTTCCATAGGGGAAACAAAACGGAAACACTTTTCCAAATAATTTCTACATAAATAATTTGGAAAACGTCAGGAAATTTATTACCTTTGCATGTGAATAACAAAAAGTACAATATACCATGAACAAAGTAAATAGTTTTAAGCAAAAGGCAGGTCATTACTTGCCCTGTTTTATTGACGGATGTAAGCGTCATGACAAGTGTTTGCACTGGTTGATCAACCCTTATGTGAGTGGCGATACACTGAACGTGATGAGTGTCAATCCAAGGAATCCTGAGGTTAAATCAGGCCGTTGCCCCTTCTATCGCGAGAACAAGATTGTAAAGAATGCGAAAGGTATGATGCACATGTTGGACGAGATTCCCTACAACGATGCGAAAGCCATTAAGAGGGAGTTGATCCGCGTATTCTCGCGCAAACTTTTCTATGAATATCGCAACGGCACGCGCCTTATCTCACCTGAGCAACAGGCGATAATTGCCCAGATATGCAAAGAGCATGGCTGGAACAAAAAAGTGACGTATGATGAGTGGGAAGAGGACTATATGTGGTAAGTAACCTCGGAAATAAAAGAAAAAATACCTTTTTCTTTGTATTTCGCTCGATTTGCACTACCTTTGCAGTCAAAATCAATGCAAATGATGGCAAACAACTTAAGATTTCAGGTAGTAGAAGAGGCGTTTAAGAAGCACGCCCTCGAGGTAAAGGTGCCCGCAGAGCGCCCTTCAGAGTATTTTGGCAAGTATGTGTTCAACCGTCAGAAGATGTACAAATACCTGCCAAAGGACATCTACGACAAGATGATTGATGTGATGGATAACGGTGCCCATTTGGACCGCTCGATTGCCGATGCAGTGGCTGCAGGCATGAAGCAGTGGGCCCTGGAGATGGGTGTGACACACTATACGCACTGGTTCCAGCCCCTGACCGAAGGAACAGCCGAGAAGCACGACGCCTTCGTGGAGCACGACGGCAAGGGCGGCATGATTGAGAAGTTCTCAGGCAAGCTGCTGGTGCAGCAGGAGCCCGATGCCAGCTCGTTCCCCAACGGTGGAATCCGCAACACGTTTGAGGCTCGCGGCTACTCAGCCTGGGACCCCACATCGCCCGTGTTTATCATCGACGACACACTGTGTATCCCCACCATCTTTATCGCCTATACGGGTGAGGCCCTCGACTATAAGGCTCCCCTACTCCGTGCTATCCACGCTGTGAGCAAGGCCGCTAAAGATGTTTGCCAGTATTTCTACGACGACGTGACCAAGGTGCAGGTGAACCTGGGTTGGGAACAGGAGTACTTCCTCGTGGACGAGGGACTCTACTCTGCCCGTCCTGACCTGCTGATGACCGGCCGTACGCTGATGGGACACGAGAGTGCCAAGAATCAGCAGATGGACGACCACTACTTTGGCACCATCCCCGACCGTGTGCAGGCCTTTATGAAGGACCTCGAGATTCAGTCGCTGGAGTTGGCCATCCCTGTGAAGACACGTCACAACGAGGTGGCCCCCAACCAGTTTGAGTTGGCCCCCATCTTCGAGGAGTGCAACCTGGCCGTTGACCACAACATGCTGCTGATGAGCCTGATGAAGAAGGTGGCTCGCAAGCACGGTTTTCGTGTGCTGCTCCACGAAAAGCCCTTCGACGGCATCAACGGCAGCGGTAAGCACTGCAACTGGAGTCTGACTGCAATGCACAATGCACAATGTACAATGCACAATGAGTCATCTACATTGCTGCACGCCCCTGGCACCACGCCAGAAGAGAACCTGCGCTTCATCACCTTCATCGTTGAGACGCTGATGGCCGTATATAAGCACAACGGACTGCTGAAGGCATCGATTATGAGTGCCACCAACGCCCACCGTTTGGGCGGCAACGAGGCACCTCCCGCTATCATCAGCTCGTTCCTGGGCACACAGCTCACTGAGGTGCTGAACCATATCGAGACATCAAAGACCAACGAACTGTTCAACCTGAAGGGTAAGCAGGGCATGGAGATTGACATCGCCCAGATTCCTGACCTCGTGGTGGACAATACCGATCGCAACCGCACGTCACCCTTTGCCTTCACAGGCAACCGCTTCGAGTTCCGTGCACCTGGTTCCAGTGTGAACTGCGCCAGTGCCATGATTGCCCTGAACGCCGCTATGGCAGAGGCCCTGAACTCATTCAAAGAGCGCGTGGACGCCAAGATAGCCAAGGGCGAGGATAAGATTCAGGCACTGCTCGAAGTACTGAAAGACGACGTGAAGACCTGTAAGCCCATCCGCTTTGACGGCAACGGTTACTCAGAGGAATGGGTAGAAGAAGCCGCTAAGCGTGGACTCGACGTGGAGAAGTCGTGCCCAGTGATCTTCGAACACTACCTCGACGACTCGAGCATCAATATGTTTGAGAGTACCAAGGTGATGAACAAGAAGGAGTTGGAAGCACGCAACGAGGTGAAATGGGAGATGTACGTGAAGACCGTACAGATTGAGGCACGCGTACTGGGCGACCTGGCCATGAACCACATCATCCCTGTGGCCACCCACTATCAGAGTAAACTCATCAAGAACGTGCAGGGCATGAAGGAAGTGTTTGCCGCTGAGCGAGCAGAACGCTTGTCAAGCCGCAATATGAAACTCATCGAGGAGATTGCCGAGCGCACAGAGAAGATTGAGCAGTTGGCCGAGGATCTCACAGAGGCACGCCGCGTGGCCAACCGCATTGAGTGCATCCACAAGCGCGCCATTGCCTATCACGACACCGTCTGCCCCCTGATGGAGGCTATCCGCAAGCAGATAGACAAGTTGGAACTCATCGTGGAAGACGGTCTGTGGACACTGCCCAAATACCGTGAACTGCTGTTCATCAGATAAATACAGGAAATTATGGATCAACTGAACGAGGTGCTACAGAGAAACGTAGCAAAGCTGTCGAAGTTGTCAGAACGCGAGCACGACATGATGCCCGCCGGCACAGCTCCGATGCCAAGTGTGGAAGAGGTAAGACGAATTGTGAGCCTGTGTAAGGACATCATCTTCACCGACTATTTCCACAAGCGCCAGAGCGACGAGAAGATGCGCTCTTACCATATCGGCGTCAGCATGGACGAGCTATACAACCTGCTGAAACGTCAGATTGCCCGTGGCATGCAGTTTTGCGAGGATTGCAACTGTACGGAGGAGGAAGTGCTTCGCGCTGCCGAAGACCTGGCACTGAAGTTCATTGACCAGTTGCCTGAGGTGAAGCGACTGCTGTATACCGATGTGGAGGCCATGTTCCAGAGCGACCCTGCCGCCACCAACTATGGCGAGGTGATCTACTGCTATCCAGTGATGAACACGATGACGCACTATCGCATTGCCCACGTGCTGCATCAGATGCAGGTGCCCGTGATTCCACGCATCATCACAGAGCAGGCTCACTCCAAGACTGGTATCGACATACACCCTGGCGCACAGATTGGCGAGTACTTTGCCATCGACCACGGCACAGGCGTGGTGATTGGCGAGACCACCATCATTGGCAACCACGTGACCCTGTATCAGGGTGTGACCCTGGGTGCCAAGAGCTTCCGCTACGACGAGAACGGCAACATGCTGAACATCCCTCGTCACCCCATCATTGAAGACCATGTAACAGTCTATTCAAACGCTTCCATCCTGGGACGCATCACCATTGGCCACCATTCGGTTATTGGTGGCAACATCTGGGTGACGAACAACGTGCCGCCCTACTCGCGCATTCAGCAGAGCAGAGCCATTGACGCCTCGTTCCAAGGGGGACTGGGAATCTAAAGAAAAAAAAGAGATAAAAAAAAAGAGCAAGGATTATTCCTTGCTCTTTAACTTTTCTGCGAAGATGCCTTTCGCCACACTAGCGGCGCCATCCTCACTTAACTGTGGTGCGAGATAGCCATTGGTGAAGTCACGATAGCCTCTCTTCTTGTAATACTCCCAATCATTAAACGTTGTACTCTCCAAGTCGAAGCGGATCTTGCGATCAGAGCCATTGTAGATATAGCCGTAGAAGCTATTGCTGTTCAACTCGTAGTCAACAATATAAACGGGATCCCACTTAGCATCATCATAGATAATCGTGATATCGCCGTCAACGATAAACCACTTGAACGTGCAGAAAGCATAGTTCTCCTGAGGAGAAGTGGTGTTATAGTCCAGCTCATAACCCTTTCCGCTGGTGTAGTAAGCATCCTTCGACTGGAAACTCATCACCGTAGAATACTCACTGCCAGAGAAACCCCAGCGACTCTGATAATACTCACGCACATAGCCCTGCCAGTCGTGATTACGTAAGGTTGAAGCAATGTAGCCGTCTTCATCGTTCGATGAGCAGCAGGTGAAAGACACAATTGCCATGACGGCAATCAGGATTTGTTTTGCGTTGGCGAACAACATTTTCATATTCATATGGTTTTTAATAATTAAGTATCGCATCGATTTGCGACGCAAAGGTAGTTAATTTATCCGAAATTCCCAAATTTCTCTCCCAATTTTCTTATTTTGCCGCAGTTCTCAGGGTCATGGACGACAGAATGGTGAGCAGCGATACAATCAATGCCATCACAAAGAAGGCATTGTAGCCCATCAGTTGCAGCAAGGGTCCTGAAGCAAGACATCCCAACAAAAGTGAAAGTGCCATCAACGACTTGCCCTTCTCGCGATGAGCTGTATGCTTAAGGAACGAAAGATACAAGGCAAAGCCGAAGCCGTAGGTCAACTGTTCAACCAACACACTGGAGGCAACGACGTACAACTCGCGTGGCTGCCAATAGCTGAGAGCCAGATAGATGGCGCAAGGTATCAGCATGACGAGCGTCATGGGCCAAAGACAACGGTTGAAGCCAAAGTGGTTAATCGTCTTGGAGCCCAGTAGTCCACCAACGGTCAGGGCCGTGATGCCCACAATACCCATCACAAAACCAAACTCCTGAGGAGAGAGTCCCAAGCCGCCATTGCTATAGGAATCCATCAAGAACAGCACACTGACCTTTGCCACCATGCCCTGGGCAAAGGCATAACAAAGAAAGAAAGCGAGTCCACCCCAGTAGGCATGATATAACACTGTGGGCACAGAATTCTGTTCATCACGATGAGCCGTTCTGCGACGAGGCAGCATCCACACATGCCAAATCATCAGAAACAGATAAAAGCCAGACAACAGATAGAACAGCACACGCCATGAATAAAGCATGTCGTGGCGATAGAACACCTGGATGTTGCCCACCAACACCAACAGCATGCCCTGACCTACCACCATCGAGAACTTGCGGAACAGCTCCTGCACCACAGAATGGTGAGAAGCCAAGGGGCGTAGACGGGCAAAGCCGTCGGCAGCCACATTATGCATGGCACAGAGCCAGGACAAACAAACAAGGAGACACCACATCAGCCATCTCACAGAGAGCGAGAAAGCCAATATTGCAAAGGTGAGCGAAAGAAGGAACTGGGTGGTCAGAATCCAATGACGATAGGTCAGCGTGGTGTCAACAAAAGGCTTCCACCACACCTTCAAAACCCAAGGCAGATAGAACAGTGACACGCCACACAGGGCCTCAGCCACATGGAAACCCATCTGGTGAAACAGCAGCAAGGCGATGACAAAAACAACCACGCGAGGCAAGCCCTTTGCAAAATACAAAGAGGATAGCCACATCGTTGTTCTGCCCTGTCCGTCCATCGCTATTTATTTCTTCTTGCCAAACTCTGGATCAATCTTCACAAACCATGCCACGAGGAACGTGACACCACACAGGGCCATCACAATCAGGAAGAAGGTCTGATAGCCCACAGCATCCTTCAGGTAGCCAGAGAACATGGCCGGCACCTGCAGGCCCAGATACGACAGACCTGTACAGATGGCATAGAAAGAGGTCTTAAACGGTCCCATACTGAAATACAGCATATAGAGGGTGAGCGCCGTGAAGCCGAGTCCATAGCCAAACTGCTCGACGAAGATGCACGAACTGACAAGCACCATATTCTCAGGCATGGCGTAACTCATATAAACATACACTGCATCAGGCAAGGTGATAGCGCAGACCATGGGCCACAGCCAGCGTTTCAAGCCATCGCGACTGGCCAGCCAGCCACCAACGATGCCACCCAGCAGAAGACCGATGAGTCCCACGGTGCCATAGCTGATGCCATACTCGGCAAGTGTAAGTCCCAAGCCACCATCCTCCTGCGAACGTGTCAGGAAGGTCTTACTCATAGCATTGAGCAAGGCTTCAGGAAAACGATAGAACATGATGAAGATGACGGCACACAGCAACTCGCGCCAAGGCATACGCGTAAAAAATACCTTGAACATATTAACCAGTCCACGCGTCACCTCAGCAGCCGTCACATGATTACGCACATCGGCAGCAGCCTTAGGCATCAGGTAGCAATGCCACAGCCAGAAGGCAATGAACAGGGCTGCCACACCATAGAACAGCAGACTCCACACAAAGGCATGGCGACCAGGATAGATGGTCTGCAAATAGCCAGCCAGAGGCACCAAGGCACCATTGCCAAAGATAACAGCCAGACGATAGAAGGTATTTCGGATGCCCACAAACCACGACTGCTGATGCTCGTCGAGTTCCAGCATATAATAGCCATCGGCAGCAATATCGTGGGTGGCACTGGCAAAGGCCATCAGGAAGAAGCAGAACATGGTGCCCTGAAACCAGAAGTCGGTGTTCAGAGTGAAGGCGATGCCTGCCAAAGATGAACCCAGCAGCAACTGCATGGCGAGTACCCACCAGCGCTTGGTCTTACACAGGTCGACAAACGGACTCCAGAAAGGCTTGATAATCCAGGGCAGGCCCAGCCATCCTGTATAAAGACCAATCTCTGTGTCGGTCAGTCCCATCTGCATATAAAGCACCACGGCGACGGACGTCACAATGACATTTGGCAGGCCCTCGGCCATATAGAGCGAGGGTATCCACATCCAAGGGGATTTCTTCTGTTGCATATCGTGTTAATAGATTTGTTTAATCTCAGCACCTCTATAATAATATAGGAGGATATCATCATAATCGTAACCCTTCTCGCCCATCACGGCAGCACCAATCTGGCAGAGACCAACGCCATGGCCCCATCCGTGACCATGAAGGATAAAACGGTTGTCGCGCTTCTCCACATCGAAGGCACTGCTATAAAGGTGGGTCTCACTCAGGGCACGACGAATCTCGAGTTCCTTACCAATGATAAAGCTGCGCTTGGTGCCCACCAACTGCAGACGCCAGATGCGACCACTCTTACCACGGTCGAGAGGAATCATATCAGTGATATCGCCCAGGTCGAGCTTGGTCTTGCGATTCACCAACTCGCTAAGCTCTTCCTGCGAATATTCTACTGTCCATTCATAGAAGTCGGGCGTTTCCTGGTCATAGTCGTTCAACACCTGCGACAGGATGCGACGGTCGTTGGTATGACAGAAAGGATCGCTGACAGAAACGAGATAGGGTTTCTTGATGTTCTCCCAACAATACTGGAACTCCTCCGTCTGACCACCACAGCACTTTGAGAAACGGGCATCGCAAAGTTCGTTCTCAGACATGAGCACCTGACCACGAGTGGCCTTGATAGCCTCAGCCACAGCAGGCGACGAGGCACGGGTGATGCCCTGATAGCGCTGGCAATGGTCGTCGGCACAGACATCAAAGAGGGTATGGTCCTCGCGATCGTACCAACGCAGCAACTCATCGTCCTTCTTCACAAACGAGAAGAAGCTGTTGCCCTTGTCACGACCTTCCTTCTTACGGTTCTCCATCTGGCAGAGCAGCCATGAGCGTGAGATAACGGCATGGGCCTTCAAGAGTTCAGGCGACGAGGTGGCACTCATCTCGCTGGAGATAACACTCTCAAGATATTGTTCTACGGGCAGTTCGTTGATGGCCACAACCTTATCGGCCTCAACCACCAAGCGAAGGGTGCCACGGAAGGTCTGCTTTTCCTGTCGCTCCCAGTGGAAGCCAACACCAATGGTCACATCGTGCAGAGTGAACGAAGCCTCCTCGTCCTGCGGCTGGAAGCGCAACTCACGATAGTTCTGTCCACGCCACAGCAGTCCACCCTCGGCCAGTTCCACAGTCTGCATGCCCACCAAGGTCTCGCCCTTGGCCATATAACTGCCGTTCAACTCGAAGACCACCTTCTGGCCACTGACAATACCAACGGTGACATCAGGCTCTTCCATCGAGGCGCCAGAACGCTGAACGTTGAAGGTAACCTTGGCCAGGCGGTCTTTCAGAGCAGCCATCTCCTCATCGGACAAGGCACACTCTTTCAGGATTCCTTCAGCCTGCTCAGCCGTCAAGCGCTCGAAATCCTCGCGACGAGGGGTGATGAGCAGACCAGACATATCCAGAGCACCTGGACTAATCAGCAGTTTCTCGTCATTTTCCTTATAGTAACAATCTGGACGATGCTTCCTGCGAGGGAACACCACAGAGATATATTCGTCGTCAACACGCCATGCCACGATATTAAGCATTGGTTCTGTCTGGTCGGGCACCTTGGGCAGGGCATGATAGAGGGCTGCAAACATGCGCTCACTGCTACGACGGCCATGGGCACGAATAACCAATGCGGCACAGGGATAGTCCTCCATCACCGACAGGGTGGCATCCTCGCCACGACGAGCCACCTCAGTGAGGTTGCGCGACAGGCGCTGCCACTCGCGCTGCAAAGGCAAAACGCCAGAAGTGCCAGCCTGCAAATGGGCATGGTCAGGGGCAGAAGCACCACACAAAGGTCCATTATAGAAAACCATCAGATCAGGATAGTGCTTCAGCAGCTGTATCATCTCGCCATACATACCACGAATCTGCTGAGGCTGATGGCGTCGCATGGGGATGGTGAAATGCATGGGCAGGATGGGATACGGATTGACCAGCAACTCGTAGTCGGCATTCTGTATCTTGGTCAACTGCTCTGCTGGACGATTGGCCTTACACAAGAAGCAAGGACGGGCAGCAACGGCCTCCTTACTGATGGTGGCGCCAGTAGAACGGATACGTGCAGGATTAAACTGCACCTCGAAGGTGGAAGAGCCCACACTCAACTCGCGCGTCTCCACATGACTCAACTCACGATAACGCTCGCGTGTCTCAGGCCACAACTTCAACTGTCTGTCGAAGTAACGGTCGAGGGGAGAGAGCTGAGAAGCGGAAGATGACTGATGAGCGTTCTGGGTCTGACGAGCCTTGATTTCCAGGGTGCGCAAACGGTCTTTATACAAGTTGTTCGCATTGACCTTATCGACAGAGAGGGCAGCATCGCTATTACCTCCCCAACGGCGACAGAGATAGAGCTCGTCATAGATGCGTCCGATGCGATAATTGCGTGAGAACCACAGGCCCATGGCATAGTCCTCGCCATAACTGGTATTGGGTAATTGTACCTCACGAAGCAACGGAGTAAAGAATGCACGTGGTGCACCTAAACCATTGATACGCAACGCATTATTAGGACCGTTCTCTTCCGTCCATTCCTTATGGGCAATCAATCCTGGCGGCAGGGTGTTCAACTCGAAATCGCACATACGGTAAGAGCCGACAACCATGGCTGCCTTCTGATGATAGAAAGCATCGACGATGGTCTGTAAGGTCTTGGGCGACGAATAGAGATCATCGCTATCGAGTTGCACAGCGAAGCGACCACAATGAGTATCGTTGACAGCCAGGTTCCAACAACCACCAATGCCAAGATCGGTGCGCTCTGGAGTGAGAACATGGAGCTTGTTGCCATGACTTGACGACAAATCCGACAGGATATCAGAGGTGCCATCAGTAGAATGGTTATCGACCACGATGACGTTATAGGCAAACGAGGTTTCCTGTTCCAATGCACTCTTCACGGCATCGGCAATAGTCTTGGCGCGATTAAAGACGGGGATAATGACAGAAGCCTCAACATCAAAAGGCTGTTCATTATAATCAACTGTCAGCAGGTTATTGGTATCGACCAAGGCGTCAATAGCTTCCAGATGACGGGTGGCCACTTGCTCCATCTCAATCTGCACCTCACGATTGGCAGGGTTGACATAGTCGAACTGTTTCTCGCCAGAGGCACGCACATCGCGCTCCACCTCAGTATATAGCAGTTCGTTAAGATGCAGCAGTTCTCCCTGGCGACTCAAGAACAGGAGCAAATCGTAGAGACCACCATATATATAATGCGTATTAGCCGACTCATGGGCCCACTGGCGCAGCCACTCGCCACGCACCAGCCACAGGGCACCAAAGTCAAAATCATCGCGAATGGCACCCAACTGATAATCTATCACAGGGTGCTTTTCAACCTTCCATTCGTCATCAATTTTCTTCTTCTCATAGCGGTCGGCATAAACCATGGCCGCACCACTATCAGAGGCAACTTTCACCATGCGCTCTAAAGCGCCTTCGCCCAATTCCAATGCTGTGTCTTTCACTACCAATGCCACATAAGGGGCTTGTGTCTGATCGGCTATCTGGCGAAGTGCTTCGCTGGAGCGAATACCATCCACACGAAACACATTTTGCACCAGGGTACTTGTTAACACTTGTTCCTTGAGGGTTACTGCCCATTCTTCGTCAATAGCGGGCAGAAAGATATCAAGATGTTCTTTCATGAGTTTCTTATTTTTCTGCAAAAGTAATAAAATAATGTCAGTCGGCAAAATTCCACAGAAACATTTTGCCATTTCCTTAAAAATTCGTAACTTTGCAACTTAATATGGAATCTACAAAGATAGGAATCATGAACAAGAAAGTGCTACTTGGACTAACGGCTTCGGAACTGAAACAGGTTGCGAAGGAGTTGGGCATGCCTGCCTTCACGGGTGGACAGATAGCCAAGTGGCTCTACGAAAAGAACGTCAGAAGCATTGATGAGATGACCAATATCTCAAAACAAAACAGAGAGAAATTGGCAGAACATTACTGCGTCGGCGCCATGGAACCTATTGATTGCCAGAGGAGTATCGACGGAACGATCAAGTATTTGTTTCCCGTTAGGACTGAGGGTTGCGATAACAACGCAACCAACGAAAAAGGGCTGTTTGTGGAGACCGTATTCATCCCCGATGGCGACAGAGCAACACTCTGTGTATCGAGTCAGGTGGGCTGCAAGATGAACTGTCTGTTTTGCCAGACAGGCAAGCAAGGCTTTCAGGGCAACCTGACAGCAGCCGACATTCTGAACCAGATTTATTCTCTGCCAGAAAGAGAGCGACTGACCAACGTGGTGTTTATGGGACAAGGTGAGCCCATGGACAATCTGGACAATGTGCTGAAGACAACAGACATCCTGACGGCTGCCGACGGCTATGCATGGAGTCCTAAGCGCATCACAGTGAGCAGCGTGGGCGTCAAAAATAAGCTCAAGCGATTCCTGGACGAAAGCCAGTGCCATGTGGCCATCTCGATGCACTCGCCCCTACCCGACCAGCGCCAGTCGTTGATGCCAGCCGAGAAGGGTATGTCTATTACGGACACAGTAGCCCTGCTGAAACAATATGATTTCACACATCAGCGCCGCTGCTCGTTTGAGTACATCTGCTTCAACGGTCTGAACGATACACTGGAGCACGGACGCGAGATTGTCAAACTACTACAGGGACTGGAATGTCGTGTCAACTTGATTCGCTTCCATCAGATTCCCGATGTGGACCTGCCTGGCGCCAACGAGCAACGCATGGAGCAGTTGCGCGACTACCTGACGCAACACGGAGTGTTCACCACCATCCGTGCCAGCCGCGGCCAAGATATCTTCGCGGCCTGCGGACTCCTTTCAACTGATAGAAAAAACAAGGGGTTCAGAGCCCCTAAAGACTCTCAATAAGCTCAACAACTATGGAACAAGAAAGAAAAATACGCGTAGCCATTACGCATGGTGACACCAACGGCATTGGCTATGAAGTGATATTAAAGACATTTGCAGACCCTGCGATGCTGGAGATTTGCACGCCTATCGTCTATGGCTCGCCTAAGCTGGCCAGCTATTATTGCAAGACGCTGGGCTTGGAAACGCCATTTACCGTCATCAAGGATGCAAAAGAGGCACATGACGCGCGTTTAAACTTGCTCACTGTGACCGAAGAGGAGATTAAGGTTGACCTGGGTATCTCAACACCCGAGTCGGGCATGGCCGCCAAGATTGCCATTGACAAAGCACTGGCCGACTATAAGGAAGGACTCTTCGACGTGCTGGTAACGGCTCCCGTTAGCAAGAACAGCATCCCTGGCTTCAACGGCCATACCAACTACATTGAAAAGACACTGGCCGACGGTCAGAAAGGACTGACCATCCTGACCAACGACGACCTGCGTGTGGCACTGGTAACGAACAATGTGGCTATCAAGGACGTGGCAGAAGCCATCACCAAGCAGAAGATTATTGAGAAGGCACGCCTGTTCCATCAGGCTCTGAAGCGCGACCTGCGCGTGGCTAACCCTCGCATTGCCGTACTGGCCTTGAATCCCCGCTGTGGAGAGGACGGCATCCTGGGCGACGAGGAGCAGACAATTATCAATCCTGCCATCAGCGAGTTGGCTGAGCAGGGCATCCAGGTGTTTGGTCCTTATGCTGCCGATGACTTCTTTGGACGCAGTGCCTACTACCACTTCGACGGTGTGTTGGCCATGTACCACGATCAGGGTCAGACGCCTTTCAAGGCTGTGGCCTACGAGAACGGCGTACGTTTCACCACTGGTCTGAACATCATCCGCACAGCACCGGCTCATGGTGTTTGTCTGAACATGGTGGGCAAGAACATGGTGGACGAGCAGTCGCTGCGCAATGCCATCTACGAGGCTATCGACGTATGGCACAACCGCCAGAACTACGATGAGCCAATGCAGAACCCGCTGCCAAAGCTCTATCACGAGAAGCGCGACGACAGCGAGAAGGTGCGTTTCCGCTCATCAGGCGATGACAAGTCGAAAGCGCCTAAGGAAAACAAGTCAGCTAATTATGAATAACGCTGAATTACAACGAATAAAACAGAGATATAACATCGTGGGCAACTGCGATGCGCTGAACCATGTGCTGGACGTGGCGCTGCAGGTGGCTCCTACGGACTTGAGCGTGCTCATCATTGGCGAGAGCGGCGTGGGTAAGGAAATTATCCCACGTGTGATTCACGACAACTCGCCTCGCAAGCGCGAAAAGTATTTCGCCATCAACTGCGGCTCTATCCCTGAGGGAACCATCGACTCGGAACTCTTTGGCCACGTGAAAGGCTCGTATACAGGAGCCGTCAACGACTCACCAGGATATTTCGGCGCAGCCAACAAGGGCACGCTATTCCTTGACGAGGTAGGCGAACTACCGTTGGCCACACAGGCCCGACTGCTGCGTGTGCTGGAGACGGGCGAATATATTCCCGTTGGTGGCACGGAGATTCGTAAGACCGACGTGCGCATCGTGGCAGCAACCAACGTCAACATCAGACTGGCCATCAGCGAAGGACGTTTCCGTGAGGACCTCTACTATCGACTGAACAGCATTCCCATCCAGATGCCGCCTCTGCGTGAGCGTGGCGAGGATATCGTGCTGCTGTTCCGTCTCTTTGCCATGCAGATGGCTGAGAAATACCGTATGGAGCGTATCTCACTGACCGACGAGGCTAAGCACATGCTGATGCGCTACAAATGGCCAGGAAACGTGAGACAGCTGAAGAATATCACAGAGCAGATTTCCGTTCTGAGCAAAGAGCGCACCATCACACCTGAGATCCTGGCTCAGTTTATCCCACAGGATAAGGAGACCACTCAGTTGGCTGTGGTGAACAACAGCAACAGCGACCACTCGTTTGAGAATGAACGTGAGATTCTATATAAGATTCTGTTTGAGTTGCGTGGCAACGTGAACGACATGCGTCGCGAGATGGGACAGCTGAAGAAGCAGATGGAGGATGTGCAGAACAAGCACACCATCATTGGAGCACCAGCGTCAACATCCATCACACCTATCCAGTCCATCCATCCCATGATGGAGGAGGCTGAGGCTGAGGAGTATATTGAGCCGACACCTGAACAGGAGAACTTAAACCTGAGCGACCTGAGCAGACAGATGTTGGAGAAGGCCTTGGAACGTAACAACGGTAACCGCAAGAAAGCAGCACAGGAGTTGGGCATCAGTGACCGTACACTCTATCGCAGACTGAAGCAGTATGGCATGATGATGGTGATTTTCGTGGCATCGCTCTTTATGTCGTCGTGCTACACCTTTAATGGTGCCAGCATCAACTACGACATAACAAAGACTATTCAGATTGCCGACTTCCCCATCCGCTCTAACTACGTGTGGGGCCCCATGGCTAACATCTTTAATACAGCGCTGAAGGACCAGTATGCCAATCACACCAAGCTGTCGCAGGTGAAGCGTAATGGCGACCTGAAGATTGAGGGTGAGATTACACGTTACGAACAACGCAACAAGTCGGTGAGCAGCGAAGGCTATTCTGCTCAGACGGAGTTGTCGATGACCGTCAACGTAAGGTTCACAAACAACAAGAACCACGAGCAGGACTTTGAACGCCAGTTCACATCCCAAGCTTCGTACGCAACAACGCAGTCGCTTAACTCTGTACAGGAGGAACTTGTGACGCAGATGACGAAAGACATCATTGATCAGATTTTCAACGCTACAGTAGCAAATTGGTAATAGAATGGATATAGTAGAACTGATAGATCACCCTGAGAGAATGGACCGCGACTCACTCTATGAGTTACGTTCTATGCTAGCGCTATATCCGTATTTCCAATCGGCGCGACTGCTTCTGCTGCAGAATCTTTATCTGCTGCACGACCCATCGTTTGATCAGGAGCTGCGCCAGGCCGCCATCTATATCACAGACCGCAAGGTGCTGTTCCAAATGATTGAGGCTGCTCACTACCAGCTGAAGACTCAGAAACAGCAAACAGAGAAGAAGGCCGTCAGCCCAGACGAAAGAGACAGTCGTACGTTGTCACTGATTGACGACTTCCTGGACTCGCTCCCCAAGGAGGAGGAACCTGAGAAGAAGGCCAAGCGCAAGCCCACACCTGCCGATGCCGCCGTGGACTATGTGGCTTATCTGCTTGAAAGTGAGACGGAAGAGGAACGTGAGCAAGCAGCCAAGGCGCCACAACTTATTGGACAGAGTCTTATTGACTCGTTCATAAATAACGACAAAGGCAAGATTATACTCAACGAGAACCCAACCCTGAAGCCTGAGCTCGATAATGATACATTTGAGGGTAAAAAAGAGGGCAAACAGGGTGAAAATGGATATTTTACGGAAACTTTGGCCCGAATTTACATCAAACAAGGCAATTATTCCAAAGCTTTAGAAATTATTCAGCAATTAAGTTTGGAAAATCCGAAAAAAAATGTTTACTTTGCAGACCAAATACGTTTCTTAGAGAAATTAATAATAAATAATAATAAAAAATAAACAACAAAATGGGAACTTATTTTCTTTTAGTGATCCTCATCGTGATTGCCGCCATTCTGATGGTTGGCATTGTTCTGATTCAGGAATCAAAAGGTGGTGGTTTGGCTTCAAACTTCGCCTCTTACAACCAGATTGGTGGTGTTCGTAAGACCACTGACTTCATTGAGAAAGCTACTTGGAGCTTGGCTGCCTTCATGGTTGCTGTCAGCGTTATTTGCGCATATGTAGCCCCCAAGAACGAAGATGCAGTTAACGCCATCGAGAAAGCCGTTGAGGCTCCTATGACCAGCCCCAGCAATGCTAATGGTCTTGGCGCAAGCCCCGTACAGGAAGAGGCTCCCGCTGCTCAGGCTCCTGCCGAGAACGAATAAGTCAACTTCCGGACATACAAAAAGCCCCTACTCTCCTCAAGTAATAGAGAAGATTGGGGCTTTTTTTATGCCATACTAAAAAAAATACGCAATTAGTTTGGTAATATCAAAAAAAAGTCGTACCTTTGCACTCGCTTTTAAGGAAGCAACCAACATGGTGCCCGTAGTTCAGTTGGTTAGAGCGTCAGATTGTGGTTCTGAATGTCGTGGGTTCGAGTCCCACCGGGCA
>Ga0310786_10005137_pt1 | contig 17898 bp, 27 predicted proteins | sample AusTroGonzalo_MG_FD_203881 | JGI IMG/M metagenome (GOLD analysis project Ga0310786, IMG submission 203881) | Bovine rumen microbial communities from tropical cattle in Woodstock, Queensland, Australia - Gonzalo_03 (v2) (version 2) | ecosystem: Host-associated > Mammals > Digestive system >... | reverse complement strand
ATCAATGATCCTTCAGTCACATTAAACTTTGATAACCTCAAAGCTGTGTGCAGAAAATGCCATGCAGACAACCACATTAATCACATCAATGCCAGGAGATACTTCTTCGGTGAGAATGGCGAGATAATTTTAAAGAAAAAATAAAAGGCAAGGAGATTAGATCCCCCCTTGTCTGTTTTTTTGTACGATTTACACATCACCGGCGGGCCCCAGCTTTCTTCCGCCAAATGCGAGAGAGTTAAATCGTTTTGGGTCTAAAAAAGGAGAAAATGGGCGGAGATAATTGGATATTAACATACTATCAAGGGATCAAAGATGGGTCTTTTTGCGTAGGGCGGTGGATTCAGCTCGTTTATGACTACTTGGTCAGAGGAATGCAGAATAAAGAGTTCTTTTTTGACCAGAAGAAGGCTGATGACGTTCTCAACTGGACAGAAATGCATTGCTATCACACCGAGGGACAGCTCGCACCGAGTCCTCTTGTTTTAGAGCCGTGGCAGAAAGCAATGCTGTCAGCGGTCTACGGAATAGTGGACGAGAACGAGTTCCGTCAGCATCGTGAGATATTCACCGTAGTCGGCAGAAAGAACGGCAAGACAAAACTGATGTCGAGCTGCGGAAGTTATTCTTTCCAAAAGGAAGGTTATGGAACGAGGGTGTTCTGTTTAGCACCGAAACTCGACCAGGCAGACCTCGTCTATAACGACATATGGCAGATGATAACTTTAGACCCTGAATATCAGAAACTGAAGGAGTCTCTGTCAGAGAGGGATGCCCACAACAAAAAGATATTGGATGATTCAATGCTCCCGAGGAGAAGGCAGAGCGACCTCGCCATCCCGGGGGCAAACTCCACCGTGAAGAAGATAGCCTTCACAGGCGGTAAGCGTTCAGACGGATACAACCCTTCGTTGGTCATCTGTGATGAGGTCAGTTCATGGGAAGGGGACAAGGGTCTGAAACAATATGAGGTAATGAAGTCCGGCATGGGTGCAAGACCCGAAGGGCTTCTCTTTTCCTGTACCACTTCAGGATATGTGAATGACGGTATATTTGACGAGCTGATGAAAAGATCAACTCGTTTTTTATTAGGAGACTCAAAAGAAAAGAAACTCTTGCCGTTCATTTATATGATAGACGACATCACGAAGTGGAATGACATCAACGAGTTACGGAAGTCAAACCCTAACCTCGGTGTCAGCGTGAGTGTCGATTATATGCTTGAAGAGATAGCAGTAGCCGAGGGAAGTCTCTCAAAGAAGAGAGAGTTCATGACGAAATACTGCTGTGTGAAGCAGAACTCATCACAGGCGTGGCTGGATGCTTCCATAGTAGAGAACGCTTCGGGATCTCCTCTGAAACTTGAGGACTTCCGTGGGTCATACGCAGTATGCGGTATCGACTTATCAATGACTACCGACTTAACGTGTGCGACCTGCGTTATAGAAAAAGACGGTATCCAGAATATCTTTGCTCATTTCTGGATGCCTTCGGAGAAATTAGAGGAAGCCACACAGAGAGACGGAGTACCGTATGAGATATTCATTCAACGAGGTTTTTTATCGTTATCAGGCGAGAACTTCGTAGACTATAACGATGTCTATGAATGGATGATTTCACTGGTAAAGGACTACGAGATCTATCCTCTGATGACAGGGTATGACCGCTGGTCAAGTCAGTATTTGGTTTCGGCATTAAAAGCTGACGGTTATCAGATGGATGACGTATACCAGGGCGACAATCTGTGGGGCACCATGCAGACCCTTGAGGGTCTCTTAAAAGACAAAAAGATAAACATAGGCGACAACGACCTATTAAAAAGCCATCTCCTGAACTCCGCTGTCAAGATGTCAGCTGAAAGAGGGCGAGGGAGACTGGTCAAGATAAATCAATACGCACATATCGACGGAACGGCTGCTTTACTGGATGCATTAGTCGTAAAAGAGAAGTGGTCGCTCCAGATAGGTGAGCAATTAAAGAACGAGGAATAATACATGGGACTTTTCACTAAAATATTTCGACCTGAACAGGCGAAAGAAAGTCAGCAGGCATTAAGAGAAGCGCAGGGATTCTTTCAGACATTGACCGCATACAAGCCTGTATTCACCAACTGGCACGGAGCCATTTATGAGAGTCTGATAGTCCGTTCAGCTATTGATGCGAGGGCGAGACACATCTCTAAATTAAAACCGCAGTTCACAGGAACAGCTAATACTTCGCTACAGACGAAGATGAAGCAGGGCCCGAACCAATGGCAGACGTGGTCACAATTCTTATACAGAGCCAGCACGATCCTTGACTGCACCTCAAACCTTATCCTGACTCCGGTATTCGATGAGAGGATGATCATAACAGGGTATTACACCGCCTTGCCTTCAAGATGCGAGATAATCGACTATAAAGGCGAGCCGTGGTTAAGATATAAATTCTCGAACGGACAGGTAGGAGCTGTGGAGTTCAGGAAGTGCGGGATCATGACCAAGTATCAGTTTGAGAGAGACTTCTTTGGTGACCAGCCAGGCGTTCCGTTAGACGAGACGATGAAGCTGACGCATATCCAGAATCAGGGCATCGAAGAAGCTGTCAAGAACGCAGCGACCTTCAGGTTCATGGCTACTTTATCGAACTTCGCAAAACCCGAAGATTTAGCGAAAGAGAGAGAACGCTTCACAAGAGAGAATTTAGCCACCGATTCAAAGTCAGGTGGCTTTTTACTGTTCCCTTCCACATATAAGGACATCAAACAGATAGACGTGAAGCCGTGGACAGTAGATGCCGATCAAATGAAGTCTATATACACAAACGTGGCTAACTTCTTCGGAGTGAGCGAGGCGGTCATGCAGAACAGAGCGAAAGGCGAAGACCTCGAAGCCTTCTTCGACGGAGCTATTGAACCCTTCGCTATTCAATTCTCGGAAGTGATGACAAAGGCAATGTTCTCCGAGCGTGAGAGGGCACAGGGCACATCATTCTCTGTAAACGCCAACCGCTTACAGTATATGTCCGTACCTCAAAAAGTGCAGATGGCACAACAGCTATTAGATAGAGGAGTAATGTCAATAAATGAAGCCCGTGAGCTTTTCAATTACGAAAGCGTAGACGGTGGCGACGTAAGATTCATCAGAGGCGAATACAAAGACACCGAGGACAAAGTATCAACTGAAGAAAATGAGTGATTATAGCGTTTATAAGCACACTACCCCATCAGGGAAAATATATATAGGCATTACCTCCAAGGATATAAAAAAACGATGGCTAAATGGAAGAGGATATAGAAAAAATGACCATTTCTGGAATGCAATCAAAAAATATGGCTGGGATAACATCAAACACGAAGTCATCGCAGAGGGGCTGACAAAAGAGGAGGCTTGCCGATTAGAACAGATGTATATATCCATCTTTGAATCATACATTCCCGGCAAGGGTTACAACATGACCATGGGAGGCGAAACAGGAGCCATCCACACAATAGAGTCAAGACACAAACTTTCAGAATCTAAAAAAGGTAAACGATATAACATCGGTGTACCGTTTACCGAAGAACGCAAGCAACACTTAAGAGAAAATCATGCAGACGTAAGAGGCGAGAAAAACCCTAATTACGGCAAGAAATGGACACCCGAACAGCTCGCAGTCAGACAGTCCCACAGGATATATAAGCGAGGTGGCGAAAATCCCACCGCAAGACCCATACTTCAACTTGACATGGATGGCAACCTTGTAAAGAGATGGGGGTCTATTGCTGAGGCGAGCGAAATATATTGTAGGACTTCGATAAAAGATTGCCTGAAAGGTAAATACAAACAGCACAGAGGATACCAATGGAGGTACGCAGATGAAAACAAATAGAGAATATAGAAGTATGGAGCTTCGTATTCTTCCTCAAGAAACAGAAGAAAAAAGCTATGTGGTCGAGGGCTACGCATCAACCTTTGAACCGTATGTTCTTATGACCATAGACGGAATCGACTACTCTGAAAGGATAGAACCTAAAGCATTCGACACCGCTGACCTGACTGATGTCGTATTCAGAGTAGACCATGAAGGCAGAGTATATGCTCGTTCATCAGCCGGAACGGTTAAAGTATGGACGGATGAGCATGGACTTGCACAAAGAACTGATTTAGGTAGAACGCAAAGGGCGAGGGACTTGTTCGATGATATAGAGGCAGGTAATTATCCCAAAATGTCCTTTGCTTTTACTGTTGCCGATGAACACTATGAATCGGAAACACATACAAGGGTCATAGATAGGATAGCCAAGGTCTTTGACGTCAGCCCTGTGAGCTTTCCAGCAAACCCTACTACTGAGTTAAGCGTTGCGACTCGTGACTACTTCAACGGAGTGATTGAAGCAGAGAAAGCGGAGCGACTGGAGCGAGAAGCACTCGAACTTGAGAAGAGAAGGGCAGAGACCCGAGCAAGAATAATAGGAGGACAACATGGAAATCAAAGAGATGAACTTTGAGGATCTTGAAAAAAGAAGCATCGAATTAGCCGAAGAGATCAAGTCAGCCGATATGGAGAGACTTGACGGTATCAATGCCGAACTCGATGCAATCGAAGCAAGAAAAGCAGAACTCAAGCACGAAATCGAAGAACGTGCGAAAGTGGTCGAAGAAGTCCTCAAGGCTCCTTCACCCACTCCAATAGAAGAAAGGACTAATAAAATGACAAATCTCGAAGTCAGAAAATCAAACGAGTATATCAATGCATATGCCGACTATGTAAAAGGCGGATACAAGGACGACTCCGAGTGCAGAGCACTCTTAACTGAGAACGTATCCGGCTCCGTTCCTGTCCCTGCATACCTTGAGGACAGAATCAGAACTGCATGGGACAATGACGAAGTCATGCAGAGAGTAAGCAGAATCTATGTAAAGGGCAACGTAAAGATCGGATATGAGGCTTCCGCAGGTGACGCTGTATGGCACACCGAAGGAACATCCGCAGTAGCTGAGGAATCCCTGACTCTTGGTATCATCACTCTGGTACCCAAGATGATCAAGAAGTGGATCTCCGTAAGTGACGAGGCTCTCGCTCTTACAGGCTCCGCATTCCTTGACTACCTCTATGATGAACTGGAATACAGAATCGTCAAGAAGGCAGCCGCACAGGTCATCACAAAGATCGCTGCTTCCTCACTTGTTGAGAACGCTGGTTCCGCTTCTCCCGAACTGGCTGTTCTGACCGCATTCGCAGAATTAAGCGACGAGGCGACAGACATCTGCTGCATCATGAGCAAGTCAACATTCGCAACCATCAAGGGAGCAGCTTTACAGGCAAAATACGCCATCGACCCGTTCCTCGGCTATCCTGTTGTATTCAATGAGAACGTGACAGGCGTTATCGTAGGCGACCTGAAGGGCGTAACCGCCAACTTCCCTGAAGGCGGAGACCCCATCTTCATCTTCGATGACAAGACTCTTATGACATCCGACCTTGTAAGAATCCTCGGCAGACTCTATGTCGCTATCGACGTAACCGCTCCGGGAAGACTTGCAAAGGTTACACTCACAGGCGGGACCACTTCAACAACCTAAACTAAAAGGGAAAGGAAAGGGAAATGAAACTACTGATAGCCATACCGAGCCTTGACTTCATGCACGTCGAGTTCGTCAAGTCATTAATGGGTCTTATAAAGTCCCTTGATGAGGAGTCGATAGACTACGAAGTCAAAATTTTATCGGGAACTCTTGTCTATCTGGCAAGAGATGAGATCGTGTCCTATGCCATAGGGTATGAATTTACTCACGTCTTATGGCTGGACTCCGATATGGTCTTCACCGACCAGTTATTCGATGATTTATATGACACAGGCAAGGACTTCGTCTGCGGAGTATTCCACGCACGGAGACCAGGTCACCAGTCATGCATTTTTAGAAGCCTCACACCCCCAGAACGGTACAGATGGGACGAATACCCCTCTGTGCCGTTTCTCATTAAGGGGTGCGGAATGGCAGCGACTCTGATCAAAACGTCCATTCTATTGGATGTCAAACAGAAATACGGAAGCTGTTTCACTCCGCTCCCATATTTAGGCGAGGACTTATCATTCTGCAAAAAAGCGGATGAATTAGGGTATGAGATATGGTGCGAACCCTGTGCAAGGGTAGGGCATATCGGTCATATAACGATATACCCCGAACATGAGGGTGGCTATCTTAATAACTTAAAGAGGTAAATTGTAATGTTAGATAAAATCAAAATGGCTTTACGCATTAAAACGGATGCCTATAACGATGAGCTGACGAGCCTGATGAAAGCAGGTCTGATAGACCTCGGCTTTGGCGGTGCGATGAACGAAGTTTTAACAGAAGATGCAGACCCCGTGGTGACACAGGCTGTCATCACATACTGCAAGATGAACTTCGGTCTGCCGGAAGACTATGACAGATTAAAGAAGTCATACGACGAGCAGAAGGCCCAGCTCGGAACAGCGACAGGATATACGAGGTGGTAAGATGTACGATTCCACAGCGACCCTATACTTACAGGGCTCAAGGACATATGACACATACGGGAACGAGACTGTGACCTTTACCGAAACGGAAGTATATGTCAATCAGAGAAGCGTATATTCCTCGGAATACTATCAGGCTGCACAGGTAGGCTTGCATCCGACCATTACATTGGAGATCTCGAACAGAGAAGACTACCACAATGAGAAGTTAGTGAAGTTCGAGGGCATACTGTATGACGTTATCCGTGCCGACTGGAACGCACAGAGAGACAAGATCTCCCTTGTTCTACAGGAGAGGAATTATGTGTACACCACTGAACGCACAATAACCACGGAGACAACGTAATGGCAAGCATAGAACAACAGCTGACAGACATCATCAACGAGTTCAACGAAGAGCTCGCAGATGAGACGAAAACCGCATTCAAGGACACGGGTAGGGACACACAATTATACCTGAAAGCCACATCACCGAAAGGCAAGTCACGGAGGCACTATGCTAACGGCTGGACATATAAAGTGACAGGAGTCGGGCTTAACATAGTCTTAACAGTCTATAACAAATCGAAGCCGGGTCTCACTCATTTATTGGAAAACGGTCATCAGGTCTATGACTGGCACGGCAAGCCTCACGGTCGCTCAAGAGCCATTAAACATATCGAACCAGCACAGCAAAAGGCACTAACTGAACTATTAGCGAGGTTAACTAAATGATTTACTCTACATTACAAAAAACCAACCTGCCTTGTGCTTATTCCCATTTTATGGAGAAGAAGGAACCGCCATATATCGTATATATAGGACGAGGTCAGAGCACCTTCGGTTCAGATAATACTTGGTCATACAGAAATAATCAGTATCAGGTCGAGTATTACTTCAGGGATAAGAACGAGGCAACAGAGACAGCCATTGAGGATATCCTCTTGGCTGACGGATACAACTACGAAAAGTCCGAGGATGTCTATATAGACGGAGAAGGGCTTTTCGTTATTTATTACTACATTTAGGAGGAAACTAATGAAAGTATTATTCGGTATTTCCAACCTTCATGTCGGAACATACACCGAAGTCACCACTACATCGGGAACTACTGTGACACTCGGCACTCCCTATCATCAGAAGGGTGCCGTTTCCTTCTCGCCTTCAACCGAATCCAATCAGAATGACTTCTATGCGGATGACATCATCTACTGGAGCGGATATTCGGGAGGCAAGATCGAAGGCGACCTGACTGTCGCAATGTTTGACGAGTCATTCAAGACACAGTTCCTCGGCTATAAGACTCTGACAAATGGCGGACTCGCTGCTGTCAAGAATCCTACCAAGCCTTCCGTCTATGTGGCTTTTGAAGTACAGTCCGACGATGATCCTATCAGGGTCATCTTATACAACTGCTCACTTGGAGACATCTCCAGAGAGTATGAGACGATAGGCGAGAACAAAGAGCCGAAGACCGCTTCCATTCCTGTCACCTGCGTTGGCGACAATCAGACAGGTGTAACAATGGCGGTTCTTCAGAAGACAGATTCAGGATACAATTCACTGTTCACTTCACCCCAGGCTCCCGTAATCGCAACAACCTAAACTTAAGGGGACGGAGCAATCCGTCCCTTTTTTGAAAGGAGAAGAGACAATGATAAAGACTGTCAATTTAGGGGAGAAAGAGCTCACCCTGTCAAATAACCTCGCATGGGCGACTATTTATAAGGATCAGTTCGGGCATGATATAGTGCCGGATGTATTACCGATTTTATCCGCAGCGTTCAGGATACTGGGCGAGATGCAGGGCACGGATAATGTAGCGGATCTGATAAAGACCCTCGAATTTTCCACGATACAGGATGCGTTAATCGAGTTATGTGCTTTCCAGTTCAACGACCTCATCCACTTGGTATGGGCGTTTAATAAGGCGTATGACGACAAGATAGACCCTCCTGATAAATGGGTGAGACAGTTCGATGAGTTCCCTCTTGACATCGTCATCCCTGCGGTAGGCGAGCTACTGGCGAAAGGGCTCATCTCCTCAAAAAACTTGACGAGCCTTCGGGGGAGCCTGAAGGCATCTCAATAGAAACGATAATCATGGCAGGTATCGAGCGAGGTCTGTCCTATGAGTCTATCCAACGGATGACGATAGGGCAGGTAGTCGATTTCTGCATAGAATATAACAACCGTAATAAGGAAGAACAAAAACCGAAGTCCCGAAAAGCCAACAGGCAAGATATAAAGGACTTCTTCGGAGTATGAAATGGCTGGAAATGTCAAAGGCATAACAATTGAATTTAGAGGCAAAGAAGACGTATCGTTCAAAAGTGCCATCAATAAGATGAGGAACGAGGCGAAGTCCCTTGACAAGGAACTGAACTATATCAATAAAGACCTGAAGTTTGACCCGTCTAATGTCACATTATTATCACAGAAATATAATGTTCTGAATGAGAACGCTAATAAAGCAAAAGACCGTGTCGCAGAATTAGAGGATATTCAGAGACAACTCGACGAGAAAGAGGTCAGCAAGAACTCCGCAGAATATCGTGAGCTTGAACGAGAGATCGAGAAAGCCAAAAGGCAAGAGAAGGAGTTCAATAAGGAAGCCGATAAATTAAAAAACGTCAAATTAGTCGCTTTATCCGAACAGTTCAAAAAGGTCGGCAATAACCTCGTTCAGGCTGGCGAAGCGTTAAAAGGGTTATCTACGGCAGCTGCCGGAGTTGACGTAGCCATCGGTGCGTTGGCATATAAGTCGGGCGAGGCAGCCGACGAATTGAATACTTTGGCTTCTGTTACAGGAATATCCACAGACGAACTTCAGAAGTACAAAGCTGCTGCGGATCTCCTTGACGTTTCCGTTGAGGCCATAGCGAACTCGCAGACCAAGATGAAGAAGTCGATGCTCAACGCACAGCAGGGGTCAAAGAAGACCGCAGAGGCATTCAAGACTTTAGGCGTAAACATCGAGGACTCCAATGGTCATTTAAGAAGTCAGGACGAGGTATTCACCGAAGCCATTGAAGCACTCGGCAAGATGGAGAACGAGACCGAAAGAGATGCACTTGCCATGCAGATCTTCGGCAAGTCCGCAAGAGACCTCAACCCTCTTATAGAGGATAATGGCGAAACCTATAAGAGAGTAGCGGACATATTCAATAAGAACGAACTGTCCCTTGTAGATCAGGAGACAATAGACAAGGCTAATCAGTTCCAGGATACCATAGACGAGATAAAGATGACAGGCATGGCTGCGTTAAACTCTTTAGGTATGCAGTTAGCAGGGTACCTTCAGCCAGCACTTGAAAAGATAGCCGGAGCAATAGAGAGCGTCTTCTCATGGCTGTCGAAGTTAGACCCCGAAGTAGTCGCCATCGTAGGAGTCATAGCCGGAGTCGTTGCAGGTCTCGCTCCTGTTCTCATCATAGTGGGTAAACTCGCTATGGCTATCTCATCCATTATGAGTCTGATGTCAACCATCGGCCCGGTAATAGCTGGTCTGGCTGGCCCGATAGGAATAGCCATTGCCATTATTGGGGGACTCATTGCCATCGGTGTGGCTCTCTATAAGAACTGGGACAAAATCAAAGCAAGTGCAAAAGTGCTGAAAGACTGGGTAGTTCAGAAATGGACAGAGCTGAAGACGAAGGTCGAAGGTTTAGCGATCCAGCTGAAGACGAAAGTCCTCATGGTATGGGATTCGATAAAGACTGCTACGGTAAATGCGTTCAATTCTTTAAAAACATTAGTAAGCAATATTTGGAACGGTATAAAGTTAGCCATCACGCATCCAGTCGAGACAGCACTTGTTCTTATTAAGACCATAGTAGGCAAGATAAAGAGTTTATTCAGCGGACTGAAAATATCCATTCCACACATCAAACTTCCGCACTTCAGCATTCAGCCTCCTGGGTGGAAGATAGGCGACCTCTTACAAGGCAAGATTCCCAAACTCGGTATCAACTGGTATAAGACAGGCGGTATCTTCACAAGTCCGTCTGTTATCGGTGTAGGTGAAGCAGGAGCAGAGGCTGTAGTACCTATCGACAAACTGAAAGAAATGTTCCAACCTTCAGGTATTACTATCAATATCAATGCACCTGCTGGTATGGACGTGAACGCTTTAGCAGCCGAAGTTGAACGCAGACTCATAAACGCACAGAAGAGGAGAACACAGGCATGGGCATAATTAAAAAGTTTACTTTTGACTCCGTCGACTCATCGACCTACGGAATAGGCATAACAGGTCAGGCGGTTTATAACGCTCCCGAAAGGGACGTGGAGATGATCTCCATTCCAGGCAGAGACGGAGAATATGCTCTCGACCGTGGCAGGTTCTCAAACATCGAGGTGGCATACCCTGCTGGTATGGGCGACTCGGATCAGACCACCTTCGCTTCGAGAATGAGCGGATTAAGAAACGCTCTTTGCTCAAGGGTAGGGTATAAGCGTTTAGAAGACGAATATAATCCTGACGAATATAGAATGGCTGTTTATCAAAGAGGACTGGAAGTAGACCCAGTGCATTACTCCAGAGCGGGGGAGTTCGAGATTACCTTCAACTGCAAGCCCCAGCGTTTCCTTAAATCGGGCGAAACTGCGGTAACAGTAGCAAATAACGGAACGATAACCAACCCGACGTTATTTGAATCACATCCACTGTTAGCAGTTAAGGGATACGGCACTATCGGGATAGGAGGGCAGGAGATAGAAGTCGAGAATGTACCGATTGGAGAAGTTATCCTCGCTAATAGTGGGAATGCAAAAGTCGGGCAAAGCCGACTCGTTCAATATGATTCGAGCCTTTTAGCAAATGGAGACACGATCACTTGTACGGCAAGAGATTTACAATTTTATCTTTGGAATACAGTTAGTCCGATTGCTTCGTATACGCAGAATTCAGTTACTGGCTATCCAGCAACGATAAACTCGTCATATGATGCACCCGATAGAACTGTATTCTATAAAATGATCTATGGAGCACAGACATTCACACAAGGCACTCCAAGAGACATTTCGACTACGGTGGTATTCACCGTAACACTGGATAATAACTCCACCAAACAAATTACATTTTTCTCCGAGTATAAATATGACGGTGTTGACACTTTTACTTTCAATAGTACGTTAACGCAGTTTGGAGGGAGCCGTACTACCACTGGCGGTACTTATAGCACGATCAAAGGCAACTCCACATTATCTGCATTAGGCAATCCGTTATACATCGACCTTGATATAGGCGAGTGTTACAAGATAGTAAACGGAGAGCCAGTGTCCTCAAATGCGGGTGTTCAGTTGACAGGCAACCTCCCCACATTAAAGCCGGGGAGCAACACGATAACATATGACAACACCGTAACCGAATTAAAGATAACACCGAGGTGGTGGAAGATATGATCCCGATTTTATATGACACAAACGAGACTGCATTCACATCAAACGGCATAGGACGATTGAGGGATTGTATTTCTTGTATCGTGACTGAAGAGCGGAACGGCATATATGAGTGCGACTTTGAATATCCTGTTGACGGTGCAAGATATGAGGATATTATATGCGGACGAATAATCGCAGTAACACACGATGATTCGGGCGACGTTCAGCCGTTCGACATCGTTAGTTATTCAAAACCCATTGATGGCATCGTAACTTTCCACGCAGTACACATCTCATACAGGCTGTCGGGATATACCGTATACGGCACGAATATAAACTCCCTTGCAGATGCATTAACTTTATTAGGTACGGCTACACCTTCAAACTATTTCACCTATTCCACGGATAAGACTTCAACAGGATATATGTCATCAGCCGACGGAATCCCGAAAACCGTTCGCCAGATGCTTGGTGGAGTCGAGGGGTCTATATTAGACACATATGGCGGTGAGTTCAAGTGGGATAAATTCAATGTGCAGTTATTATCTCGCAGAGGACAGGCGAGGGACTTCACTATACGGTACGGAGTAAACCTTGTCGACTATAACGATGACACCGACTATCAAGGCACATATTCTGCGGTTATCCCATATTGGAACGGTGCAGACGGAATCATCGTAAGAGGCGATAAAGTCACATATAGCGGTGCGACATATAACGGACGCCAAATCTGTGTGCCTATGGACTTGACCGATAAGTTTGAAACCAAACCAACCAAAGCACAGTTGCAGAACTTGGCACAGACTATAATGAATAGTCAGCAACCGACTCTGCCGAAACAGAACATACACGTTGACTTTATCCGCTTACAAGACCTCCCTGAGTTCGCAGATTTTCAAACGCTCTTACAGTGTGAATTATGCGACACGATAAAGGTGGAATTTCCCCTTTATGAAATGACAGGTCAGTTCAAGATAGTCAAAACCGTATGGGACGCACTTGCAGACCGATTTGAGTCAATGGAACTCGGCGACCTCTCAACGACCTTATCCGAGGCACTCGGTATCACACCCGAAACCCAGACCGCACCCGAAAACTTTATAATTGACGACGGGGTAAGCGGTATGTGGAACTATCGCAAGTGGATAGACGGAACGGCGGAATGTTGGGGCGTTACTTCGACAGCAAGCACCGCATCAACTTCGGACGGCGGCGGGTACAGAACGGATACAGTTTCCGAAACCCTACCCGACGGACTATTCACCAATATACCGAGGGTGTTCTGCTCAATCAATTCAGGAACGCTTCTCCTTATCCCTGTAAGACTCGGCAACTCGTCTGCCACATCGACAGGCCTTTGGGCAGGTTGGCGAGCCTCTTCAAGCACTAACACAGTAACCAAATATTTCAACTTTTATTGTATAGGGAAGTAAAAATGAGAATCAGTAATAACACATACGATCTTTTAAAGTGGTTAACGACCATCGTTCTGCCAGCCATCGGCACTCTGTATTTTGCCTTATCGGGAATATGGGGCTTTCCCTACGGTGAGCAGATAGTGGGCACAATAACCGCATTAGTGACCTTCTTCGGTGTCATTCTCGGTATAAGCACAAAGCAGTACAACACCGACCATGAAGAGGGAATCATATTTGAGGATGAGGACACGGAGGATGATAAGGAATGAAGTATTCAGGCAAATACCCCATTGTCATACGAAAAATTGACAACGGTGACAAATTAGGAGCAAAAGCCAACGAGCTCGCCTATCCAACTAATACATCAAAAGCCGACTACCCGAAAGGATCTCCGACAGTCGCATTCAAAAAAGCCATGGACTCTGTATACCATGGCTTTCATTTTTGGAATGCATGGAGCAGGGTAGGGGCAAGCTGCGACGTTTTCGTAGGGACGTGCGTCAGATCATCAGGTCTTGACCCCGACTTCCCTGCCGGATTATGGAAACAGCAGAAATGGATGGAGTCACGTCTTCAAAAGGTAAAAGACATCCAGGATGGCGACATCATAATCTATAGAAAAGACCAGCTTGGCAGACACGGACATATCTGTATCGTGTATAAGGGCAAGATAAAAGAGGCAAGTGCCAAGCATTACTATGGCAAGACTACAAACACCCTCTCAAACCGTCTGAACACAAAAGGCAAGAAATACGTCTATGTTTATAGATTTAAGGATACCGTCATCAATGCTCCGCTGAAAAAAGGGTCAAAAGGCGAGCAGGTCGAACGGTTACAGAGATACATGAACTGGTACTTTGCCGACTCGATAAATAAGGGCAAACTCAAACCCTTAAAAATAGACGGAGACTTCGGCAAGCTGACCCTCGCAAGAGTCAAACAGATGCAGAAGCCATTAAAAGTGCCGATTGACGGTGTGGTATTTACCAAGACCCTGAACGCCATGAAAGGAGCAGAACGATGATGATTTACTGGCAGGGAAATGTGACAGAGCATTTTACGAAAGACGAGTATGCCGGAAAGGGCAACGGTGCAGCCATCATGACGATGGAGTCATATCTACAATGTCAGATGATGGAGGAGTTCAGAGTTTGGATAAAACGACCTATCTATGTAAATTCGTGGTTCAGGACTAAAGATCAGAATGACAAGGTAGGAGGCATCAAAACCTCTAATCACCTGCGAGGCTGTGCCACGGACTGGCATACCGATATAAAGATAACAGATAAGAAGTTTATAAAATACGCTAAAAAATGGAAATCAATCTGCAAGTCCCACGGTGTAGTGGGAGAGGCAGGTCTCTACACTTGGGGAATGCATACAGGGTATCAGAATGAGACCCAGCTTCAGTCGACTGGAGGGAAGTTCGTGAACTGGGACTCCAGATCAGGAAAGCAGAAAGATAACGCTTTCAAGATATGAGGTGAGAAAAATGACAGAAGAAATCATAGTGGCGTTGATAACAGGCGGAGTGACTCTGATAGGAGTCCTCGCTTCAAATAACAAACACGATGCGGTCACGGATACAAAAATAGATGCATTAACAAGAGAAGTGAGAGAACATAATAACTTTGCGAGAAGGGTACCCATCATCGAAGAACAGATGACGGAGGTAAACCGAAGGATCACTGACCTGGAACATAAGTCAGCTTAACAAGGATGAACCACTAAACCTCCGGGCGACGTGTTTTCATAATGGGGAGGAACACTCCCCACCCAAAATCCCCTTTTCTCCTTTCCTTTACATTGAGCCTCTGCGGAGGCTCTTTTTTTATTTGGTAAATATATCGATTGTTTAATAAAACTCGCTGAAATCGTCGATTTTCGACCTCAAACGTGTGTTCTCTCTTCACATTTCACCTCAAATATGATAGAATAGGCGAGGAGGTGATTGATATGGCATTATTCAAGGAAAAAGAGACAAAGGAAGATAAACAGGCGAGGAAAGAACAGGAACTGTTCGAGAAATACGGTCTTGACTCTTTAACTGATCCGCAGGACATCCAGTCCGCAAGGAAGATAGTGACGGAGCTTGCCGGAACAGGACTGATGGAGACAGGATTGAAGTTGAGTATGGGTGCAAAACCCGAAGACCAGCTCCAGGTAGTCTATCAGAGGACATTGATGGAGCAGAACTTCATCATCATCCGGCAGCTCGACAAACTGAATAAACTCTTGGAGAAATGACGGTTAAAAAGCCGTCATTTTTTTATAAAAAACCCTTGCAAAATCGCAAGAAATAATATATAATGATTATAGTGATTGATGAGGGACACCGAAGAGTGCCCCAAAAGAAAAACCTCGAATTATTCCTAAAATCATAAGATTTTGAATAATTCACGAGGGAAAAAGGGTAGACCTTTACACAGACCGTCAATCACAATATGGTTGACGGTTTTTTATTAGGAGGCAGACATGAAAAAGGAAAAGAGACTTATATACATCGAAGCAGCCACAGGAAAAGACTTCGAGGAAAAGATGAATAAAGCTCTGAAAGGATTACCCGATCCCGAAGTCCAGATTTATGGGAAATTCGAGGGCGTCATCATTTACACTGAACACATTTATGAAGAAGAGGAGAAGAGCATAGCTCAAATGTTTGAAGAAGCCGGATGCGGAGCGACCTGCCAGGAATGTCCGTACTACACCAAGCCGACAGACGGAAGGGTGAAGTGGACAGTCTGTCATGGACGTAAAGTAAAAGGATCTTCAAAGGCTTGCGATTCTTACTATTTAGGAAGGAGGAAAAATGTATCCAAAACTGGAAGAGAAGCTAAAGGAGCTGGACTGGAAGACGGAGGACATGGCAGTCTTACTGAAGACCTCACAGTGGAAAGCATACCACAGACGGAGAGGAGACACTCCGTTCTCACCGCTGGAGCAGGAGACTCTGTCAAGGTTTTTGAAGGTTCCGGTCAAGGAATTATTCGAGGAGGAGAAAGATGTTTAACGAGATCATAACAGGGTTAATCAAGATGTCCTGGTTTTTGGCTCCGATCTTCGGAGTGTTAATGGTAGGTGCTGTCTATGAATACATACACCGCTAAAGCCATAGACTCGTATAACGTATGGGTCGAAGAATTGAAGAAGATGGTAGATAAAGCCGAAAAACTGGGGATACCAAAAGCCTGGAGCGAGGACTACATAATAGCCATGCTTCCGGCAGTATTCAGGGAGGAGAAAGATGTATAAATGTCTGAACTGCGGAGCGGTCTTTGACTACCCCGATTATGAGGATGACTTCACATCAGAATACTTCGGAAGACCAGTCACACACCACATCAGCGTGTGTCCGGAATGCAGAAGCGACGAACTGGACACAGCAGAACGCTGTCAGCTCTGCGGAGAATATCACTCCGGCGAGAGCGACTATTGTGCCGACTGCGTAGACCTCATAATAGACTACTTTGATTCAGTCATAGCAGAGGTCAGCGAGCGGTTCGGCTATGGAAAAGACAAAATAATAGAAGCTATAAAGGAAATTTATTAAAGGAGGAGAAATGACCTACGAAGACATCAAAAAAATAAATGCCCTACTCAATACCATGGATATAAAAGGGAAGAAATATATCCCGGTCAACGAACGAGTCAAGGCATTCAGAATGTTAGTCCCAGATGGGACGATTGAGACGGAACTCTTCAGTTCCGCTGACAATATTATAATCAAAGCAAAGATAATTGTCAACGGAGTATTACTCGCCACAGGGTATGCCGAGGAGATCAGAGGATCATCAAACATCAACCGCACCTCTGCGGTAGAAAACTGCGAGACATCCGCAGTCGGCAGGGCGTTAGGATTCTTGGGAATAGGAATAGATACCTCAATAGCCTCATATGAGGAAGTGACGAACGCTCAACTGTTCCAAGAGGGCAACAAACTCGCCACACCGATAGAGAAAGCTGGACTGATAGCGAGTGCGAGGTCTAAAGGCATGGAAATAGACGAGCTCCTGAAATTAGTCGGGTTCGACAGGGACAAGCAGCCTGAAGGCATGACCGCAAAACAATACGGTAAGGCAATGAGCATATTAAACGGAGGCATATGATGACAACAGGCGAATACATAGACACATTACTCTGTGAGATAGACTCACTACGCAGGGAACGGGATCTCTACGAGAATGAGGGAGCCACGCTTTTAAAAGTGGTCTTTGATGCTATCGAGACACCCTCATATGTAAACCCTTGGGGGATATTCAAATACCTGAAAGCGGTATATCCGAACAGATACAAGAGAAAGATGGATTCCTATGAAGACCCGTTCGAGTCATAAGATGACCAAAGCAACACAAATACCTATGGAGGTCAAAAGGAAAGTCTATGCGAGGGACGGTGGAAAATGTATCGTCTGCGGTGAGCCGGGCATACCGAACGCTCACTATATAAGACGGTCGCAGGGCGGTCTCGGAATCGAGGAGAATATCGTGACACTATGTTTGAAATGTCATCATGACTTCGATAACGGATTCCACCGCAAGGAGATAGGCGACTGGATAAGCGAATACCTCGAGCGGTGGTATCCCGACTTTCCCGATGAGGACAGGGTATATGACAAGTACAGATGGCTGAAGGAGGAGAAATGAATCAATTTAT
>Ga0310786_10005136_pt1 | contig 17899 bp, 15 predicted proteins | sample AusTroGonzalo_MG_FD_203881 | JGI IMG/M metagenome (GOLD analysis project Ga0310786, IMG submission 203881) | Bovine rumen microbial communities from tropical cattle in Woodstock, Queensland, Australia - Gonzalo_03 (v2) (version 2) | ecosystem: Host-associated > Mammals > Digestive system >... | reverse complement strand
CTATAGCGCCTTTGCGCAGCGCGCCTACGATAATATCATCCACGATGTGGCCATCCTGCGGCTCAACGTCGTCATCTGTCTCGATCGTGCCGGACTGGTGGGCAAGGACGGTCCCACCCATCATGGCGCCTTCGACCTGGCCTATCTGCGTCCCATCCCCAACCTCACCATCTGCTCGCCGATGGACGAGCACGAGCTGCGCCGACTCATGTTCACCGCCCAGCAGGAAGACATGGGACCCTTCGTCATCCGTTATCCGCGAGGCCGTGGCGTGCTTACCGACTGGCGCTGTCCGTTGGAGGCCGTCGAAGTGGGCACCGGCCGCAAGCTGCGCGATGGCAGCGATGTCGCCGTGCTGACCATCGGCCCCATAGGAAATGACGTGGAAGAAGTATTAGCCCCCTCGGGGGCCATAGGGGGTTCTGTTGCCCACTACGACATGCGCTTCCTGAAGCCGCTCGACGAGAAGATACTCCACGAGGTGGGTCAGAAGTTCCGTCGCATCGTCACCATCGAGGACGGCGTGCGCAACGGCGGACTGGGCAGTGCCGTGACAGAGTGGATGGCCGATCACGGCTATCAGCTGCAGATCACCCGCTTGGGTCTGCCCGACCAGTTCGTGGAGCATGGCGAGGTAGATGAACTACGTGAAATCGTGGGATTAGATAAGGAATCAATTAGAAAAGCAATAACAGATCAGGCCCCATCGGGGGCTGAAAGGGGGACTTTATGAAGATAGTCATTGCCGGAGCAGGAGCCGTGGGGACACACTTGTCGAAACTCCTGTCAACAGAAAATCACGACTGCGTACTCATCGACGACGACGATGAGCGCCTGGGAGGCGTAGATTCCAACTACGACATCATGGCCCTGTGCTCGTCGCCCACCAGCATCAAGACGCTGAAAGATGCCGGCGTGGATGATGCCGACCTCTTCGTGGGCGTGACCCGCAGGGAGAGCCGTAACATCACCGCCTGCATGCTGGCACATGCCTTAGGGGCGAAGAAGACGGTGGCGCGCATCGACAACTACGAGTACCTGCAGCCGCAGAACCTGGCCTATTTCAAGGCCGTGGGCGTAGATTCGCTGGTCTATCCCGAGGTGCTGGCCGCCAGCGATATCATCAGCGGCCTGAAGCTGTCGTGGGTGCGCCAGCGACTGGATGTGCACGACGGCGCCCTGGTGCTGCTCGGCGTGAAGCTGCGCGACACCTGCCAGATACTGAACCAGCCCATCCGCGACCTCTGCGGCCCTGACGATCCCTATCATATCGTGGCCCTGAAACGAGGCAATGAGACCATCATTCCTGGTGGTATGGACGTGCTGCAGACCAACGACCTGGCCTATTTCATGACCACAGGGGAGTATATACCCCACATCAAGCGCATCGTGGGTAAGGAGAAATATGAAGACGTGCATAATGTCATTATCATGGGTGGAGGAAAGACCGCTGTGCGTGCCGCCCTCACCCTGCCCGACAACATGCATGCCAAGATCATAGAGAGCAGTATTGAGCGCTGCGAACGTCTGAATCAGCTCATCGACCGTTCGAACGTGATGATTATCCACGGCGACGGTCGCGACCTGGGGCTGCTCCACGAGGAGGGCATCAGGAACACGCAGGCCTTCGTCTCGCTCACCGGTAATGCCGAGACCAATATCCTGGCCTGTCTGACTGCGAAGAAGCTGGGTGTGCGCAAGACCATCGCTATGGTCGAGAACCTGGACTATGTGAGCATGGCCGAGGGTCTGGACATAGGTACTATCATCAACAAGAAGACGGTGGCTGCCAGCCATATCTTCCAGATGATGATGAAGGCCGATGTGCGCAACATGCGTACGCTGATGCTGGCCGACAGCGAGGTGGCCGAGTTCGTGGCTGCCGAGGGCTCGCGTGTCACGAAGTCGCCCGTGAAGTCGCTCGGGCTGCCCGGCGGTATCGCTATCGGCGGACTGGTGCGCGGTAAGCAGGGTATCCTCGTCAATGGTAACACGCAGATAGAGGCTGGCGACTGCGTCCTCGTATTCTGTCACCGTCACACGCTGGAGAAAGCCGAGAAGTTTTTCAAGAAGAGCCTCATTCCCTGGTAACTCTATCACTCATAGCTCATCACTCATCACTTCAAGGCAATGATTAACTGGAAGCTCATATCGAAGATTCTCGGCTCGCTGTTGTTCATCGAGGCGATGTTCATGGCGCTTTGTCTGGTGATGACGGTGATCTACGGTGAGCGCGACTTCATGGTCTTTGTCATCTCGACGGCCATCACGGCGGGTGGAGCCTCGCTGTTCCGCTATATGGGACATGAGGCGGAGAACTCGCTGAACCGTCGCGACGCCTATGTGGTGGTGACGCTGACGTGGGTGGTGTTCTCGATTTTCGGTATGATACCCTTCCTGATGCTAGGCACGCCAGGCAACGTGACCGATGCCTTCTTCGAGACGATGTCGGGCTTTTCCACAACGGGAGCCACAGTCATCGACGATGTGGAGTCGTTGAGTCACGGACTGCTGTTCTGGCGGTCGCTGATGCAGTGGATAGGCGGATTGGGAATCGTCTTCTTCACGGTGGCGCTGCTGCCGTCGCTTGTGGGAGGAAGCGTCAAAGTGTTCTCGGCCGAGGCTACAGGCCCTATGCGGTCGAAGATGCACCCCAGGCTGAGCACGTCGGCGAAATGGATTTGGAGTATCTATCTGTTGCTGACGGTGGCTTGCGGCTTCTCGTTCTGGGCTTGCGGCATGGACTGGTTCGACGCGACGAACTATTCGATGTCAACGACGGCCACGGGCGGTTTCTCGACGCATAACGGCAGCGTGTTCTTCGCCTCGCCCACCATTGAGTATCTGGCCATCCTGTTCCAGTTCCTGGCGGGTATCAACTTCACGCTGCTATACCTAAGCTTCTTCAAGTTCCGCTTTAGCGCTATTGTACGTAATTCCGAGTTCCTGCTGTATGTCATCACCATCGTAGTGGCCACGCTGTGGATTATGTATCTGCTGATGACGCGCATGGGCTATGACCTGGAGGAGGCGCTGCGCTCGTCGCTGTTCCAGGTGGTATCGTTTATCACCACGACGGGTCTGTCGAATACCGATGCGGGGATGTGGCCGCAGATTACCTGGGTTATCCTGGGCGTGCTGATGTTCATGGGCGCCTGCGCAGGTTCGACCACGGGTGGTTTCAAGAGCATCCGCGTGCTGATGTTGCTGCGTGTGCTGCGCAATGAGTTCTACCACATTCTGCATCCAAATGCCGTGCTGCCCGTCAGGGTGGGGGGGCAGAACATCCCGCAGGGGCGACTGGTGACGCTGTTGGCGTTCTTCACGCTTTATATCATTATGCTTGTCGTCACAGCGCTGATTATGGTGCTGTCGGGGGTGGATATCACCAACGCATTCACCATTGCGTTCAGCCTGATTAGTAACGTGGGGGCAGGATTGGATACGAACATTGGACCGCAGATGTCGTGGGCCGATCTGGGCGACGGGCTGAAATGGCTCTGCTCGTTCCTGATGCTGGTTGGCCGTCTTGAGATTATCGCCGTGCTGGTGCTGTTTACCCGAGGCTTCTGGAAGAAGAATTAAAAGCCTCCCCCTGTTCTTCCAGAAGGAGGGGGGAATATTGAGAATTGAGAAATGAAGACTATGTATAAATTCGAACCTTTAATAAAACGAGCCCTGTGGGGAAGCGAGAGCTGGGAGATTTCCGGCGTAAAGGGTAGTGAGACCATCGTGGCCGAGGGGCCGATGGCGGGACTGACCCTGAACGAACTGGTGAGCAGGGAGAAAGAGCAGCTTGTGGGGCAGGAGAACTATGAGCGTTTCGGCAATGAGTTCCCGTTGCTCATCAAGTTCATTGATGCCCGTAAGGACTTGTCTATTCAGGTGCATCCCAACGATGAAGTGGCCCGCCGTCATGGTAAGGAACGTGGGAAGACGGAGATGTGGTATGTCCTGGGTCCGGGAGAAAGCAATATGGAGGCAGGAGCTCTTAGCCAGGCAAATCGGCAAAACGGAGTGGAGGCTCCATTCCTTTATAACGGGCTGAAACGCCAGATTACACCGGAGCAGTACAAGCAGATGGTGGAGAATGACACCATTACTGAAGCCCTCGCCCGCTATGAGGTGAAAGAAGGCGACGTGTTCTTCATTCCCTCGGGCCGCATTCATTCTATCGGTGCTGGCTGTAAGGTCGTCGAGATTCAGCAGACATGCGACGTAACCTACCGTATCTATGACTATAAGCGTCGCGATAAGGACGGCAATCTGCGGCAGTTGCATACGAACGAGGCCGCCGAGAGCATCGACTATACCGTGCTGCCTGATTACCGCACGGCCTATACGCCCCAGCAGAATGTGCCCCAGCAGGTGGTGGAGTGTCCCTATTTCACCACGGCTATCTACGATCTCACCGAGCCCATGCTGCTCGACTATGCCGACCTGGACTCCTTTATTATTATAATATGTGTAAAGGGAGAGGGTACGGTGACAGCTGATGGTGAGACCACCAGCATCAAAACAGGAGAAACCGTCCTCCTGCCTGCCACCACGAAAGAGGTGAAGGTAGAAGGAACGGTGAAATTTCTGGAAACTTACGTATAAAGGGAAATATCCTTAGAACTTGGCCATCTTGATGGCTACCACGGCGCACTCGTCGCCCTTGTTGCCCAATCGCCCGCCAGCACGGTCGAGGGCCTGCTGCTTGTCGTTGGTCGTAAGCAGTCCGAAGATGACGGGAATGTTGCTGGTGACGTTCAGACGGGCAATGCCCTCGGTCACTCCCTGACAGATATAGTCGAAGTGGGGCGTTTCGCCGCGGATGACGCTGCCCAGGATGATGACAGCATCGTAGCCGTCGTTCAAGGTCATCTGGCGGGCACCGTAGATGAGTTCGAACGAGCCGGGCACAGTCTTCACGTGGATGTTCTCGGGTAGGGCACCGTGTTTCTCTAAGGTAGAAACGCAGCCGTCGAGCAGAGCCCCGGTAACTTCGGGATTCCACTCGGCGACAACAATGCCGAATATCATGTTCGACGCATCAGGAACGCTGGCTGCGTTGTAGTCGGAAAGGTTTTTAGTGGCCATCGACTTACTCGCTGACGCGCTCTATGTACTCATCAATCATTTCCACGTAAGGCGATGACTGTGAATAGCTCTTCATGCCTTTCACCTTCTGGTAGAGCTTCAGGGCGTCGGCCTTCTTACCCTGGCTCTCGAGGATTTCGCCAGCCTGGATATAGTAGATGGGCGACTGCATGATGTTGTCGGCCTTCTCAGCGGCTTTTGTCAGTGTGCTCACAGCCTTGTCGAGCTGGTTCACGTGAGCATAGGCATTGCCCAGGGCACCGAGAGCGGCGGGTGAGATCAGCATGTCGTCGGCACCGTCGTACTCCTCTAAGTATTTCACGGCCTCTTCCCACTTGTCCATGTGGGCATAGCACAGTCCGGCATAGAGATTAGCCAAATTGCCGGCCTTCGTCGAAGAAAATTCGTCGGCAATCTTCAGGAAACCCATGGTAGTGCCAGTGCTGTCGCCGTTGAGGGCCTGCTCGAAGAGCTGCTCGCCGAAGAGGCCACTAGCCTCTTGGAGTTGAGACATGCCTAACTGGATGTTCAGTTCAGGAGTCTGCATGGCGGTCTGTGCCTCTTTCAGCTTACTTGCCTTGTGGTTGTTATAGACAATGATGCCACAGATGATAACCAGCAGTGCCACCACGGCACCGATGATTGCGTTCTTGTACTTGAGGATGAAGTCCTCGTGTTTGTTCAGTGCCGGCTGCATCTCAGGGGCACTCTGTTTTGCCATTTTTTTTGCCATTTATTCTGTTATTTTTATCTTTTTACTTTTCTCTTTTTAATCAAAGCCAGTTTTGCGGGCGCAAAATTACTGAAAATCTTGCAGATATTGAAATTTATTTCGGACTTTTTTTGTTTTTAACGGTGAAAAGCAGTAAATTTGCACAAAAATTATGGTTTTAGAGCAACTATCCATCATTAATTACAAGAATATTGCGGAAGCAACGCTGACGTTTTCTTCCAAGATAAACTGCTTCATCGGTAATAATGGAGCAGGCAAGACCAACGTGCTCGACGCAATCTATTTCCTCTCGTTCTGTCATTCGGCCACCACGACACAGGACTCGTTTGTGATGCGCCACAATCAGGACTTTTTCGTTTTGGAGGGAGCGTACATGCCTGACTCCTCATCTCTCAACTCCATTCCTTCACCTCTTAAGATATTCTGCGGTATGAAGCGTGGCATGAAAAAGCATTTCAAACGCGACAAGAAAGAGTACAAGCGACTGTCGGAGCATATTGGACTGATTCCTGTGGTGATGGTGTCGCCCTCTGACACCCTGCTGATAGAAGGCAGCAGCGAGGAGCGCCGCCGCCTGATGGATCAGGTCATCGCCCAGCTCGACCGCTCGTATATCGATGCGCTGAACCGCTACAACAAGGCCCTGCTCCAGCGCAATGCCCTGCTGCGTGATGAGGAGCACGAGCCCGATCCAGCGTTGATGGAGCTTTTGGAGGAGGAGATGGCTCGTGAAGGCGAGAAGGTGTTCGCCAGTCGCAGTGCTTTCGTAGAACAGCTCGCGCCGATTTTCCAGCAGCTCTACACCACAATGTCGGGTGGACGTGAGGAGGTGTCGCTCGGCTATGTGTCTCATTGTCAGCGTGGTCCGTTGTTGGAGGTGATACGTCGTGACCGCGCGAAAGACCGTGCCGTGGGCTACTCGCTGCATGGCATTCATCGTGATGAACTGGAGATTCTGCTCGACGGCCATCCCATGCGCCGTGAGGGCAGTCAGGGGCAGCTGAAGACCTTTGTCATTGCCTTGAAGCTGGCGCAGTATGAATATCTGATGAAGGGACAGGGCAATATGCCTCTGCTGCTATTGGACGACATTTTCGACAAGCTCGACGCCACGCGTGTGGAGCAGATTATCCGATTGGTGGCCAGTCAGCAGTTCGGACAAATCTTCATCACCGATACCAATCGTGACCATATCGACCAGATATTGTCGCATAATGATTTCGACTACAAACTCTTTAATGTCAATGACGGAGAGATATGTTTAAGCGCAAAGAACAGCCAGTGAGCAGTCTCGTCATGCGCCATCTGCGTGTCTTGGGACTTGAGACGCCGCTCCTGCAGAAACGGCTCATCGACTCGTGGCCTGTGGTGGCCGGCGAGGCCATTGCCCGCTACACCACCGGTCTGCGCATACAGAACCAGACGCTTTTTGTGCGTCTCTCCGTGCCTGCTCTCCGTGCCGACCTGAGCATGCGCCGTCAGGAATTCGTGCAACGCTTGAATGCCCATGTGGGCAGTCAAGTCATTGCTGACATCCGCTTCAATTAAAGTCGTGTGTCTATTCCCCTCTCTTCGGGGAGAGGGGAAGCGGGGGTGAGGCTATCCCAAATCGAGTTCCACTGGGCAGTGGTCGGAGCCGAGGATCTCGGTGTGGATCTTGGCATCGAGCACACGGGGACGCAAGCGGTCGCTGACCACGAAGTAGTCGATGCGCCAGCCGGCATTCTTCTGCCGGGCCTGGAAGCGATAGCTCCACCACGAGTAGGTCACCTGCTCCGGATATTTCCAGCGGAAAGTATCGGTGAAGCCGCTGGCCAGCAGATGGCTGAACTGCTCGCGCTCCTCGTCGGTGAAGCCGGCGTTGCGACGGTTGCTCTTCGGATTCTTGATGTCGATCTCCTCATGGGCCACGTTCAGGTCGCCGCACAGGATGACGGGCTTCCGCTCGTCGAGGCCTTTAAGATACTGGCGGAAGTCCTCCTCCCACGTCATGCGGTAGTCAAGCCGCTTCAGACCGTCCTGCGAGTTCGGCGTGTAGCAGCACACGAGGAAGAACTCGTCCATCTCCAGCGTGATGACGCGGCCCTCGTGGTCGTGCTCGTCGATGCCGATGCCATAGCTGACGCCCAGCGGTTTCCTGCGGGTGAAGACGGCCGTGCCCGAGTAGCCCTTCTTGTCGGCCGAGTTCCAGAAAGACTCGTACCCGTCGAAGGCGATATCGAGCTGTCCGGGCTGCATCTTTGTCTCCTGAAGGCAGAAAAAGTCCGCGTCAAGCTCGCGGAATACATCACTGAAGCCCTTACCCTCGCAGGCACGCAGGCCGTTCACGTTCCAACTGATTAGTTTCATGTGTCTTGCTTATTATATATTAATGTGGATGCAAAGGTAATATATTGAAAAGAAATCACCAAAGATTTCCAATAATTTCCCGTCATTTCTTTTCAGAAACGAAATTTTTTTCTTACCTTTGCCGACAAATAACTAAAAAAACGTTCACGCTATGATTACTTTCACCATGATTCTTCAGCTGTGCATCGTCCTTGGTGCACTCTGGGTGGGCTCGCGCTACGGATCGCTGGCCCTGGGCGCCATCTCCGGCATCGGACTGGCCATTCTCGTGTTCGGATTCGGACTGAAGCCCGGCAATCCTCCGACCGACGTCATCTACATCATCATTGCCGCCGTGACCTGTGCGGGCATCATGCAGGCATCGGGAGGTATGGACTGGCTCATACAGATTGCCGAGCGACTGCTGCGAAAGCATCCCGACCGCATCACCTTCCTCGCACCGCTCACCACGTTCTTCCTCACGGTGCTCGTGGGAACGGGCCACGTGGTCTATACGCTCATGCCGATTATCTGCGACATCGCGCTGAAGAAAGGCATCCGACCCGAGCGACCCTGCGGCGTGGCGTCGATAGCTTCACAGGTAGGCATCACCTGCTCGCCCATCGCTGCCGCCGTGGTTGCCTTCGTAACCATCTCCAACGCCAACGGTTTCGACGTCTCAATTCCCGGAGTGCTCATGGTGAGCATCCCCGCATGCCTTTGCGGACTGATGGCCGCCGCCGCCGCCAGCTATCACCGTGGTCTCGACCTCGATAAAGATCCCGTCTTCCAGGAGAAGCTGAAAGACCCCGAGCAGCGTGCCTACATCTACGGCTCGGGAGCCACCACGCTCGACAAGCAGATTCCCCAGTCGGCCAAGAACGCCGTCTTCGTCTTCCTCGCAGCCCTCTGCATCATTGTCTTCTTTGCCATCTTCCAGGACGCCCTCCCCGCGTGGGACGGCAAGCCGCTGAAGATGAACATCGTCATACAAATCGTGATGATTGCCGCAGCCGCACTGATGATTATCTTCTGCAAGGCCTCGCCGAAGAAGGCCGTAGCAGGGCCCGTGTGGCAGAGCGGAATGGTGGCCGTGGTCGCCATCTACGGCATCGCGTGGATGGCCGACACCTACTTCTCCAACTACATGCCTGAGATACAGTCGATGCTCGAGGGCATTGTCAAGGACTATCCCTGGAGCATCGCCATCGTGTTCTTCCTCGTCTCCGTGCTCATCAACTCGCAGGGCGCCGTCGTCGTCTCGATGTTGCCGCTGGCCTATTCTCTTGGCATCTCAGGCCCCGTGCTTCTCGGCGTGTTGCCGTCGGTCTATGGCTATTTCTTCATCCCCAACTATCCCAGTGACATCGCCACCGTGAACTTCGACCGTTCCGGCACCACCGTCATCGGCAAATACCTGCTCAACCACTCGTTCATGATGCCCGGACTCATCTGCGTCTTCACATCGACCATTATCGCCTATCTGCTCTCGCTCGTATTCTATTGAATGTGAACGATGACACGGCGATAGCCCACCAGATGGTACGGGCTGTTGTCGTGCACCTCGCAGATGATGTGGACGGTGTCGCCGCTTGAAGCATCAGCAGGAATTCTTATCGTGGCTATCGGCTGGTCATCACCGTCGATAGCCACTTTCGTTGTGCCAATCTCCGGCTGCTGCCACCAAAGGAACGAGAGAGCGTCGCCGTCGGGGTCATCCGACTTTGAGGCATCGAGGCGGAGGGTGGCTCCCCTTTCAGCAACCGAGGGGGCTTTCACTACTATTCTCGGATTATGATTACCGTGCCCTTCGGCAGCCCACTGCATGCGGGCCTTGAAGTCGTTGAGCTCGTCAGGATAGAAGCGGCGCTTATAGCCCACGCTGATACTGCGTAGTGGTTCCTGCCATGAGGTCCAGGCGGTGGTGAGCGAGTCGGCACAGAGACCGCGCTCATGATAGCCAGCCCATCCTGCCTGTCGTGGGTCTTCGGGATTGCTCAGACCATTGGGAAGAACGTAGAGAAAACTTGGCGTGTCGCCCTCAACACCCCATTTGTAGTTCGGATACTCATTGCCCAGTGCACCGTGACCCTGTATGAAGTCCTGGTGCTCCTGCCAGTGCTGCTTGCCTAGTTCGCACTGCTCCTGCCATGCGCCCTCGTCCCAGATGAACTGCAGGTCGTTGGCGAACTCCCTACGTAACCACATGTGTGAACTGTAGGCGCGGTTCATGCGCATGCTGTACTGCATGTCCTGGTCGGTAATGGTGTAGATGCGGAACTTGCGGACAAATTTCTTTACTTCCTCTTCGCTTCGCGACTGCTTCACCCTCCAGATGGCCTGTGCCAAAGTGTTAGCTCCGCCCCAGGCCGCCACGTAGATAGGTCGTGGGTCGTCTTCATCAGCCAAGCGGATGAGCAACTCGCTGCCCGGCGAGTCGTTGCGCTCACCGATGGATCGTATGCCGCCATACATGCTGCCCATGACAGCACGGCTCGTGATGTACTCCGCACTCGGCCAGTAGCCTACTTCCTGGCTGGTGTTTTCCTTTCTTATCGGCAGGAACCTCTTCTGCCCGGAGCGCCGCATGAGGTTAGGCACATCCTTGGCATAGGCAGTAATCACGCGAAACAGATACTGCTGCCACTCCAACGGGTACGGGTCGCAGTTCCAGCCCACGGACGTGATCAACGCCTCTATCTCGAAAAGGTCGGCATAGGCCATCAGGCGAACCATCGACTCCATATCATCGGGCTCCACGTCGGCAGGAGCAATGTCTGTACACACCACGAGCCGCGGTTTCAGCTCCCTCTTCTCGGCCCATGCCGCCATTGTCAGCGACATCAGCACCATGCACATCACCATTCTTTTCATCATTTCCTTCACTTTTTAATTTCCTAAAAAAATTACCTATATCTTCCAAGGTCCCCCGGCTTCCTCAGGAACTCTCGCCGCTCAGGGATAGACATGTTAAACTCACGACGCAGCGTGACATAGAAATTGCTCACCGACCCCAGACCCGACCGCCGGGCCACCTCCTCACGTTTCATGTCCGTATATCGCAGCAAGTCGTCAGCCAGCCGCACCTGGAACAGCTGTCTGAACCTATAACCCTTCATTCCCGTAAGAATGAACACCATACCCGCCAGCTCCTCCGTCTTCAGTCCAAACCGATCGACGAAAGCCTGCATGTCCGACTGCCCCGCCGCCAGATAGTTCAGATACTCGTCCATGATTCTGATGCCCGTCGGCGCCGTACGCCGCTCAATAGGCACATACTTCCAGTACCCGTCCTCGTTCCAGCGCTTCTTCTCCCTGAACGGCGAGATATACAAATCCTCCAGCTTATACTGAGGCTCAACCTTCAGCTCCCGCTTCAATATCTGCCGCGGCTCCTTATAACGACTCCGCCTGTTCCGCGTCTTCCAAGAATTTCCCTTTGCCATAGTCCTTTTTATTTAATTCCGTCCAAAACTATTTGATTTCCTTTTCCAAAATCTCAGTTTCTGCCCCAAAATTACAATTTTTCTCCCTTCCCACCAAATTTTCCTTTCTCTTTCTTCCAAATTTTCACTCTTTTTCACGAATCTGAAAGCATTTCCCATATTTATGAATTCTTTTCCATATATGAGAACTTAGTTTCTACCTTTCTAATTTCTTTTCCTTAAAATAGAAACTCTCTTTTTTTCGGGAAATTTCTCTTCCGTTAAAAAGAAACTTCCATCTTTTCAGCAAGTTTCTCTTCCGATAAAAAGAAACTTCCCTCTTTTCGGCAAGTTTCTCTTCCACTAAAAAGAAACTTCCATCTTTTCGGCAAGTTTCTCTTCCACTAAAACGAAACTTCATACCATGTAAGAAATTTCTCTTACATGAAAGAGGAACTTCCATCCATATAAGAAATTTCTCTTCCACGAAAGAGAAACTTATCTCTCTATTGCAAATTTCTCTTTTTAGAAAGAAAAACTAGTCTTTTCAAGACTAACTTCTCTTTCACGAACGAGAATCTCATCTCATCGAGACTATTTTCTTCTCCACGAACGAGAATCTCGATTCCCATTCATTTCAACTCCCCTCCCTTGTAGGGGAGGGGTAAGGGGTGGGGTCAGTATCTCTCCTTCGCCTATTTTCTTTTCTCCTCCCTTGCATTCCGCATCAACCGTACTACAGGGAAGTTACAGACCCCACCCCTGCCCCTCCCCTTGATGGGAGGGGAGCGGCTGCCGCCCTGTTTTCAACTTCCCTTGATGGGATGTGAGGCGGCTGCCGCCCTGTGTTCTGATATTTTTTTTGTTTTTTTTCTTCTTTTTCGTGTAGTTTTTCGTAACTTTGTTGCGTCTAATGGGCAAAAAGGATTCAAAAAACAGACGAGAAGAATGAATGTATTGGAAAAACAGTTTGCGCAAACCGTAGCGGAACACAAGGGCACCATCTACACCGTGTGCTATATGTTCTCGCAGGATGCCGACGAGGTGAACGACCTGTTCCAGGAGGTACTAGTGAATCTGTGGAAGGGTTTCGAGAGCTTCGAGCATCGCAGTGATGTCAAGACGTGGATCTATCGCGTCGCCCTGAACACTTGTATCTCACTCGACAGGAAGAAACGGCGCAGGGCCGAGGAGAGGCTGACGATGGACATCAACCTCTTTGAGGACCGCGACGAGGACACGCGGCAGGTGGACATGCTGCACAAGCGCATCTCGCGGCTGCAGCCCTTCGACCGGGCCATCGTGCTGCTCTGGCTGGAGAACCTGCCGTACGATGAGATAGGACAGATTGTGGGCATCACGGCCAAGAACGTCAGCGTCCGTCTGTTCAGAATCCGCGAACAACTTAAACAAATGTCTAACGATTAAAAGTTTTTTCCCATGATGAACGAGAATTTTGACTTAGAGAATATGCGTGAACAGATGAACACGCTGAAGAAGAAGCTGGAGCAGCAGGAAATTGTGAACGACCGCATGATTCGCCTGTCGATGAAGAAGACGGCCGGCAACATCAAGCGCCGCTATTATGCCATCATGGCCCTCACGCTGTTGATGATTCCTTATACCTACGTGGTGTTTGTGTTAAGTCAGGGTCTTTCGGTGGGCTTCTGGATAGGTACCAGCATCTTCATGCTCGTCTGCGGCGGCGCCACTTACTACAACTGCCAGAACGTTACCAATGCGAACATGATGAGCAGCAATCTGGTGGCAGTAGGGCAGAAAATAGCCCGCGCGAAGAAGTTCGATGTCAACTGGCTCTACTTCGGCATCCCTGCCGTCATCGCCTGGCTGGCCTGGCTTACCTGGGAGTTCTATCAGAAGGACGAGGAATTGGCTCGCTACATGATTTATGCCACCATCTGCGGAGCCGTCGTCGGTGCCGTCATCGGATGCTCGTTGCACTTCAAGACGCAGCGCCAGTATCAGGAAATCATCGACCAGATTGAGGAGATTACTGCGGAGGAGTAGGCTTGGGCCTTTTCCTACGGCTCTGGAGGAGTTGGCTTGTGGCTCTTCCTATGAAGAAAGGCTGCTGACCGGAATGTGTCAGCAGCCTTTTGTCGTCATGATTTTCAGCACCATCTCGTCGGTCGGCCCCATGCCGTTGGCCCCGATGGCGGTGAGGTTGCGGATGCTCTTATCGACGCTGTCATCGACGATGCCCTCCTGCGAGCTGACGCATTTGCCCTCCATCGAGAGCAGGGCGGAGAGGACGGCGGTGGAGACGCCGCTGGTGATTTTCAGCGAGCACGAGGGCTTGGCTCCGTCGCAGATCATGCCCGTCAGGTTGGCCACCATGTTCTTCACCGAAGCGCAGATGCGGTCGTAGTCGCCGCCCATCAGATAGGTGATGCCTACGCTCGAGCCTATCGAGGCGACGACGCATCCGCAGAGGGCGGAGAGCGTGCCGAGCGACTGTTTGATGTAGATGGCGGTGAGGTGGCTCAGCATCAGGGCGCGGATGAGCTCTTCCTCGGTGTTCTCGTTCTCCTTGGCATAGACGCAGACGGGGTTGGTGGCGCAGATGCCTTGGTTGCCCGAGCCGCTGTTCGACATGACGGGAATCATGGCTCCGCCCATGCGTGCATCGCAGGCCGAGGCCGTGCGGGCGATGATGTGGCAGAAGATGGAGTTGCCGAAGATACCCTTCGAGAGCGGGCGGTCGATGGTCTTGCCGAGGTTGTGGCCGTAGTTGCCTTTCAGGGCCTCGCGCGCCGCATTCATATTATATTTGCGTGTATCCTCGATGAAACGTATCTCGTCTAGCGGCGCCGTGGTGGCGAAGTCATAGACCAGACTGAGGTTCAGTTTTAATTCTTCATTCTCCATTCTTCGCTCGGCTTTGCCGCTTTGCTCTGCAAAGAATTCCTCATTCTCCACGAAGCATGTATGACTGCCCGCGATGATGGCGGTCTCGCTTTTGCCGTTAGCCTCGACGATGATTTCCACGTAGAGCTTCTCGCTGATGCCCTGCTTCAGCTTGATGTCGATGCGGTTCTCGCCGAGGTACTGCTTGCCTTCCTCCAAAGCCTCGGGCGTCAGGTCCTTCAGCACCTCGAGCTGGTACTCGCTCTTGCCGATGAGTGCGCCCAGGGCGATGGCAATGGGCAGGCCCGTCATGCCCGTGCCTGGGATGCCCACACCCATGGCGTTCTTCAGGATGTTGGCACTCAGCAGCGCCGTGATTTTCTCCGGCCGGCGGCCCAACTGCTCCGTCGCCTTGGCCGTGCATAGCGCTACACACATTGGTTCGGTGCAGCCGATGGCCGGCACCACCTCCTCGTGTACCAAGGCGATGATTCTTTCGCGTGTCTCCTTATCTACCATAGTTCTTTAGGCCTTTCTGCAGAAACTCGATGTACTGGTCGATGTCCTCGTCGTAGGAGCGCAGACCGTTGAGGGGTTTGCCCGTGGCGGGATCGAGAAGCACGTAGAAGGGCTGCGTGTTGGCGCCAATCTTTGTGCGCTCCAGATAGCTCCACTTGTCGCCCACGGTGCGCAGTTTGCGTGTCGTGCCATCCACGTCCGTCACCTCGATGGCCTCGGGCAGTGGCGTCTTGTCATCGACATACAGGGAAATGAGTACATACTTGTCGTTGAGCATGTCGCGAACGGTGGGGTCTGTCCATACGGCGGCCTCCATCTTTCGACAATTCACACAGCCGAAGCCAGTGAAATCGACCATCACGGGTTTTCCCTTGGCGCGGGCGGCTTGCATGCCTAGGTCGTAGTCGGTGTATTTAGCCTCGACGCTGCCTTCGTAGAGGTTAAAATCCTGCGTGTTCATGGGTGGCGAGAAGGCGCTGATAGCTTTCAGCGGTGCTCCCCACAGGCCAGGCACCATATAGACGGCAAAGGCCAGCGACACCCATCCGAGGAAGAATTGCGGCACGTTGGTTTTGCGGTTGTCGTCGTCGTGAGGAAATTTCAGCCATCCTAACAGGTAGGCTCCTAACAGGGCGAAGAGCACAATCCATAGGGCAAGGAAGGTTTCGCGGTCGAGCAGGTGCCAGCCATAAGCCAGATCGGCCACTGAGAGGAACTTCAGGGCGAAGGCCAGTTCGATGAATCCCAACACCACCTTCACCGTGTTCATCCATCCGCCCGATTTCGGGGCCGACTTCAATAGTGAGGGGAACATGGCAAATAATGTGAAGGGAATGGCTAGTGCGATGGCGAATCCCAGCATGCCGATAGTCGGTGCCACAATGTCGCCTTGTGTAGAAACAGCCACCAGTAAGAAACCTACAATAGGACCTGTACACGAGAAACTGACCAAGGCCAGTGTGAAGGCCATGAGGAAGATGCTGAGCAGGCCCGTCGTCTTTTCCGACTTTTGGTCAATCTTGTTCGACCAGCTGGAGGGGAGCGTCAGTTCGAAGGCCCCGAAGAACGAGGCCGCAAAGACAATCAGTAGCAGGGCGAAGAAGATGTTAAAGATAGCGTTAGTACTTAGTGCGTTCAGAGCTGATGCTCCGAAAAGCAGCGTGATGACTAGACCCAGCAGTACGTAGATAACCACGATGCTGAGGCCGTAAGTGATGGCTTCTCGAATGGCCTTCTTGCGATCTTTGTTGCGCTTCAGAAAGAACGACACAGTCATAGGAATGATAGGCCACACACAGGGCGTGAGGATGGCGAGGAAACCGGCCAGCAACCCCTCGATAAAGATCATCCACCATGAGAGGTTCATTTCATTTGAACCAGCCGACTCAAAGGCCTGAAGCTCAGTAGTGATAGGAGCCCAAAGGGAATCCGCTGCTACTATTTCAGAGGACATCCCAATGGTAATGCTATCGGCGATGTTGATGTTGTCAACATCCGCTGGCTCTTCTCCTGGGCTAGGATCGGTAGGTTCTTCCTCAGGGGTAGAGATAGGAGCAACTGCTTCGGGGACTTCTGGGGTTGGAACTTGCGGCGCATCACCACTCTTGTTGAACTCCACTGTGGAAGGCGGCATGCACATCTGGTCGTTGCAGGCGCCATATTCTAGATAGCAGCTGATGTCGTACTTCGGTTTCGTGAAGCGGATTTTTTGCACGAAGGCTCCTTGGTTCTCGAAGAAGCGCAGCGTGGTCTCGAACATCTCGTCGTACTCTTCCTTGACGTTACCACGGGGGGTCAGCTTACCCACTAATTCGACACCGTCCAGCTTGTCGGCATGAAACGTGGCTCGGGTAGGGCCGTCGTCGTTGATGTCAGTGGAATATACATGCCAGCCCGGGTCGATGGTGGCAGAGAATACGATTTCCGCGTTATTGTCCTGAAGTATTATCAGTTCAGAACGGAAGTGAACGGGGTCGGCCATTTGCGCCCATGCTGCAAACGTGATGAGAATCATCACCAACGAAAGGAAAAACCTCTTCATAGTCAAAAAATGTGTCGTTAGATGGCTGCAAAGGTACGAATAAGTGAGGAAAATGCCAAGAAAAACTTGGACTTTTTCGAGTGAGAGTACTTTCGACGTAGTCAAAGGTGTGAAAAATCGGGCACATATCAAAAATAATTTGCATTTTATTTTGTAGTTTGCGCGTTTTGTCGTACCTTTGCAGCCGATTTGCATAAAAACGTTTGATGAAGATAGACAAAAAACAGAACCAGTACCGTATTAATGAACAAATACGCGTGCGTGAAGTCCGCATCGTGGGTGAGAGCGGATCAACGGTGATGCCCACGAAACAAGCACTGGACATGGCTCGCGAGCAGGGTGTTGACTTGGTGGAAATATCACCCAATGCCAATCCGCCAGTATGTCGTCTCATCGACTATTCAAAATTCCTCTACCAACAGAAGAAACGCCAGAAGGAAATGAAGGCCAAGCAAGTGAAGGTGGAGGTGAAGGAAATTCGCTTCGGACCGCAGACCGACGAACACGATTATCAGTTTAAACTGAAGCATGCCAAGGAATTCTTGGAAGAGGGTAACAAGGTGCGTGCATATGTGTTTTTCCGAGGACGTAGCATTCTTTTCAAAGAACAGGGTGAGGTGTTGTTACTACGCTTTGCCAACGATTTGGAAGAAGTAGGCAAGGTTGAGTCTATGCCCTCATTAGAAGGCAAGAAGATGTTCCTCTATCTGGCTCCGAAAAAAGCTGGAACTCAGAAGAAAAGCCAGCAGGCTCGTGACCGTGAGGCCGCAGAGGCAGAAATAAAAGAGGCAAGCAAGCAGGCAAGGCAGAACGTCGAGATAGATGCAGATGCTCCCGCAAACGGTGGATTGCTGGCCAATGCAAAAATCAGTGCTGACGCTCTGAAGAAATTGACAGAAG